>Ga0065711_1004386_pt1 | contig 33372 bp, 19 predicted proteins | sample Hoacrofraction12_FD_59098 | JGI IMG/M metagenome (GOLD analysis project Ga0065711, IMG submission 59098) | Hoatzin crop microbial communities from Cojedes, Venezuela - Epithelial fraction 12 v2 (version 2) | ecosystem: Host-associated > Birds > Digestive system > Esophagus > Crop | place...
CCCCCCCCACTTCCAGGCATCTCTGATAAATCTACTAGCAGTTTTGTTTGTGATACTGTTATTAGATAATGATAGTGCATTTCACCAAGAAAAGAGTAGTCTGAAAATTCTAAAAAACCACATAAATATCTGCATTAAAGTAATGGTAATGCAATCTAAAATGAGCTATAACAATTCCACAGTACTAACATCTCCCTCACTACCAATATAAGGGTTTCACAAATCTAAGGTAGATTGTGAGCTAATGTGACATATCTGCAATGCACGGAATTGCTAGCAACCCATATTACAGGACAGGAGGCCAAGTGATGTAACCAGGGTTATACAGACAATCTGTATTAAAGCACAAATCAATCCTACACTAACATCAAGCCACAGAGAATTTCTTCCTCTGAAAATTAAGTTAGAAAATTCTGTCTAATTGTACAAAGTGATAGGGTTGAAACAGATGACCACTTACAACTACATTGCTACTACGCTACCAAGCCAGCACCTTTGTTTCTCCCTTTCTCTAATTAGCAAGAACACAGTAATTCCATTTTACTATGCTAAAGAACACAGCACATCTCTGAGAGGTACGGACTGAGATAAGGTCTATTCCACCTACATCAGGGGACAGTGAGTAACTAATGCAGGTTAACACAGAGCAATCTTTGGAAAAAATCTCTACGCATGCTGACAAGCAAGTGACTTTTGCCTGAGGCAAGCAGGTGGTTTGTGGGATCTCCCCAATCCTTTCTTCACCTCTCCGTATTTACCTGTGAAAAGTGTCTCCTCCATCAGAACAGCTTTACACAACAGGAGACCGGTTTAGAAATTCAAGGCATATTAAATCAGAACAGCAAGGCCACGCTGATGTGGCGAGTGCTGCATCTATTTTAGCACCATGCAAATTCACAAAATAGGTCATGATCTAACCCAAGTTACGCAGGTTTCTACACACTCAAAATCAGGCAGAAGAATCTCAGGGCAGAAAGCCCTTGGGAGAGAAAGGTGCAGTGTGACGCAGTGCTACTGCCAAGGAAGAGAAGGCGGCACCAGAGGATAGATTTTCATCACCACAAATGCATTGGTCTTTATTTGCAACAAAAAAAGTAAATTAATTTTTGTTTACCACAAAAGGCTTACAATGAACCAAAAATGAATGAAAAACATTATTAAAAATTCATTGGGGCAGCATTCATCCGATACAAACTGTTAAGTGTTCTTGGGAGCAGGCTTTATCCACCCCAGTACTCACCAGGCTGCTTGTACAACGGCACGCAGCCGCTGTGCCTTTGCCAGCAGGCTGAAGGGCTTTCTCGTGCCCTCGGTGCAGGGCGGCAGGCAGGTGGCATGGCCTTCTCCTCAGCGCTCCAGAGCTCCTCTCCCCAGCAGCCACGTGAATCCAGTTAGCACAGGGAGGGCCGGAAGACCATCTGCTTGTACAACACAATTCTCCTGCCATTCTCGCTGAGACATGGCCCTGTAGCACAGGTTGTTTCAAAGGCATTTAATAACAACGCGTTAATCTTAAGTACATCACCTGCAACTACCACGAGTTAGATGGCGGCACTTGAGCACAGACACTGAAGTGGGTCACTGTTCATGCCTCAGAAGGACAAAGCCCTGTGGTGTAATCTCTATCTGCACACTCTCATCCCGGGTTTTGGGTGTCCGCATGAGGTGCTGGCAGCGGGGGCTGCAGGGGGTCTCCCTGAGGGGAGCCCAGGGCTGCCCAGGGCCGGTTCCAGCCAGTTCTGCAGTCACCCCAGCACAGGGCACAGCTGAGGCGCCTCTGAGGAGACGTGTTTGAGAGCGGGCAAAACACTGCCGGCGGCGAGGACAAAGGGTGAGGAAAAGCATGAGGAAAAGCGTGAGGAACGGCCCTGCGAGCGCACTGCGTTAAGAGGGCGAGAGTCGAGCTTCACGGCCCTCCTCTGCCCTGCTGACCGCACCCCTTAGCACCCGCTGAAACCAAAGGTAAGGTGACACCAGAGAGCACACAAATGAGTCCTGCAAATGTATCAGAGCAGCAGGCTCCCGTTTTACCAGTGAAAACAAAGGGAGACAAAACTTCTGTCCCTCGGACAGGAGGTGACGCCCGGCGTGACACCATTCCAGGTGCTCTGCCCGTTTCTGCTGCCTTCCACCACAGCCGCCACCAGCCACGGGGATGCTGCCAGTCCAGCCACACAGACAGAGAGCTGGTGACTTTCAAACCCGTCTCTTATACGGTAAGCTCCCCAAATTGTCACACTCTTCAATTTCTGCATCTTTCTGAAAGTAATGCATCCAAGAAGCAGACAAATGAGCACATCTTATGATCACCAAACAATGTAATAAGTAATCATGAATACCTACGGAAAGAAAAAGCAGTGTCCAAGCAAATTCCAGCACTCAGACACACTGACTACTGTACTACACCGCACATCACACCCCAGCAGTAAGAAAAAAAGGCAAAATTCAGATCTAAAGGACTCTGCTTCAGTGTCTGTGAGTACAGCTGAATAAGCAATTCTGTTAATTGAACACTTTTAGCATACTCAGTTCCCTACAACTATTTGCACAGCTCTGAACTACTTGGATGCTAGTCAGATGGATTTGAACACACAGAAAGCAACCTTCTACTTTCATTTTTTCAAAATGCTTGAGAGATTATGTAATATTTGATAAATTACACCTAAGACTGAGTAATATGCCATTCATATATTTTATATGGCACCATTTTTATTGTGCAGGAAATATTTTTAATTTGTTTTTTCATTAAAGATGGCAATTGGTATTATACTCTTTTACAACAGAGGAAATATTCACCTATTTTTCCTTCATGCAAATGAGATTTCCAAATATTAAAGAAGTCTGAAATTTCTTTATAGGTTTCTGATTACTAGTGGTATTTATTGCCATTGAACTGTATGGAGAACAAAAAAGGAAGAAACCAACTGTATGGAGAACAAAAAAGGAAGAAACCAATTCACCTTATTGAATGTGTTCATAAATCTACTATATTAAAATTAAATTCAAGCTGTAAAACACAAATATATTTCACTTCAGGGAAAAAAAATACCCTGGGGGGTTGAGAAGCAGAATGAAATTTTTAAAAATCATGTCAGAAAAAGTGATAATGAAATTAATAAATTCATAACAACAATAAGCATAATGGCCTATATTCGTTAACACAAGAAATACCTTAAATCTGCATAGAACTGCAAGGGTCATGATATAGTTGCCATCTATACAGAAACAGATCCCTTCGGAAACAGGGATGACAATGGGAAGCAAGATGCTTATTGAGAGAAGGTGAAGACAGAGTAGGCAGTTAAACTGCACAGTCACACCATGAAAAAAAGGTGGAACTGGTGGTTCTGATTTCAGTTTGGTAGCAGGATCCCAAGGCTCAAAGAAGGAAAGTTGTGCAAAGCAGTTTTTGCCTCTTGAACTGCTCCAGGCTCACTGAATCGCTAGAGACGGACACCAGGAAAATGTATAAATTTGTGAATCTCATGCAGTTAGGTATTTTTAGCATTTCTGGGATGGCAATACTCCCTTCAGCTACAGATTCTTATTTCATACAGCAATTGCCAAACATACTGGGCTTTAATTTATCAGAGATGATCTCACAGCTCTTCTGGGGTGAGTTCTTGTGGTATGGGTATTATAGCTGACACAATGAAATTGCATTTTTATCTGAATCATCCACATTTAAAGTGTATTTTGCTCCTCCACTTCCCTAGGATGTGTGTCTACACAAGAGCAGTTCCACGTGTAAAGTTTGTTTTGGATGTCTCTGAAGTTCAGAGCTGCCCTGAACATTTAGATTCAAGACAGCTAATATATGCCCAATATGTCTTGACAAAATGTTTTAGCAGACTCAAATTCAAGTTTTTGTAAAGGTCAGCTGGCCTTTGTGTTGGTCCATTCCTATTTCAAGGCTCAGCCCACTCATTTGTTTTTCATGTGCAGTTCAGACACCAAAGTAGACTGATTACAGTTTCTGACTTTTAACACAGCATTGCTTTTTNNTTTTTAATTTTTAATTTTAAAATGCAATCTATCATTTACATAGAACCAGCAACAGCATGGATGTAAAGCTAAAAGAAAACAATCAGACCCCATAAAGTTAATAATGTGGTGCTAGCTAGAACATTTAATTGATTTACAGTGCAGCTCAATATATAATCACTGTGCTATGAGTATAGCTATAAGGTAGCCCATCAGTTCTTCATGGTCTTCCTCAAGAGTTTCATTCACAAGCCTATTAATTAGCCTGGGTCCTTCAGTGTCCACCATTCAGATTTAAATCACTTGTTTCCCATTACGCTGTGTGCTATACACTGCAGGCCCATAAAATAAGGCATTAATATTTCTATCAGCAGGGCTTCTGGAAGACAACTTTAATTACTACAGGTGAAATCTGCCTAATCCTTGCAAACAAATATGATTAAAATTCAACGAAGTAGTAATTCAGTGACAGCGTTAAACAATGGAGTATGTTATGGTCAAATACCTTAAAGTTTATTCCTCTTGGTAGGAAAGAACATTTAAGATCAATATATTTCAAAAAAAGCCAGAAAACATGAATGTTTTTTCAAGCACATTCAGATAGTGAATTGATAAATTTAAGAGTCTTTCAAGTTCTTTAAATGATGTACTTTTCATCATACACCTTCTAGACTTTCTGATTCAGTTCACATGAAAAATAAGCCAGACTATACATATGGCTAAAACTGAAAGCAATATTTGCTAAATGTCTCAGACACAAAATAATTATATTAAATGGTATTTAATTGTTTTTAATATTTAGTTATTCATTCTAATGTAATACTTCCATATAAAATGATTTATTGCATTAATTAATGTCATATTCCCCACTTCTCTTTGAGCATGGCTTTGATTTACATTGGAAACTACGATCTACAGATTGTCAGTCAGCTTCAACAAATAAAAAAAAAACTAATAGGACAGGATTAAACAACAATATAACAGTCGTAAATCAAATGCTCTCTACACTTCTGTGGAATATAAACAGCTGTCTCCTGAGTTTTAAAAAATATACTATGATTTAAATCTCCTTAACAAGTTGACAAAAGAATTTTATAGCAGTTTAAAATATTGCCTGCAAATGAATCTGACAAGCAATGAAGAAAAAGTGTTCTCAGTACCATTTCAAATCCTATTTGCTGTGCCACACAAACAACAAAATTTAGAATTTCACTTTTAAACTAGAGCTACATCATCATCTGTGGCTTGCGATACCTAAAAGAGTATCAGAGCACAGTAGTCTGGCTCTGACTGAGGTTCACATTTCTTTCATTTACATTCCTTTGTTTAGCGGTTACTTATTTTTTCAATGAAAACACTACCACAATAGCGAAACCACCCTTTTCATCAGCCATCCTAGCCAAAAAATGTTAACACGGAATCCTATAGCTCTAACACAGATACAATAGCCTGTTTAGGAGTTCAACCTTGCAAATTATCCATCAGATTATGATTTAGAAAACAGAGTAATAATTGATGCTGTTAATAAGAACCTCTTTATTACATTAATATGATAAAAATGTAATCATCTTCAATGGTTTATATTACAGTATATACCTTCCAACAGTCAGAGTTAAAATTAAAACCAAAGCAAATAGGCAATGTCAAGTTACCCCATTTGGCTATTACCAGACTTCTTGCCATGTCCTATGAAGCAGCTGGTGCTTGCTGCTTTTGGGGGAAGGACATTGCCCCTCCAGTTCCACCATTCTGATCCTCTCCCATCCTAAACTCTTTAAATCCATCTTACTGGAGCATCATCACTTAACTAAAAACTGGATTTCAGTTGCAGTGAAAACAATTCCTTGGGTCAGCACTGTGCTGAAGACAGTAAAGATGAGAGGGAGGAAAATGCTTACTGTAATACCTCTGAATTATAAAGGATGTATTGCATTAAAACATACTGCTGGGTAGCATTTAGGAAATGCTAAAAAGAGACAAATTGAAAGGGATGAAAAACCATATCCTGCTATGAAGCCTAATGCAAAATTCACATAGTTGCCAACAGATAACTCTATATCAGAGTGTGGCAGGTTTGGGGCCAATGGCAAAACTGTTAAAGACACTTTGAAGCTCACACCACATTTTGAAATTCCAAAATTAAAACACTTCACGGTAGTGACTACCATGTAAAGTTTGGTTACATTTTGTAAACCATGTATAATAAAGCTTTGAAAATTAATGTACAGAAGTACCTTAACTATTATCACCCTTAAGGTCAATGAAAAGCTCTTGAGAAAAGTCTGACAGTTTCATTCTAGCTACAGCATTATTAAGCAAAACACCTAGCAGATGTAGTAAATAAAACCCACATTTCAGTACCTGACAAATTTTCCTTACACTGTGTACTAGTGCCACAGCTTTGTCTGTGTACATACTTCGCTGTTCTCTTTCACGTGTAATTGTAGTTCCTGTTCACTAAGAGCTTGAAAATCTCTGGGAGTCTTACAAAATATAAAGTCATTAACTGGGTTGTCCTGTCAGGATTGAGACTGAAGGGTAACTCCATCTTTCCATATGCCACATCCTGTAAGAGCAATATGCAGCTCTCTATTTCAGTAATTGCTTTGTTCAGGGACATTGAAGAACAGTTCTATTCAATATGCATCTATTTGCAATATGTCAGTCAAAGCCTCTAAATATAATAACATTAAGCTCCAGCAACATTCTCGCAAGGCAATACTTCTTAGTAAGCACTCATGGATGGATTAGGGAAGCTGTTTGTCTTTGCAGTAAAGAGCCAAGGCTACATATACTATCACTGTTCACAACAAATAAGATGTAGGACAGCTGATGTTCATTTTTAGGTGACAGCCTGAGCTCTGTTTTAGAGCTTTGAAGAAAAAGCCACAGAATGAATTAGTTCACATAATCATTTTGACACTGCTGAAACCTATATAACACTGATGAGTTATTTCACTTATCCTATTCAGGTAGAAGAATCCTGAAGCCTGGAGTAGTTTGTATATGACTTCACATGTTTGCCATCACCACCTTCCACCTTCAGCAAAATAATTTACTGTCTTTCACTCTAAAGGTTTATTAATTTGATCAAGGGCAGAGGATAGGTAGTATGTTCCACCAGTTAATAAAGTTTATAAAGCACTCGGGGATCTACTTGGATGAGAATCATCACAGAAATGCAAGACTTTATCAGACCAAAAACAGCTGCTAATGCCAGAGAGAGGTAAAACTCATTCAGAAATTAGAAGGGGTGGCTGAGCAAGCAGACAAAATTGAAAAGTTGTATTATGAGACACAGGTGCAAAGACTGTTAACCTAAGTTAAGGTTAGGCTTTTAAGGCTTAAAAATAAAGTACTGTGAAATGCACCCAAGGTGAGTAGTTGAAAGGATACTCAGACACAATGGATGTGCTGATCACAACAATTTACAAATCAGTGAACAGGATGTTTCAGCAGACAAAAAATATTTAAAAAAAAATATTTAAACACTGAAGCTCTATCAACATTATAAGCTAGCAATGACAACAGAAGTGACAAAATTAGAGACCTTTAAAAAAGCACTGTATAATCCAATGACAATTGAAAGAGTAACCTGCAAGCTAGTCTGAGGAGAAGCATCAGAGCTATGGTTGTGTATTCAGAATGGTTCTGGACTACTAGTCACATGCAGACTTAATGACAACATATACACATGTACAAAAGCATTCATTTGTCAATAAAGCACTAATATTCAAAAGGAGCAAATGAATGAAAACACTGCTGCCCTTGAAGACAACTCCACTGGTTTAGGTGGGGTTTTTTTGTAAATAAATCGGGTTGCGTAACAAGTGTTATTACAGTGCCATCTAGCGCGAACAAGGAGTTTGAATGAAGATGGCAGATGGGCAAAATCTCGGCAGCCCACAGCACCACCACCGCCTGCCCAGGAAGGGGAAAACCTCTCCACGGGGGCCATGGTAGCTAGAGAGGCCATCCTGGTTCTTGTTAGGAGTTAGGTAATCTGGGTCAGAGAACAATTAGAAAAATATTTCCAATCTTGCTTTTGAGTCAATTGTCACTCTGAGCATGTGTCACACATTTAGCATTTTGAAATATCTGTATTACGTGCTGGGCTCCTTTTCTCCATCATAGTCACTTGCTCCTCCTTCAGTCACATAACTGAGAATAGCTTTGTGCTGACAAACAGAAAATGCTCTGAACATGAGAAAATAAAACTCTGATTTGCCTGAATGAGGAAAGGCTATGATCAGCTTAACAAGAAATAGTCTGCAAACTGTTGCAACAATTCCCAGTTCATACAGACTGGTACTCGGGCTCTGGCCAATTTTGTACCTGCAACTGCTCACAGATATAGGAAGCCTATTTCTCTCACGATACCTTAAATATTGACAAGGTGGTTGATGCATCAGATGACAAGCTGAGAAGAACAGTAAGAGAAGCAGTTGTTCACTGTGAGTGTTCCATTTGTTAAATTCTAAAGTGAACTTCCTAGACTTACCGTACCACAAGGGTTTTCCAAACACGTTGAGGAGAAGATACAAATCCCAGCTGCTCCCAAAGCTACAAAGAAAGCCTGGTTAGTTACTGTGCATACAGGTGACCTTGGGGCATCTCAGTCAGATCCACAAGGGAACTCCATGAAGGAAGAGCCACTCCAAAATCCTGGCTTCGTTACTGAATTTTCTATTCCATCCTTTGTATTGCAGATTTGGATCCAAAATGTGAATATCTTTTCATATCTTTGCCATGCAAGTGACAAATGCTCATTAAACCCATAGTAGTTTCTATATGAATCCTAGAGACAAAAAAGATCTAAGGTGCAACTGCCATACCAGCTTCAGAGAAGTTTTGTTCATTTAATGTCCTTCAAAATTATACAGTATTGTATAAATTTTGTAAGCATAGCATTTGTAGCACAGAAAAGCATAAAACTTCCTGTCAAAGTTCTGAGAGAATTTTGTGACACATGGGCTGTCCATGTAAGTTCACAAGGAAGGGCACCCAAAATGCACGTCTTTAGCAAGTACAGGAGGTGCAATTCCACTAAGAGCATAGTGGAAACACCTTCTCCTCACAGGACTGTATGAACAAGCTTCACTCTCTTGCTATACCCACTGCTTCTCACTTATTGATGTCCGAGCTCTGCAGCCTGAGAGATACGGTCAATGAATCAAACTTGCTTTAAACGAAATGAGAAAAATCCTCTTAAAATCACAAACCACAAATCAGGAGCTGTACACTCGTTTCCTCTCCTGCCTACACACAAACATGCACCCATACACACATTCACTTTATTTTATAAGAGAAGTAAATGATACAACTACTACCTGCCTAACAATAACAATGCATGCAGAAATGTTTTCTTTACTGCTTTATTTCGCTGATGTCTTTCATGGAATGATGATTCATAAACATAACGTACGGGCCCAACACGGTTTCAATGAATGATATCAATGTCCAAAAGCCAAGAAAAAGAGAGAAGACATGTTTGTTCGGATATCTCTGATGGGAGAGGCTGGCCAAAGGCTTGTTTTAGGCTCTGCTCAGACTATACTTGAAACTATCAGTCCTGGATGCAGGGAAGAAATCCAGCATTTCTGTTCTTCTTCCCTAGCTCCTTCTGCTTAGACATTCTGTATACAGAGGTCCCACATAAATCCCAAATTCTTTGTTTGGCCATTTATGCTTCCCTAGAGACATATTACAATAGATTTGATTAAAATACAAACCAAGTGAGTAATTGCAGGCTTTTTAATTTTACAGTGTCAGTTTGTCATTGTAATGGATACGTTGGAACACGAATGTCTATTAATGAATTAAAGAAAATGCATATTTAGAAGGACTTAAAACTGCCCATGGCCAGCAACCTCATACACTCACACAAAAAATAAGAGACAAATTTTCTTGTCAGTGATACAAGCCCCCAGTAAAGATGAGGAACAGTATGTCCTCCTGACTGCAGCTCTCAAAGTGACCTGTGGCTTCATGGAGTATCGTTAAGCAGAACTCTAGTGTACTTATGTTGAACAGGCCCTTTCACCCATATGTACCCATAATGCTGAAAAAAAATCTATTTTTACAACAGAATTGAACAGAATAGAAAAAGGAAAATGCTCAGTTAATATTGTTTGTCCCCTTGAATCTGTAACACGTCATCTTAAAAGAAGTAATACTTAGATTTCAGGGACGTTTGTTTCCAGGAAGCAGATGCTTGTTTTCCCTTCTGTGCGTTGTTCAGCTACATCAGTGTGCATTTTACAAAAGACATAGTGAGAAGCATATTGTAGTGGAATTGCTGGAATACCATTTTTCTTGTGAAGATCTAATGGGTAGATGTATTCACACTTGGACTACCCCTCTGATAAGCAGAGTAAACCCAAGTATTGTTAAAGAAATGGATAAATTTTTCCTGACACACACTCCAAACAAGTAGGAAATCAATTTTGACAGCTGATTTAAACAGCCAAATACAGGGTTGACTATTTTTTGTTATTTAAAGGACAACAGAATAAAGTAATCATTAGGGATTTGCATACTTATTACAAAAGTAATATTGGCTGGTAGGGAGTATTTCATAAAGGAGGGACCCACTCCCACTCCATTTCTGCTACCAGTCTTTTAAACCAATTATAGGGAACAGCAGAACTACAAAGTTACTGCTGCAGTCATGCCACATAGTATTTATGCATCATTGTCAATACCACTAGCTACTATTCTTCAAATAACACATGCCAGATTAAACTGAATTGTAAACTAAAAAAACACTTTTTCCACCTACTTTCTGCTTGAAAATAACATGCACATGTGTGCACGCAGACTGCTAAATGCAGAAATAAATGCAAATTTTGTCCCTTTCAGGGAAGGAATTTCTGGCATTGGAAAATGAATAGGGCTTTAAAAAAAAAAAAAAGAAAAAGAAAAGAAGAAAAAAGAATAGGAGCAGGGCTTGCTTCACAGCCCACTGCTCCCCCTCCCAGTGTCTCTTGGTGTATACAGGACTTTCTCTACTTTCCATGGCAAAGCAATTTCTCCAGCTGAAAAAAGCAGAAGATAACACCACACTGAACCGTTTAATGCAACTAAAACTTTTACCTAGACTTCCTTGGCAATTTGCCAAGTTGTACTGTCAGACTAACTTAATTTTTTTCCTGATTTCAACTTAAATCCTCAGATGTGACAAGCACCTGCAATTTGTAATGATTAGAAAGTGGGAAGTATTCAGTAACTCCTCTTATTCCAGCCCTGGGATCATAAACTTACTCCACACCCTAAAGGTTTAAATAGGTCTTCCTTAGCATTTATGCACTGGTCTTTTTGGAAAGTGCTTTGCATTTCTGAGAGATGCAGCTCTAGCTGGAGCTAGGCAGAGTGGCAGCACAGGGTGACACTGGATTTGGCAATACACATCTATACTCTGTATCTTCTTTCTATAGGGCTCCTCCTGCACCAATTAAGCGTACTCGAACACGATACCATTCCTCCACTTTCTACCTACATCCCAAACCCTTCTTTTTCGATTTGCAGCTCTTTAATAGTGTCAACAACACTCCAATCTAGCCCCCAAGTTTTACTGAAATTGCTATTTACTCACATTGATGACTACATTGAATAAGACTCCAATTCAGCAAGCACTTGTGCACCCACTTGATCTGAAGTATGCACATGGTCCAATTGACTTCAGTGAAGTAAAGCATACGGGTAAGTGCAGGGTAAGGGCTAAGACTGAACGCAAAGTATATTTACTGGATACTGCCATACAATCATACTTTGTATTACTTTACTTATGGTGACTAAACCTAACTAGATTTTTGTCCACAGGAACATCCACACCCACACCATCTTACACCAATCACTGAGCAAAACTATTCAACACAGTGTCTGTTAAAATATCCCTGCATGCTCACTAATTTTATAACGCTTGCAAAATATCTCGGTTCCCCAATCACTTTGATTTGGCAAATAATTTATAATACAAAAAGGAAATATACTTTAACAAATTTACGCCCTTTCACTTGCATATGGTTTTCTGCTAAAAATCAGCCATTTTCCCAAAAGCAGTATGTGTCTGATAAGCATAAATTGACTCTGCTTCCTTTTTTTAGCAGAGGGATGTATGTTAAGACATAAAAATGCAAACAATTGTTCCTCCTGCTTGCTATTCATTGCTCAAATACTGCAAGTCTCTTTACGAATAACAGGAATTGATGTTCTTGTCAGCAGCAACAATATTTACAGAATGTGTGTTACATTAAAGAGGAAATTGAAAGTAAAGATGTGATTCCACTAGAAGACACGTTGAAACACGCAGACTACCTCATCCTTGCAAAGTCTGCTCACCTTTTGTCAAGATGTTTTGCTTGGTATTCATAAACCTTTTGTATTTGATGTTGACTATTTATATCAGTTATTATCTGTCAAAGTGAATCTCTGCAAACATTTGTGATATCAGAAAGAAATAAACAGCAAGTTATTATAAAGCATAACAAAACCCTGGGATTTTTCATAAGCTATAGAAAGTTTCCACCATTCAGCTAAGGATGTTCCTTGCGGGAAACACAGAGAAAATGTTCTGAAATACAGAACTAAAACCGCTAGTCTGATTCACTAAAATATTTCAGTGTACCTAAGGAACTACTACAGGCTCCATTAGCATAGCAGCTTAGTGCCAAGTGGAATGATTAAAATTGACACAGATACAATCATAGTGCAGACTACAAAGGTCCCATCAGTACCAGTGAGCACAAGAGGAAACCTCATATGAATAAATGTATCTCCACAGTTTTCAAGCTGGTGGAACTATGATGCATAATTCCTTCCCAATATTCTGTTAAAAAAAAAGAAGTTCATTTTCCTGAAAGGAGAAGAATGATGCATTCAGCACATAGTTCTTATGGTGGATAGAAAATGATCACATTTTATTATTTACTTGGAAATCAATAAATACACTTCTAGCCCAAGTGTTTTACAACCGCACAGCCACTGAAAATACAACCAAAACTCACAACCCATAAAATCCAAATTACATTTCCTTTGCTCCATACAGAGAAACATGATGCATCAAAACATACCACAAAAACACCAACGAGAATCTAGCTGTCTTTACATTATCCAAAACATTTTTGAGATGCTCTTTGACCAAGGCAACACGGGAGAGAATTCCAGAGCCAGATACCGGAGAGCAGTGTATTTTTATCAGCAGTGCCCTCTCCTCTCTTAAGAAGAAACTAACCCCCTTCCCAAAGGAAGGAAGGGATCAATTTGTTCAGGAGATTCTGAGGACCCTTGCACAGACTCACCATAGGGAAAAAGAAGTGTAAGATAGGGCCTTTTAAACCAACATTTTGAAATTATGGACTTGCTGACACAGACCACTTAACAGAATTTACACAGCAGATGTTGAGAAAACACGTCTCTGGGTAACTGACTCCCTCCACCCCAAAATAGCTAAACCAAGTAACAGAGTGCAGTCAGTAAAAGAAATTAATTATGAAAAAAAAACAAACCAAAACCAAAATCCAAACAAAACCTAAACAACAACCAAACAAATAAAACCCAAAACAAAAACAAAAGAACAAAACAGGACACCTGGAGAAAGAGGGAAGGTTGTAGCAGTTATTTTACTGTATTCGTATTTCATCCAAAATAGCTCTTTCAAAAGACTGCTGCAAATTAAAAAAAAAAAAATCCTAACGATCCTGAATATATGCAGTAGGGGACATGCACATATGGAGAGATGATGCCTTTAACAGGTTTTTCTGTTATGGTTACATTCAAAGCAGACACTTATGCAAATAAAAAGAAGGAAAACTCTATAGAGGAAAATACTTCTCTCTCACAGGAATGAAAATGAAAACAGTATTAATCATATGGCTTTGGAGAATTTGGTATTAAGCACTACCAGTGACAAAAGATAAAAAATAATAATTCAAATTCATTTCAATTGTCATATACATCCATAACATTAATTTCTTTCAAATTTTATATTTCTCATTTGTTTCCTCAATGAAATAGGAAAATGGCTTATGAGGAGGGATGGAAGACAAAGCAACCAAATCAAATGGAATTGCACAGGTAGGTAAAAAGCAAGCCATGCTTCAAGCCAAGACAGCTTCTTGAATGGATTTGTATTGTTGCATAACTGAAGTACTGTGCCATGACTTTGGATAGATTTGCTGAGGAGTACATTCCCAAAGCCAAACAGAAAATGCATAATTACCCAGAAAATACAATAAGAAATTCTATTTTTCAGTGAAAACATACTTTTTTTTCTTTTCTTTTATTTTTTTGAAGTATGCCTCAAAACTTCATGCTTTCCAGCAGACAATTTCCAAAATTGGCATCAGCAGGCTCATACATCTCATGGCAATACTTGGTAAACCGGACTGATGCATAAGACACTCTCCCTTTTGACTGAGAAAAAGAACGTAATTTTCTTCTAACTGGACAGTGAAACGATGCACAAGCCAAACAGGATACCTGCAGTCAGTGCAAGAAACAAGAGCAACAGTAGAAAAATAATGCTACTTTTTAATAATAAATCTGAAATGGAGAGTCAAACTGCCCTTAACTAGAGGTGATTAAAATATCATCCAGAGGTGAAGGTTCAAATCCCCTTTTGTATGAAATGTTTGACAAATACACTCCAGTAAAAATGCTGTTCTGTTCCTACCAGCACTTCTGACAACGCTGTTGCAGAATTCTACCTTTCTGCTCTTCTGTTCCTCAAGCACGGCGTTCTGTCTTAAAACCAAGACAGGTATCTATACATATTCTCTCTCGCCATCTGCCCTGCCGATACACCTAAACATGTGCATCAGTAGCATTCACTCTGCACACCAAATCTGGCCCTTTTTCACATCTCATCTTCAAATTGTGCTCTCATCACTCCTCCAACGTCTCCCCCCTTTCACTGTATTCATATAGATACGGATATGAACCTATTATCTCCTTCATACAGTGCTCTTCAAGTTATACTGTAAATTGGGACAGTTCGTCTATATACCCATCTCCCTTTCACAGGCTGGTCGCTGCCCCTTGTATTTCAATAAACTACTTTGCCAACAGAAATGGTACAACGGCCTTACTCAAAACTTACCTGAAATCCCCAGTGACCAGAAATCTGTCTAGTGACATGTATTTTGAAAAGAGGTTTTCCAGGACTTTTTGTACAGCCCGAGTAACAATTGGACATTGTCCAAGAACAGCTCTTGCAACAGAGAACACAACCACTAATTTAGGAATGGTTTCTGTTTTATCAAACCCAGTATCTGCTTTATAAAATTCTTATTCTCCTCCTACCAAGCTGCTGACCGATATACCCTGTTTCTTTTCACTGAAACTTAGTATCATGCTGTGTTTTCATTTTGAGATGAAAATTGGAAAATAGGTCTACAGGTTATTCTGTCATCTTGACAACCTGTTTTTTCCTTGTGATATTTTAATCCACTTTCCATACTTTCAATATTAACAACTTCTGACAAACTTTTCTTCTCCCATGAAGATAACATCCTCATAAATGACCTTACACTGTGTCTGAGGCTCAGAACATGAATTTATTTCCTTTTATCACTTTGTAGTAAAAAGGAAGAAAATGAACCATTATCAAAAAGGGCTTTCCTCCCCTCCTTTTTAATGCTCCTTAGGAATAACAGTTTCTTTTCTTTTTATCTTTTCATTCTGAACTACAGGTACAGTCCTATTATATCACTTGCTGATGCCTTTAAGCATAATATTTCAGCTCAAATGCATTCCTTAAATCAATGAAAATGAATTAAATTAGTACCTGCAGGCAGAATAAATTAAACAAAATGTACAATAATACAATTCTTACCCATTTTGCTCTGTGCAAAAGCATTAATATTCTGTGCCTGACATTCAAATAAACAATTTTATGCCACTAAATTAAATATCCATATTTTCAATTTTTTTCTTTATTTATTAAAAATTAAAATTTTCTAGAATCACAGTGCTCCAAAAGAAAAGGTAATAATCTATTTTCCAACACAGAAAAGGGAGGCAGAGGATTCTCATTTACATTTTAAAGAATTATACCACTCACAAAAAATACTGGTTTTCTAGGACTGAAAAGTGAATTTTTCTTTACCCAGAGAACAAACCAAACTCAAGGGTGGAAAAAGTGATCTGCATTGTTTCACACATATGTTTCTGCTATCAATGCGGTATTTTTTAGGAGCAAGAAGTATGTACACATCCTGATCTCTGCTTGAAACATGAGTAAGGATTTGAATTTCTGATAAGCAGTTATCCACAAGAAGCAAGGCTGAGCACACATACATATTTAAAATGAGACACTGAATATTCAGTAACAGTCATCTGCGATTATTCTAGATAAAACTGTCCTTCACATGTTCTTATTGTTAAGTGTTCAGCACCATCTCCAACATCCTTGCTTATAGATTCTGAACTATGTGTTATGAAACTTTCCCAGTTCACCCACAACAAAAAAAAAGCATCTTGATTCAGAATAAAGCTCAAACTGCATTAGAAATTCCTTAGATAAATAAATTGTGAAAATAAGCTTTCTAACAACTGCTACTTCTATAGCATCAACAATCTAATCTGCGTGATAGCCATATATCCAACAGGAATTAATTATTTTAGGAAGCAATAAGGTTGCATTAGTGCATCCACTCACTAGGTCTAGGTCAGGCGGAGTCCCAAAGGATGCTCCACTGTTCCCTCTCCCTCCAAATCATATAAAGGGAAAGGGGTTTATGCACCTCCCAGAATTTGTTTTTCCTTTGAAAAATAAAGATACAGAATACAGAACAAAAATATGAAAACCTTTCAGACTTAATTTCCTTTGCTCCTTTCTGCTAAAAGTCTACTAATGACCTTATTTAGTCCCAGTCTCTAAGCACCTCATGATTTTTCATTTATTAACAAGGCACATTTCAGATAAGGCACAGAGACAAAGCAACTTGCCCAAGCTGTCTGCAAGCCCATGTGTTTCTAAAACTCCAGCCTAATGCTGTAACCAACAGACCATCCTGTGGCTTTGCAATAGCTAACAACCCAGGGCATTTTTCAAAATGTTCATCTGAAGTTTCATTTTAGCATAGTTAATGTTGCCTACAAGAGAACTCATCTTATGTGAGAGTGAAGGGATCTTCTGTTGACAAACTCTGCTGATGACAGCTCTCCAGAGTCCTCTGATAATATCTCTGTGGACAGCCAGAGACTCCCTGCTAGGTATCAGTGGACAGCACTCATCACCCTGCTGCCAAACAGGGCCTGGTGTAGTGAAAGAAATCAGAAAATACATCCTGGTCAAAATGAAATCAATGGCAAACACCTGTTCACTGGCAGGTCCCAGATCAAACCTCACACCTGGAACACCTTCCTTTTGAATAGAAAAACCGACAGTGTTTCTGATAAGCTATTTTTTAAATTTTGGTGGTGGAAAGATGTGTGGAAGCATCTACTAATTTCAGATGATATCATATGTACAAAGTGAGCGAGCACACTTGTTTTCCTAGGATTTGAAACAGACTAAAAAGAAAAGTTATTTCCTCTTATTTTTAAATTAGAATTGCTCGCTCCCCAGCAGGTGGAAGGACACTGCCTGCAGGAGCTTTTTTGTTGGCTAAAAACTTGGTTTATATAATCAGCATGGTAATTAGTGAGCTCTTTGCTATTAAAAGGAACTCATTACTGCTATATTTTGCTGATTGATCCATACTCATGAAGCAATTTAAAAATGTAGAAAGCATTTCGTGCACCACTTAAAAGAAATTCTTCAATATGAATATTGAGAAAATGTAACTGACAGTTGTCTTTGACTAAACTCAAATTTATAATTCTCTAGCAGTTCAACCAGATCTACGTGGAACTGGACCTTAAGTCATACATTGTTCTCCAGTACTTTCAGACTTCTTTTGCAAGGAATGAGGCCTGTTAGATTAAGTAAATACTCACCTCAGATTCTGTGACACTTTCACAGGTGATCTTGCAACCAGACAAAAAAAGCAATGAAGTTCCTACACAAGTAGCTGTGAGTCATTGGGTTCCCCTGGATGATTCTACAACTTACAACCCCTGAGGGCTCCCAGGAGGCTTTTCATGTCTGTGAAGTCCTACTAGTCACATGGAGAGATAGCCTTCTGAGAAGTTTGAAAAGAAAATCACGTTTACACAAAATTAATGATTACTGTGGATCAGAAGCTGTTACAGAATGAGTTACTTTCAACTTTGTACTCTCTGCCAAGTTTTCTCATGCTTCAAAAAGAACTGATAAATTATCCAACAATTTCTAATATTGAAGTGCAAGGAGGAGGGTGAAGAATGAGGGAGAGATGACAAGAGGGTGGACACATGTCAACTGCTCAAAGAATTTCCCTTATTCAGGGAAATCTCAAGTGAAATTCTGCCTCCAGTGAAGTCAACGTACAACTCAATGAGCTCAGCAGTGCCAGTATTTCAGCCTTGACCTACCACCTTGAACTCCATCCTCTAGTGCTTCTAATAAGCAGTCTGTTCCTTTCTCCCTGACCAGCTCAGGTGCCACTTCATTTCCAAGCTAGCTGTGGCTATGATGCTGACCCCATTCTTTTAGGTATTTAAAAACAAAACAAAACAAAAAAATTCTTCCATCACCATGGCAATCCAATCTGGTATTTATAGGCTCCACTACAGCGCCAAACCATTTTACAAACTGAAAGGACATCACTAGTAACTGAAATGGATACTTTTTTTGACAGGATCATAAGTAACTACGGCTAGCCCAATTCACCTGCTATTAAAGTAAAAAGCAGACTTCAGTGAGAGCTGGGTCAGGCCCTAAAATCTGGCAGCATGGTCACACAGTGCTTACAATAGGAAGGGAATATGGATTTCAGCTCAGACATTCATGTGAACCAAGGTAGGTCACTGTCCTGGAGGGCATGAGGACAACTGTATCACTGTTCATGTACTTCTGTGTAAATTTGATAGGCACTTTATGTGGACAAGTGATCTCCACGATTTATTCAGATAATTTTCAGTCTATGCTCCTACAGACACACTTTCCTGCCAGCACTAATAATACCAATGTGCTTTTTCAGAGCAATTCCTTCAAGATAATACATTTCAATATTTAAAGGTCTATTTCCCTACTCTGTTCCTTCCCATTTCCATGTCTTGAAGAGGAAAGGATTATGCTGTTTCAGCCTTTGCTCTTGTTTTTTTAGTGCGTTATGTATTTTTAGGCTCTTTTTCCCTTCCACAAAAATGAGTGCTTATAACATTCATTTTGCTTTAGGAAATTTATTCTCACTTTCAAGCTGCAGAAACCACTTTTACTGAATATTTTTATCTTTCTTGGAGATGGGTGATTTATTTTTAATTGCTTCTTTAGGTCAGGATGCTGCTTACCAGTGTGCCTACATTTACTGTGTTCATTAATTTAAGCTTTTTTAAAACGTAATATGTCAAATCACTTTTTTCTCCTGGAAAGGGAAGTCATGGTAGATACAGAGATCAATTATTAATCAGCATTAACGGAAAGTAAAAAAACCCAAGAAGCATCTCAAAGATTCAAGTGCTCTTGAGTGAATGAATTTATACCAGATCATACTTTTCCAGCAGAAGTTCTCCTGGAAAATTAAAGCACAGGAACATGGAGGTGTAACTCCTCAGAACTATCAAGGTCCCTTATTTTTAGTTCAAGGCAAAACGCCCTCCACTTAAAATTAAAAAAAAGAAAAAAGAAAAGAAAACAAGGAAAGAGAAAGAACAATCTCCAAGGTTACACAAAGATGTACATGAAAACAAAGACCACAGCCAGCTCTTCCAAATATTTAACTCCAGTTAATCCAAATCCAGCTGTCCATCCCCTCAAAGTTAGTAAATTAATATATTCATAGAAGTACAGGATCCTAAACCCAGCAGAATAAATTGTATCGTCTACAGATTTCAGTACAAGCAAGTAAATACACCCTTTGTTATTTCCTGCATTTCAATTGAACAAATATGAAAAAAGTACATGCCAAAACCCTGGAAAAAAACACACTGCTTCTCAATCCTGCATATTTATTACATGGATCACAGGGGAGAGCTCATAAACATCCATAAACCGATTTATAGCCTCTTCTGCTAAGAAGCAGTGTATTGAAAAAAAGCCAGTCCAGAACTGCCTTGAAAATGTGATTCAGTGATCTTGTACTCTCTGTTTTATGTAAAGCATAAAACTAGCTTTTAACTCTAACTGTTAACATTACTTTTGTCTTTTTAGTCTGTATTTGGGAAAGTAAATCTGGACATACTACAGCTACCACGCTGCTGCGTGATACCACCACCAGAGAATAAAGTCAGTATACAAACAAGAGTTCATCCATTTCTGTAAATAAATAAATAAAAATTAGCATAACAAATAACAACTGGGAATTAAAGTCTCCTAACAGATTAATTCTAATTTTGCATAACTAATGTTCAAAACCAGACATCAGCAAACTCTGCGTGGAGCCACCACGCATGTAGCACGCGAGGAGTCCCCCGTTTAACACCTGCAGTGAAACCCCTGCCCCAGGCTGTGCTGCGTGCGCAGCTCGGCACCCCGTGACAGTCAGGTGCCTTCAGACCATGTAACGGTCGACAGGACAGCCTTTCCGTGATAGCACTCTGCACTGTGTCAGATGCCCAAGCACAGAGGGCACAAATTGTGCTGAAACTTTTGTCTATAAAGATCACCTTTCACTTTGAATTATAGCATCAAACCTAGAAATGCAGTCACTTGTAATCCTGGGTGCTGAGCACCAACCCTTTCCCATCACTTCTGTTTCCCCAAGACCTGCTTCAGATCAGATCCCTGGAATACTATCATTAGTCAGTCCTCACCTGTCTACTATTACTTCCTGATTTCTCATATTTTTAAAACTACTGAGGGTTTGTTTGTTTGAACCAAGGACAAGGCTGTTATGGAATCAGGGTGACCTCATTTTAACAACGTAATCAGAATCAATTTCCTCTTTCTTTTATCAAGTTATTTTCCTGCCCTTCAAAAGCTTGCCAGGACATGCTTCTGTGCAATATACTGCTTTATTTTCCCCTTCCTTTCCATTTTAGTCAGTTTGATGCCATAGGCAGTTTTCAACTGGACAAATCATATTTTCTTATTTTTCTAAGAAATCTGGTCAAGTATGTTCTATAGGATCCACAGTTTTATTCCGGTTTCTCAGCATACCTTCTGTTGTCCTCAGACTATCTTTTTTTGCCTGTTTTAACTGCTGGTTGTCTAGTAACAGGCAAGTCCCTTCCTTAGAAAATGTCACTCATGGACCTTCACTGCTGTATGAACCCAATACCTGAATATGAACCACTCTGGGAAACCCATGGGCTTAGATGTGTACTGTGGCCTACTCATTGCTACAGGCAGTACTAAGAAAGAAAGGGGACATGATAAGAAACCTAGATGAGAGTAACATAGAAAGAGGAAATCATAAGCTACAGCAGTATCATTGATCTGTGTAAAAAAAGCAAAGCTGGGAGCATGTGAAATGCATTTTCCTGGAACCACGCTTTCCAAGGGTTGAAAGCAGAGAGTGAGACCACAGACCAGAAGAGGAAAGTCAGCTGAAGTGTCCTGCTTATCTGCGAACAACAAGCAGGGCATTATTCTGAAGATGTTCGGGAGAAGTACATCAGTCCAGCTGATAAAAGGAGATTAAGGAAAAACAAGTCAGTAAATGAGAAGTTTTCCATAACTCCACATTAAGGGAGAAACCAGAAAAAAACATTACAAGAAATGACTCATCTCCTAAGTACCACATGTTAACTTTGTGCCAGCGGTCTTGTTTCTTTTAATAACTAATTTATTCATTACTCCAGACTAAAGTGACTTTTATTACCAAATGAGTCCACACTGTCAGCTGAACTGATTTCCTCTTTTATCAGAGTTTTTCGTCTCGCGGACCTGCCCTTGTCGACAGCAGTCACTCTGTACCAATGGGCTGAGTGTCAGAGCTGTCCCCAGTGTGACTGACAAAGACAGCACTAACGTGACCACTTGTAGCTGCAGCTTACTTTGGGGAGGTACTCCAGTATGGCACTGTGGTCAATCTCCCTGCAAAGACAAACCCGAGAAAAACATTTCAATGAGGCTCACATTGCTGTTAAAGAACCAAACAGCATCACCCTGTTCACACTTTTAAAAGCTTCTCTGCTTATAGCGTCCCTAGAGTGGAATTCTGAAAATCTAAAGGAGCATTTTAGAACCCCCAGTTTTTCCCCATAACCAACATCCTTGCACATACTTGCTGTGTCTGGCAAAACATTGGCTAAAGTGAGTCTAGACAGAATACAAGATGACTTTTCTGCTCCAAATTGTTATTTCTTTTAAATTTACATAAGGAATAAATTATTGCTAGTCCTGCTACACTATGTTCATGCTGTTCTTTTCATGCTATTTGCAATACTACAGAAGGTAGTGCTATTTTTTGAAGATTTTATATGGGGGGGATGAAGGTGCCCCACATAAGCTAATGACAGCAAAGGGACCTATCCATTTGGGATTAGTGGAACTGACAGCTTTAACCCTACTCTGCTTTCATTCTGAACTGTAAGCTGCCTGCCAGCATTTTGCCTGTTCCTTTGGCACCTCTTTACACTCTTCATTTTCAGGACAGGTAGTAATATATTCCTTTGGAAACATGACACAGCTTGTACCATCTACTTTCTGACCCTTGCAACAGTAGCAACCCCTTTCCTTAGCCTATATAAAACTCACAAAAAATGGGCTCATGATCAATTACTAACATTTCTCTTGTATTGTATTATCCATTATACATAGCAAGGCAGCTTCCAAACACATCAGTCTCGTTTTAAGAAAGCCAGCAACTTTTTGCAGGGAAAGGCCATAATATAGAATTAGTGATGTGTCTCAGTGAAGGCTTCTTTGGAAACTAGACCCTTTTATAATGTATTACCTTTTGTCTCTTCAAACTTCAGCACACAAGTGAAAATTTCAGATTTCTTCTCTCCCCAGAAAGTATTTGTCTTCACCACAATGCCATGACACAATTTGTCATTGTTCAGCATAACTGCAGTAACTAAACCTATCTCAAAAGGAAGAAAAATGAAAGAGACTGTAGTAGTATTCAAAGAAAAGAGAACTAACATGAATAGAAAGCCAGTACCAAGCCTCCTCATTCTAGCTAGTAAAATTAATATCTAATGCTAGTAATTCATATCTCAGAAAGACACACATGGTTACTGCTGGCAATAACGTAGGCTCCAATAACACAGGATAAAATCATATGCATGCATTTACACAGACACTGAAAACTTCACCCTTTTCACCTCCCTTCACAGATAACCCCACACCAACATCATTAATCTAACTTCTACCCTTGGCTGAAGAAAAGCAAAAATCCTTCTGCAATTTTCCAGTTCCTTTGAATGAGCTTTCAGTCATAAGCTACATTTTTATTCACGTTAACATTCTTTGCTAAATTTATAAGGATATGTGCTTCAATAATTGAAATCAGTGTATTTGCTCTTGATTGCACAGTTCATTTCAGATTAGTTGTTTATTTAACTGAACAAGCATTCCACAGAAACTTGTGTCAACCAAGATTATCATCTGACACCCTGAGACTACCCACAGAGACCCACTCACTGAACTGTTCTGAAAGCCGAGTTTGGCAAATTAAGAAAAATATTTGCATATTCATTGACATAAGAGGTACCTTCCACTTGCACGGGTGTGCAGTGGCTTTGTATAATAAAATTAATATTTTCTGTATCTACTGAAAAACTCACGCGTGTCAGTATCCCACTGACCTACTTAACAGACACATTGCACAGTTATACTTTGATCACCCACCACACATCTAGATCTTCTTTCTCCTGTCCCTTCTTATGATAGATCTAGAATCTGTGCTAGAAATGTTTGATATGAATCTCTAAACAACCTTGTATGACCTTGTACTTTGTACTACTACATTTCATTCTAACTTTTAAAGTTTTCTAATTCTTTCCGTGTTATATTCTGATTTTTCCCTGAGAATGCTTCATAAGTTTGCCCCAGCAGATTTCATTAGTATATGTCTACTTCTTGCACCAAGGGTCACTAAAAATATGAAAATATGAAATATAACCAAACTGAAAACTTGGAGGAACTCCAGTGGGAACCATTCGGAACAGCCTCAGTAGCATGATTATTGTCCTAACTATGCATAAAAAGACAGGAAAAGGCTCCTATTTATCATTTCTACATAGAAGGACAGAAAATAAAGGCATCACATATAAAAAACAACAAGCAGATAATAAAAAAAAAAATCTTTTGCATTGTAAGCAGGTTTCCACAAGCTACTATTGAAGCGAGTGCTTACTAATAGTCTCAAAAACATTCAGATGATTAAGACTACAGCATGCAATTAGCTCATTTCACATACACATTACACGCTTATTGTTCCCGATTCCCTGAGGCACACAGAGATCAATACCACAGTTTGAGACCAGGGCCAGTTTTTTTTCCTCAGCATGACATTTTTAAACTAGATGCTCCTTACAGCAACACCGATCTGCAGCAATCCAGCTGAAACCAAGGGAGATGCATATGTTGCACACCAGTTACAATTTATTTTAGAATCAAGTCCTACAATTCAACTAAAGCATTCAGATGAGAAAAGGCTACAGGCAAAGTCCCTGCACACCTATTACAAGGCAGAGGAAAGGGGAAAAAGTTATGACAATATGGACACTTTCATTGCATTAGCTCTTAATAGCATGGCTCTTTATTGCCAACAGCTCCAAGTACTACAAAAAGCTCTTAATCTGCCATTATCTGCTTCATGGTGGTTTTAAGCTGGTTAGAAGCCAAGATCCAGCAACCTTGCATCAGAGAAAAGCTTACAGGAGAGTCTAATGATGATCAAGACCTGTACTATACACTGTGGAACTGAGAAGTTATTTCCTTTGTCACCGTTTTTATGTTGTCCTTCTTATTCTGCCACTTCACCCAAAATGGGTTTCGTAGTGGCATATACACATGTAGTAGCAGGTGAGATATTCTGGCCTTGCATCAAGTAGCACGCTTAGCTCTGGTGCCATTATTCCCTTTCTCTACTTCTGCTTTTCTTAGTCCTAGAAAGATCTCTTGTCTGACTAATGAATAATTCAAGGCCTTCTGAAATGTTATAAATGCTGTTTTGTAACACTTACGCTTAACTGCACGACTACGAGAGATTTGTTAGCAATGACAGAAGAGTGAGTTCTTCCAGCATGTACAGCTAGACCTTGTACACCCAGCTTTTGACCAACAGAAACCATGGCATTGCCATTCAGCAGAGTGGAGAAAAGATGGTCACTCCAAACCTTGTTCTATGTACAGTTGTGGGGAGAATTTCTCCCTCCACCCCACACAAACATTGTCAGCTAGGCATCAGACACAAGATGGAGTTCTTCAGATGGATTAATTGTAATAATAAATACATAAGCAAAGCAAAGGAAGTTCGGATTCTCCTTTGTAAAACTTCTCAATTTTTAGTCAAAGGTGGTCACAAAATTGAAAACAGTTTGGTTTTATTTCCATCCGCAGGTATCATAAAAAGCAAAGACTGTGAGTCAAACACCTGCCCTTCAAGAGGTAAAAGCATCAGGGACTTTTCAGGAAATGTGAAGAGAGAAAGCAAGAGAAAGGGAGAAAATATTTTCCTTTAAACCGATGTTTGCACTAACTGTCCTTGATGCTGCTCCAGGCAACTTCACTTAGCCTTCAGCTGCTGCCCTGCTGAGCAGCCTTTGATGTTGCTCCAGGCAATTATCATCTAGCCTTTGGCTTCTGCTTGGTTGGACGCCTTTTGTTGCCATTTCTGATTTGCGTGATCAGATCTTATCAATTTCACATATATGTGACTCGCTCTGCCCATCTGGACAATTATGTAAACCTTTGACGTAATCTTAGGCTTGGTCTTCTTATTTTTATTTAATTCACTTCAATGCTTTTATTTTCTTTCCTGTCTATAACAAAGTCAGAAAATACTGTTCTTCCTGCCCAGTGCAATTCCTCATCTGCTTTGATTTTTCTATCCTTTTTTTCAGCCGGGGAGGAGAAATTCTCTGTATTTATCTCATTTTGTACTCAAAACATGGAGCGCATATCTGCCAGAGCCAGATATTCCATGCCCTCTTGCTCAAGGCAATGTATCTTGGCCTTATCAAGCAGGGATATAAGAGATTTAGAATAAGATGGCTGCTAAAGCTGTGAACTCCTGCCTGTTACTCCTGCATTAATAGAAAGAACACTAAAAAGCTGCCATCAGATTTATTCTTTGCTCATGATACTTTAACTTATTTCATCCTTGACTGGGAAAAAGCTGAATTTAGATTAGACTGTAGCAGTGAGGTACCATTATTTCAACTAGTTTGAGGACTGGCAGGGGAATGTTTGACCAACTGAATATCAGTACATTTTTTCCTCATTTTTACTTTACTCAGTACACTTTTTATCCTCACTTTTCACGTATGTTCCTTTTGATCACACCTTGTCACTTGTCAAAGTGACAGGCCAACTTCAAATAACAATAATGTCTAAATATCAAAAGGTCTCCATAATTTTAACCTTCAACAAACTGTATTGCATGCACAAATCTACTTTCAACTTTATTTAGCAGCTTCCCTTAGCACCACACCACAAAACAGAAATCACTGTAATGAGTGTTAATTCTACAGAGGAACTAACTGCAGGCATCTGGAGCCACTCTAGCAGTAGGGTGCTCTTATCTAAATAGTCAAGGAACTGGAGGGCCTCATCTAATGCCTGCAGGCTGTAGAACCTGACACACACCACTACATTAAAGGCCCATCCCCTGCTTTGGAAAGTTTACATAAGAAAATTATAACACAGCTATTTAAAGAAAGATTACCGTTAAATAAAGAAGTATAAAGTACTCATCCTAGAAACAGCTTTTAAAGGAAAGACTATACAGTGGAAAGAAAGCAGGAAACACATTTTAACTTCCAAAAACTTCTCCTTGCTCAATGCACTCCGAGTTTGTACATCTGCGCTCAGCAATGGCACCATGCAGGCATCAGAGCCTGGTGCTGCCATCAGCCCCACTCTACAGGTCAGGGCAGCGAAGTTTGGGCCATATTTCACAAGAATGTCCAAACACTTCTAAGCAATCCGCTGTCCCTCAATTGTTAGTAACCACACTAACATGGAAGTCTCAGTGTTACGGAGTCACAGAGTCAGTGTGGTTGGAAAGGACCCTGTGAGATCTATCCCAAACTCCCTGGCTCAACCAGGGTCAGCAAGAACAGGCTGTCCAGGACTGCGTCCAGCCGGAATATCTCCACAGAAGCGCTCTGAACAACCTGCTCCTGCACACAGCTGGACTGTGTCACATCATCTGCACCCTCCCATCTCACAGATGTGAGATCACGCACTATGAGTAGAGGCTGGGGAGGGAATCACCTGCGCCATGCCGTGCTCGTTCTCAGTCAGCCTCCACAGCACAGCGTGAAAAACCTCATCTTCCAGCATGATGAAGCAGGGCACACCTGCTTTACTAGCAATGCTCCACAAGTGAAGTTTGGTGGCTTGTTTGTGTGTTTGTTTTTCTTTCTGAATAATCTTATTCAGGAAAAAATGAAATTATCATCAAACCAAAAAGCAAANCTAAANNCTNANGTTTAGTAGCACTGACATTTCAGAGCACAAAATAATACAAGATAGTAAAGAACTCAAAGGAAGATAACTTTGTGGTAAGATCAAATTGCCTGGAGTAACCAATGTTTTAGCAAAAAGCCAGCCAAGTTCTGCAGTAATATATGAAGAAAACTTAAACACAAGAATAAAATACTATATAAAGAAAGGCACTGAGGCACCGCTGCACATGCCCAAAAGCATGATAACAATATGCTGCAACCATTTCGTAATACTGCAGCCCTGACATCTAGCACTTGTATTAATGCAAATCAACTTTTAACTCACCTTAAAATGACAGGAATATTAAGCAGTATAAATTTTCATGAGGCTAACAGTCTTGTGAATGCACAAAAGTAATCACAGAGGTCTGTTTAGATTGTTTACACACATTATATTGGCATTTAACTTGTAGATTTGGCTGGAAAACACTTGCTCAGTATTGATGCTCGAGAACATAAGCCTAGCAGCAGCTCGCCAAGAAACACCTACACGCTGGAATATGCTTAGTCATTTTAAAATCAGATTTACTCTTTTTTGGAGATAACAGAATGTGGTGCCTGTTTTGCTGAAATTTTTTTCACGTTTTAATCATCTTCTGACCACATTGTAATTGAAAATCAGTCTTATGTCTTTAAAAAATTTACAACCACGTTTTCAAAAAAAAAAATCACAGCTACCTCATTTTGTGAAACATCTCTAGAAGTAGCAAGCATATTTTGCCAAACGTCTCTTGGAATTGCAACCAGTCAGAAAAACACATTGCTTGAGATGAGGCCACATCTGCTCCACCCAAAAGAGCTGCGCTGAGTTAGCAAATTGAAAACTTACATCACTGTGAAAACTCAAAATTCTTAAAAAAACCCACAAAACAACAACAACAAAAAATCCAGTCATGGTTTAGCCTGGCTGGACACCAGGTGCCCATCAAAGCCGCTCTGTCACTCCGCCTCCTCAACTGGACAGGGGAGAAAAAAAACATGACAAAAAGCTTGTGGTCGGGATAAGGGCTGGGAGAGATCACTCACCAATTACCGTCACAGGCAAAACAGATTGAACTTCGGGAAATTAGTTTAATTTACCACCAATCAAGTCAGAGTAGGATAATAAAAAATAAACCCAAATCTTAAAACACCTTCCCCCCACCCCTCCCTTCTTCCCGGGCTCAACTTCACTCCTGAATTCTCTCCCTCCTCCCCTTGAGCGACGCAGGTGGGTGGGGAATGGGGGCTGTGGTCAGATCATCAAACGCTGTCTCTGCCACTCCCTCCTCAGGAGGAGGACTCCTTACACTCTTCCCCTGCTCCAGCATGAGGTTCCTCTCACAGTAGACAGTTCTCCACAAACTTCTCCAACATGAGTCTTTCCCACGGGGTGCAATTCTTCATGAAATTCTCCAGTGTGGGTTCTTCCCACGGGGTGCAGCCCTTCAGGCACAGGCTGCTCCAGCGTGGGTCCCCTGCGGGGTCACAAGTCCTCCCAGCAAAACTTGCTCCAGCGTGGGCTCCTCTCTCCATGGGCCCACAGGTCCTGCCAGGAGCCTGCTCCAGCGCGGGCTCCCCACGGGGTCACAGCCTCCTTTGGGCATCCCCCTGCTCAGCCTGCCTCACCATGATCTGCTCCACGAGCTGCAGGGGAACCTCCGCTCCGGCACCTGGAGTAACTCCTCCCCCTCCTTCTGCACTGACCTTGGGGCCTGCAGAGTTCTCCCTCCTCTCTCCAGCTGAAAAATGCCCTTGCCCAGGGTTTTTTTCTTCTTAAATACACTATCCCAGAGGTGCTACCACCATCAGTGCTTGGCTCGGCCTTGGCCAGCGACGGATTGGTCTTGGGGCCAGCTGGCACTGGCTCTATCGGACATGGAGGAAGCTTCTGGCAGCTCCTCACAGAACCCACCCCTGTAGCTCCCCCCACTATGAAAACCTTGCCATGCAAACCCAGCACAATCCCCAAAACCCACAACTGGTAACCAACCCTTCTACAAATACTAGCTCAGATCCTTAGTCTCCTGGTGAAACATGAAATATCTACAGCATACTAATATCTGATGGTCTTAATAGAACGTCCTCTTGCCCTGTTAGAAATTGTTGGGTCATGATCAGATCTTTACCACGATCATGATAATTTTGTAATCTGTCAGAAAATAGAAAATCAGATTGTTTCCGTAGCTCTTTTACATTAAATAACATTTGTAAAACTTGCGCTGTTAAAATGGCAGCCATATCCCTTTCTAACTTTCTCTCCTCCTGCTTGACTACTGTTTACTTCCACCATACATTGATTAACAGCCCCAGTAGTTTCTGCAAACTACCTTTCCTCTAGAATACTACTATAGTGCCATATAATTACTACATCACTACCAACTACAGTTATCAACAGTGCAACGCGCTGAGTTAGGTAAATCATTATCTACCCAGGCTTAGATGTCACAGGCTTGCTGGGAAAGAAATAAATTATAGATCAATACTACTAGAACTGGAATGATCCACCCCACCTAATTAGAACTACCATATTTCAGTACATTTTAGATAAGTTAAAAAGATACAGTAAATTACTTATATGAAAAAGTCAAACCCTTAAATAAACCTTAATAAGGCCAGTCCCTAAACTACCACTCCACAGAGACAGGGTTTTAATGCACAATCATAAAATAATTTAGCCATAACACCATTAGCAACAGCTGAATTTCAAAACAATAGCTCCTTATACAGCTGGTATGAAACACTAAAGCTTCAGCGCCTTGCACTAAAGGACTGAGTTGAGAAGTTGTGGTTAGATGCCTAGAAGATGGTTTAGCTCAAGTATCTTCACAGCATCTCTCTGTGGTAAGTTTATCCCACATTTTGGGATAATTTTAGAAGACTGAAGTAGTTAAAAGGCTTGACTGGAGCAGGTTGCACCTACTAGTGTGTCCACCTAGCATCAAACTAAATCTTACCATTGGAAGCTGTGACAAGCAAAGGACTGATACTATGAAGTAAAATACATTTGAGGGGGGAAAAAAGCAAACCACAGATACTTATTTATTGACCCTAGTTGTTAGTGGATGACCCTAGTTGTTAGTGGAAGAACAGATCTTTCCTTTTGTCCGGGATTCACCTATGTGATGTATCTGTTCTCCTCTCAGCCTTGCAAATAACCCAAACAAGTTTTGGGTGAGAACATCATCCCAAACTGACTGTCTACTACAGAGAACCAGAGCCTTGCCCAGCAGGACTGTGTCAGAGAGCTGGGCCGGTGCTCCCAACGGGCGTCTGCCACACTGGTGTTCCCCGGGGCTGCTGCCTGCCCACACGCCTGTGCGTAGGCCCAGGCTGGAGCCCTGTGCAGGCAGCCAGCAGCTCCCCCCTTGCAAAGGCAGGAAAGCCTGCTGCAGCATCCTGCCTTCTCGCCTCCCCGAAGCGCTGCCCTCCTCGGCGCCAATGGCTGCTGTCTGCCAGGATTCGCTTTACGAACTGAACTACCACCTCTTGGAAGAGCGCTTTGGAGAAGAGCTGGGTTTTGTTTGCCTGGAGGATGTCATTTGCTGCTTCCTGCACAGCAGAAGGAGCTGACAGCAATATTGTTTTGTTTCAGGTTATTTTTCAGCGCACTCAAAAGAGTGAAATCATACATATTACCTAATTAAAGAAACCAAACATACAAATGAATTGATATTTCTGTCTTGCACTCTGCTAGCATATCATCTTAGAAGATGTACCTTTAAAAACAAAAACCCTATTTTATTTCCCTTGGAGAAAGTCCACAGAGTAATACCATTGACCGCTTTACAACTACCTTGGCGGGTCAAGCCAAACCTATTGCTGTCTGTCAGACCAGACGTAGAGTATTCTTAATGGAAGAAATATTTAAGTCTATCAAAATGTTTTATGTAGCATGAATTTAATATTTTTAAGTACTTTGATTTGCCTATGTCCACACAAGGACAAGCAGTGTGCGTAGTCAGAAAAAAATAATTCCTAGAAACAGAGCTTTTCATTTAATTTTTTGCTACTCAAAAACATAGCAGGAACATTTAAAAAACAATCCATTCTATCTTCAGGAAAGCAACTTTGTACATTCTTCATAAACAATCAAAAATACTTCAGAGATACCCAAAGACTACTGAAATTTTTTCCCTTAAGGGAAAAGCATTTAAAGTAAGTGGGAGAGGAGGTGGTGACCTTTTTTTACGCTAACCATGCAGATCCAAAGGTGCAACAATGTGCAAGCTCCCCGTGCCATTCACACAGCTGAACGAAACTGATCTGTGTGAAAACAAAAACTGTACTCCAGTGCTCAGACCTCAGCCCGTGTTTGTGACTGAGAATGGAAGAAATGTATTTTTGGCAATAATTACAGCTGCTGTGTTCCTTCATCCTCCTGCTCCCTGATGATAAGAATGAGTTTCTGGGGCACTATTTGACTTCCCAACAGTCTGAGCTCCAGACTGAACGCACTGATGAGCAAAGCAAGGCACTGAAGCTGTGGCAGCTGGAGGCTTATGAACATAACAGGTGCATTGTAAAACATGCTTTGCATTTTTCAAACTTGATGTAAAATCTATCATTTGCCAATTTCCTATGACAAGCTGAAAAAAATTAAGTCTTTTGCCACTTTGCAACTTCTCCAGGAGGACTCCAAAAAGACAAAAATTTAAATAGATAAGAAAAAAGATACAGAAAGGGGTAAAAATCATACACTACACAAGAAACAGAAAAAATAAGGAACTTGTGTTATCTCACAAGTGGCACAGTTTTCTTTCAGGTAATGTTGCTGAACAGTCCTTACACACCTCCAAATCACATCCTGAGAGTAGCAAGGGAAGAGAACGTCAACCCCTCCAAGCTGTTCTGGGTTCACAGTGCTCTGTTTAAATCAACCCGCGCCCTGCAGAAAAAGCACAGGACCACTCACTTGTCCCCGCAGCGCTTCCTTTGAAATGTTTTTCCTTTGAAATGAACCCTTCTTTGAAATGTTCTCACGTTTAGTGATCTAAGTTTGCTCAGAAATATCATCGAAGATATTCCAGGATGGGACTAAATATACTTACTGTCCTTTCAAAATATAATACAGAAATAGTTCAACAAAATAAAGTTACGGTAAAAGAGGAAAAAGGTACGTTTGAGCTTAACTGTTTTGTATGAAACAATGCCAACAGAGGAAAACCACCAACCAAAGCACTTTATGTGAACAGACCTCCCCCGAGTGCCAAACCCAGACCGGCTCTGGAGCGAATGGCACTGACCAGGCAGCGGCAAACTTCCCCGCAGCCCCAGCCCTGGCAGAAGCCACGGGCGGGAGAAGTCCCATCAGCGCACCCAAGCCACCGGCGGGAAGCCGGAGATTTGGACTCAGGAACGCTGAGAGGGAGCACGAGATGAAACTCGCACCGGGGACGCAGGAGCAGGGGCGTTCTCAGACAGCAGCTTCGAAAAACAAAGTAACTGTCGCGTGTTTGGGCTAATCCCACACCAGAGTTCAATTCCTGACAATGCCTAAACCGCAGCAAATGCCAAGACCGCCCCTCCTGCGCTTGGCACTGCGCACAGCCGCTGACACTGCTCACCATCGAGGCTAACTGCTAACGCAGGTAACGCAACCGGACGGCTGGGCGGGAAAGGCACCTTAAGGCTAGAAAACCCCAGAACGCCTAGAGATGGAAGGCGAAGAGCAGCGCAAGGGCGGCAGGTCAGAGTACCGCCTCGGCAAGGGGCAGCGCCGTGCCCGTCCCTGCGTGCCCCTCAGCCCCGCCGCTCCAC
>Ga0065711_1030191_pt1 | contig 33369 bp, 13 predicted proteins | sample Hoacrofraction12_FD_59098 | JGI IMG/M metagenome (GOLD analysis project Ga0065711, IMG submission 59098) | Hoatzin crop microbial communities from Cojedes, Venezuela - Epithelial fraction 12 v2 (version 2) | ecosystem: Host-associated > Birds > Digestive system > Esophagus > Crop | place...
CTTTCCTGCCACAGCACTGTTTTCACATCGAGATGCAGCTCTGCACCAATCACAACGAGTTGCAGTAGTTTTGCCTATATATGGATTGGGGGTCTAACCATTCAGATGCTGTAATAGTTTTGCTATATAAACCTTGTTTTTGCTGACTAATAAAGGTGAACAATCATACTCATATTGGGGTCACATCGTTACAACGTTTCTGTAACCCACGCCAACAATAATTCATTGTTTTCAAATTGTGAGAGTGCCTTTTGCACCTTTCTGGACTGTTTTTCACAAGTCCTTGTCCTGCGCGAGCCCTGCTGCCCAAGGTACTACACTGCTCCTGACAAGGCTTCCCATCCCCGAGCAGGGGGCTTGTTTCTCCTCTCTTAGGCTGAACAGTCTATGGATACTTCCTGATATGGTCACGACTTTCTCATAAATTATTACACTGATGACTCGCATGAAGTCACTGACCCACTGTCTGATGCAGCAGATTATTGCCTAGCCAGTTGTTCTTCATGTTGTGTTTGTGTGGAAAATGATGACTGTTCATTGTTTGGACTTGTCCTTACTGAATTTATGGTGCGTCAGAAACGTCTGGTATAGATTTGTCATCAAGGCACATTGTTCCTGTTGTTAATAGTTGTTACTGTTTTTACAGATGAAGTAGTTTGGGGTCAGGTTGAAATTACAGAATATAATAATTTCTGGAGCAACACTTGAAAATACGTTAAAGCTGTGAAAGTAAAAATTACCATTACTAACATCACTTAGTGGTAACCAAATGATAGCAATAGTTACTTTGTATTTTGTATGATTATTATAAGCCGTGCACTCATACAGTTTAAGAACAAGCAGCCTGGAGATACGGAAGGATGAGATGCCCATGTGCAGCTCCTCTCAAACGCGTGTGAAGGAGGATGACCACAGCAGTCAAGAACAGTGTAGGCAGAAGCAATGGCGTTCAGAAAAATGGAAACTTGCAGTGAGAGGAGCAGCTCTGATAATGTTGTGGCTGAGCGTCATAAGCTATTAAAATGTCTCTGGTGGCATGGTCCTACTCAAGGACAAAGCCATTGAAAAGAACTCATATACCTTTTAATTTTCCACTCCCAAGGCAATGCAGTTCTCCGGAATTTCTCAATGAATGAAACAGCATTTTCTGTTTTTATTTTTTTTCTTTGTTTTTGATTTTTGAAAGGAGGTAGAATAATCTGCAGTTGCTTTAGCGCTCTTGTCACAGGTGAAATATGACTGGAAACATGAGCCTTCAACCCTGGAATCTGCTACTGGATAAGGTCATTTGAGTGTATCTTTGTTATTAAACGGTTATGCTGGGTGTTATGTTTGAATGAATGTAGGTATATATACAGAGGCAAAAACCGTGTGTGAGGTAGTGCAGAGCTGATCCAAGATGTTATTAGCTATATAGACACAGTGGACTGGTGCATCTTCAGTGCTAGTGGGGCAAGGAGCTGGAGCTGGAGTAGGCAGGTGGGGACGGGAGATGAGGAGGAACCATCCTGCCGCTCGTGCTGCTGGGGGATGGGAAGAGTTTGTATGGGGGGCTGGGACCACTGCTGCTCTTGCTCAGGTTGGGCTCTCTGGCCCCATTCCTGTGAGAGCAGCTCCAGCTAGCCTTGCTTTCTGTGGCTTGTCCGTAGGCCAGGCAGGCAGTGGGGCTGATGCCACGTTGCTTCCCCCATCGATGTGCTGCTTCAGTCCTGAAGAAGTTCCCTGCAGACCTTTGTTGCTGAAACAGCAGTGTCCCCTTGGGGGGATGTGTGAATGAGGTTCTTCTGAAAGGCAGCGTGTTCTCGGCTGGGGAGAGAATTGGTTGGGAAGGAGACTTGGTGGTTCATCCAAACCTCAACTTTCATTTAAACTGCTCAAAATGTGGAGTAAGTGTGAACTCCTGCAGCGATGCCTCCCCGACCGTGTGTGTGGTGTGAAGTGATGCCTTATTTGCTGTCTTATTTGTAGCTAACTCAAATGCCAGTGGTGGCAGCTTGCACTCTAAAACCTGTGAAGGACATCTTTGCGTCGAGATGTGTACATCCTAAATATTTGATAAGATTGGTTTTCATTTATCGGCAAGGTATTCAGTGTTCAGCAGTGAGACCACCGTGTTAGTGACTGCCTCCGCAGCAGAGGAGCACGCTGGCAGGGGCTGCCACTGAACCCCTGCAGTGACAGTGGCTGCTCTTTGCTGTGCATTCCTGGAGTTGGGTGCTGCTGCCAGGTCCCCGTTGTGCTCAGGGAGGTCCTCCCCCGCTGGCAGGGAGGGAGGATGCTGTCTCACAGGCCGCGGGGAGAAATCAGTGCCATGGCTGCTTCCTGTCATCCGCAATTTCGCATGTCAGTATTCTTGCTAAGCTTTTCAAATAATACTGAGAATATGTGATTGACGCCTGAAACATCACATTTGTTCCTAGCAGCGACTGCACCCAGAGTAAGTTATTGCAAAGCTCTGTTTCCACCAGACAGCGATCCATATTGAAGCTTATTAAAGTCATGTGTTCATTTTTTTTCATAATTGCCCCATTGAAGCCATGGCAGGCAGCCAATAAAGCACTAAGTGGAAGTTTCTGTCGATCCACCTGTCTTTCTGTAGCTAACAAAGTGTGCCGTTTTTTGTCTTGTAGATGTTACACAATTCATTGTCAGAGGAACTTGTTATATATAGACTTAAAATAAATTAGTTCGAGACAAGGCCAAAGCCATTCAACTATACTTCTTTGTATAGCAAGTCATGTATTTATTATACAGAGTGACACGTTAATACTTTGGGTGGAGAGCTCGTTCTTAAACAAGAACAGGCAATTCTGGTTCTTGGCCATATTCGTCTGTTAAATGTCCTAATTAAAAAGGACTACATCCTGAGCATCGTGGGTTTCAGCAAGGGCACCCACTCATCTGGACTACTGGTGCTTCTGCTTTGGTTCATCAGTTGGTTGGATGCTCTTCCCCTGCAAGCGTTGCTGAAAACATTCAGGCCCTTGTGGTCTGCCAAAGCCCAATTTACAGCTGAGGTTTCCTTTTGCTACGCTTCAAACCAGAGGAAGCCATCAGCGATTGCCTCATGTTAGTCTGCTTGGAGAAGTGGGAAATTAATTTTACAGACTTCTGGAAAATAAAAGTTTTTTTGTAAGTTTACCACTCCCGACCTCTATGAACAACAGGTATGCAGTGTATCAAACCTGTAGTTAATTTACAGTTGGAAGTGCCTCCAGGATCAGTGACTTGACTTCTGGAGAAGCAACACTGGCAAAGCGAAGAAAAAAAAATCTTCTGCTTTCTATCAGAGCAGTTCATCTTGAAAATTTTCTTTGCCTGTGAGGAGATTGGCAAAGACAGCTGTTGCTTCATCCTGGAAAACGGCCAAAAAAAGTCTGCAAAAAAAATGAGATCTTGCAGTGATTTTATTATAAGCAGTAAGTTTAGTGGCAGGGTTCTGGATTTTCCTTTTTTTCTGCTGTAAAACTCAGGTGTGCTAGGGCAGATTCGTGGAAGGAAATGAGCAAGCCAGCAAAGTTGCTGGCCATCAGCAGTGAAACATTTCTGGATAGGCTAAGATAATTCTTCAACTGAGTGACCTCAGAGTAAGACTGACACCTTAATTTAGGTGATACCCAAACCGTCAGCAGGTGATTTCCTTGTCCAGCTGGTTTGTAAGCAGCAAAATACCATGTCTGGTCAAGCCTGAAGGGGAATAAAACCTGGTCTCCCTTGGATCAGCTTTCAGCTGCCCTGATTGCTGTTACAGAGAACCTCTCACTTTTGTAAACTGCTTTCCTGGAAGGCTTTTTCTGATTCGTTTTCCCTGTTCACCTTTTCCAGAAAGCCTCTGTTAACAGAAGCTGCTCCCTTACAGAGTCTTGCCCCTCTTTTAGACCTTTACATTAAGACTCTGCAGAAAAATTCGCTTTTTTTCATAATTCAGCTAGAAGGGTGCATTTCACCTTCCTTTCTGTATCACTAGCTCTCTGTTGTTGTTGAGCAGCTTAGGAAAGGGGACAGAGGAAAGGGAGGATGTTGAAGAGGTTGCCAGCGGTTAAATTCTTGCTAAGACTGGGCGTGTGGCTTGTGTCAGGTGACTGGGCATATGACTTGTCCTTTGGCTAATAGGTTTTCTGGCTTGAAGTGTTGTTCCAGGCTGGGTTACCTTGTGACCTGTTTTTCCAGGGTGAACGTAAATGTGATTTAGATAATGTTAGACATAATCAGGATTAGCTCCTTTGTCAATTTTGCTTGGAAGGATGACTGAGGTGACTGTTCACTCTTTGGTAGATTGGACAAAACACTGCAGGGTAAATTTACACACAGTTCAATCCAGCCACTTTTCTGAGCAATGCAGAAGCTTGTCTTTTATTCAAATCTGCAGTATGCACATTCATGTAGCGTGCAGAAGAGAATGAGATGTAATATTCCATTTCTGCCCGTGCAAAGACATTCATGCTCCCTTGGAAAATCTGGATCTCAATATATGCACATTAATTGCTTTGGAAAATTGGAGAAAACCTCCTGATATCTTGATGATCTGTTAAATAATTTGAAGACTCTTCTAAACGCATTTATTAAACATTAAGAACTCTTCAGCCTATTCAGGAACTGAACAATGGTCTTCTCACCAAAGCAGTGTAAAGGGGCCTTAGCAGTGTATCTGATTATAACCGAGCAAGGATTATTTGTCTTGGTTTTTTCGCACAACTGTGTTGTTGAGTTCTTTCACCACAATAATGCTCGCTAAGATCGCTCTGTTGTTTCATCCCTTCTGAAGGAAATGCCAGGGCTGTAAGTTTCATTTTCAGCACCTCCTGTAATATATCTCACTGTTTCTACACGCTTAATGTGTGGGTTCGCAAATGTGTCCGTCAGCATCTATTCAGCATATGAGAACTGGCGCTGGGCTTTTGACTTGAAGGCTGCACTTCTGTCAGTGCGAAGGAGACCGAGACGAGAACTGGCGTCTCGTTTTAATAGATACAGTAGAGGCATGCACGTCAATTAAAAGCTTAATTGGTAGACTCAGAAGTTTCCCAGCCCAAATTATCATTTCTTTAAACTTTATTAAAATCATAAAAGATCATGTTTATAGTACAAAATCCCAGTGAAGGGCAGCGTTCTGTCCTCGAACACACAAGTAATCCCAGTGTATTGTGAGAAGGAAAAGGCAGGGTTTTGACTGAGTGTATTTCAGCTCTCCATAGTCCGTCTCTTCCTTTTGTTAATGAATAAAGGTGAATTTCTGGGTGACAGAAAGGTGGTAACAGAGAAAGAATTCAAATAGCTGTTTTGCCTCTGATCTGTAGACCATGAAAGTAAATCCCACCGCCAAACAGATGAAACTAACCCCCCAGAGAAAAAATGAGAGCCATTCTTTTCTGCTCCTTCACTGCTGTTTTTGACAGCCTGGGCAGTTGGCAACAAGAAGCTGAAGTACAGATGGAATTATTTTTCGAAAGCAGGAACACTTCCAGAGTGAGCAAGTTTCACTTATAATGCTATTATAACGAGCATCATACTTACAAACCCCCATTTTCAGGTTGTAACTTTCATTTAAAGTTATATAAATGAGGCTTAAAAGTCTGAGCTGATGAATGAAGAGCTGTTCTTCGTAGGTGGTTTTTGGCAATGTTTAATTCTCATTCTGCTAAGATTTGCTTCAGTCTTCATATGTTATTCTGTGGGGCGCAACTTTCATACAGTCGTCTCCTAGCAGGACATAGTAATGCAAAGTACAGATCTCTTCAGAGAATAAAGACCCTTGCATAATTTGGTCCCATTTTCAGGGTAAAGCATTTTTAAAAAATAATATATTAAACCGCTCAAAGTAAGCCTATAAATTGCCTTAGGTTTCCTTGCAGCACTATTCACTGCAGTCAGTAGCAATTACTGAAGATTTGCTCTGTAGACTTTACATCTACTTTATCTAAATATTTTTTCTGTATTAACAGCAAAATACCCCACAGAAAGTCGTCTAAGACTGACGTTTTGAACACTAAATGTTGAGAAAGAGAAACAAATGCTGGACATCTAATACATTTTACTCTTGAAAAGGTACTTAATACTCTGAAAATGTTAATGAAAAATTTACTTCTGTTGGCTTAAATAATGACTCTGCCAGGTGGGCTGAAAATAGAGGAGACAAAAAAGGAGTGACGAGCAATTGTCAACAGTAGTGTGCTATGTGAAGCCTGATGAAGTTGCCCTTAGAAGTGCAAATCAGGGATGAGGCGCGTTGTCAGAACTAGAAAGCTTTTCTTATGGCTGCCCTGAAGTCTAGTAGAGGCTTCATGCATCAGGTCTGCCACTTGTCTGAGGCTAAATTTGTCTAATATTTGAAGCTCATGATGGCAGTTGTTTTACTCGCCAAAGGCAGAAGTTAATTGCTTGTAGCCACGTTGTGTAGAGAGCCACGCAGAGTTTGAGAGGCCTCTTTCAACCTTCTCCTTTATTACTAATCTCAAGCAGCCCTGTGCTAATGGAAGAAACGCAAGTGAGTTGCCCTAAGGAGTTTGCATGCTGTGTGAAACTTTCTCACTGCCAGCAGCGAGAAAGGAAACGAGATTCTTAGCCTTATTTTCTTCAGCCCACTTGAATTTTACGTGAGTTTTACGTGAGTTATTTCTTTCTCTTCTCCTTGCTGTCTCTTAATAAGTAAACGGAAAGAAGGAAAGTCAGCCTTCACGCAGTAGGATGTTTTGAAAAGACTTGAGTGATTGAGTGTGAGGATTTGACTCCGAAGGAGAACTACCAGTGAATACTTCCCTCCCTCTCAAAATGCCGCTTTTCTGTGATTCCATGGGAAATATTTGGTGTGTCCTCCATGATACGTGTATCCAGCAGGGCTGGCCCCAGCTGTGCCTGAAACCCTTTTGCCCCTGGGATTTAAAGCATTGATGTGGAGCTGCGGCCTCCTTACGTATTAAAAAAAAAAAAAAAAGAAAAAAGACTGTGGTTTGCATTAAGCCATATTAAAACCCAGGATTACTTCTAAAATAATCTTTGTCATCTTTGTGATACCAGACTTCTGAGGTGAATTTGTGAAATGAGTGTGTTTCCCAGCGGTATTCTGCCCACCATGACAAAGTTGAATACTAAGAGGATGGTGGAATGATGACAGGTTTTAACTAGGACCCATTATGGCAGTTTATTTTCACTTCTAAATGAGGCTTTTTTAGATTTTTATCATAGCTCTGTAAATATTCAGGTGATGTTTGACCACAACCATTAGTGTGGTGACAAGTGTCTACAATGACTTCTTATGAATTTTCTAACTGCTAATTCCCCAGAATTTCTACTTATGAAAAAAGGCACTTTTATTTAGTCTTATCTACTGTTTCTTTCCAGTCTAATATGTGACATTAACATCCTATTAAAATTTTTAGCTACAATAGGAAATTCTTAATTAACTTCTTCATCATTGTCATTAGCTTGTCTCCTAGAAGACTGGAAAGTGATATGGTTGATAGAGCTAATTGAAAAAGTTAAGACAATTATAAAGTGTATGACAATACAGATTGGCAGAAAAATGTCTGATTTTATGCCCAAAGTATTCACAAATTTGAGTTGTGCTTGAGTAAGAGTTTCAACTAAAACAGGCTTTTTGAAAATTAGTACCACTTGTTCTCAGTAAAATGTAAATATTTTTCTTTCAAAATAACATTACCGTGTAAACATTGACCTAGCTCTAAGCAACAAAACCAAAAATACAATGATTTCAAGAAGCAGGAAATAGTCTAGAAAAGAAGCTAAATCCTTTGGGCTGAACAGTATGTTTTCAAAGTGACATTTGCAGGTTGGCTGGGACATTACTGGAGGAAGCTTCCATACCTTATTTAAGCTTATTTCTTACTTTTTTTTTTTAGTCACCAAATTTGAAAATTCCTTATGTGTTTGTCCTCAATCTTGGGCAGCCATATTTATTTAAAAGAAAACACAGGATAGACAGCAAGACAGACCATCCAGGGAGATAGATAGACAGATAGACAGACAGATAGACAGATAGATAGATAGATAGATAGATAGATAGATAGATAGATAGATAGACAGACAGACAGATAGATAGATAGATAGATAGATAGATAGATAGATAGATATGTAACATGCAGCATCTGTATAAAACTAGACGGTGAAAATATTAACTGACTGCTTATCAAGGTGCCTTAGTATTTCTGTACGAGCTCTTCTGTATGAATGTCTTGTCTTACTCGTATGGCAGCATCATTGGTGACACCAGGTTCTTCAGGGAAAATGCTGTACTACTTTTCAAGGCTATTTTCGAGTTAAACAAAGCATCTTCCACACCAGAAATGCAGATCCTTAGTAGCTTTCCTCAAACAGGAACTCCCAGGTGTCTCCTTCAATGCGTGCCCTGCAGGAGTGGGGAATACCTGGCTTATAAACAGACATGGCCCAGGGAGGCTGGCCCGCTGGTTGGCAAAAATAACGTACGTGGAGGCAGGTTAAATAGTTTACATCTCATTTGGCCTCTGGGTTGTGTCATGAAGCCACTAGTTGAAATGAGCAAATCTGCTGCGGCTCGAAACACGCGCCTCTGGAATGGGAGGGTGGAGAGGTGGTACTTTAGACAGCTTCTCATGGTGAAAGAAGACTTCTGCTGACGTCCTGTGGACCATGCCTGGCCAAAGAGCATCACTGCATCTGGTTTTGGCCACAGGCATCAAAACAGTACACAGGGTTTGAGTGTTTCAGATATTATGTTCTATTTATCTTTGCAAAGCACAAGCAGGAAAGTAGTCATTTGCTTCTAATTCATATCTTTATGAACCACAAAGTGCAAAAAGTGAAGAGTGTATCCAAACCGTGGGAGTACAGTATATGTCACCTCTCCTTTACTGCCTAGATGTTAGCCATCTGCCCCATGTCCATAGCCAAAGGAGAGTGAGAGATGCGTTAGAAATATTTAGATATTTTGAAAAGATAAGCCCAGAAAATGATTCTTTATATCTGAAATATGTGTCAGAGTTATGTGGGAGGAAACTTCGGTGACTAGGTCTTGACAGCTAAAGTGAGAGGAGAGGAGACTTACCCTAAATCCACCATCCTCCAGTTTTGCTTTGTTTACAGCTTAAATCAGATTTAAATGTGATCTCTGGGGATTACTGAGGTTTAGATTTCCATCATTTATTTTTCTTTAACAATAATTCCTACAGTTTAGGGATGTCCCAGCACATGTGGTTTGGGACTGGAAGATGAAGGGGTCCCTCAACCAATGGCCTAGAAAATTAGGAGGGGGGAAACACCTGCACGTCCCTGCTGGCTGAGGAATGCTGAAAGGGGTGTTCCTTTTGGCAAGAAGAGCTCCCTAGCTGGAGTCACTGTGGAAGTGGAGTCCTTTGTCCATATGCTAATTACTGAGCGGAGTTGAGAAGTTTGTATGCAGGACTCATTGCTTGATTGCATTGTCCTCCATCTCTTCTCCTTGAATGAACCCCTGGAAATCTTTGATTGAGATGAAGCTGAGTGTCAGCCTCTTAAAATCTCAGGGCTGGCTTTATTGAGGAAATGTTGGCCCCACCTGTCAGATAGTCCTGTGGTGTAGTTTGGGAGAGTTTGGTGCCCCTTTGCTCAGGCATGTGGGAAGGAGTATTGAGCTGACATTCTCCCAGAGAGGGTGGAAGGACTGGAAAGGAGACACCGTCTGGACAATCCATGTTCGCTCTAGGACAAACTGAACAATTGATGTAGCATGTCAACACACAGAAAAATTAGGAGGGACAAATTCTTTGAGGGGCAGGGAGAAGGTGTTTCTAAGGCAAATTTTCTACTGTATTTGTTTTGTAAATAATTCTCCCCAGTTCTCGCCACATCTCTGTAAGATAGATGACGTGGTTATTTTTCAGTTTGTCGCCTTTTTCTTGTTGTTCGCATAGTTAGTTTGAAAGGTCTCTAAAAGAAGCATACAAAAGAGAATCTGTTTCGTTGGACTTTTTTGGACTTACGTAAGAAATACAACATACGAACAGAGTAATTTGATTATGCTGGTCTCTCGTAAGCATGTCTGAAAAGCAAGGGGTTTTTTTGCTTTTAATCTGGCAGTATTTTGGTTTGAGCCATTCTAATACAATGATCTATAGAAAGTACATGTGGTCCTTGCTAGAAGTGTGCTGAGACTCATTTTGCCACCATTGTTACAGGCGGAAACTGCATGTGCCTTTGGCAGAAACAAAAACTCCAGAGAGTGCTAAGAGGGAGCAATTTTGTGGGGAGAGGAAAAGGTGGTCTTAAAACACTTGATTAACATTATTGCTGAATCTGAAAACTTTTTATACTGGTGAAGGGAACCAGAAATACGGTGCTAGAATACTGTTGTTCCTAATAATCTTTTTCTGAATGGGTGTGAGGTTTTAAAGTCAAGGGCATTGACTTCTTCCCAAGGCTCCCTAGTATTTCATGGGCTGTAGAACAAAGAAAGTGAAATTCAGAAAGGACCCTGTAAATCTATTACAAGGCATGCTGGGCTTGATTTGACCTTCATTTTTAACATCGCAACTTGATTTATTTTCAGTGGGAACTAAGGTCTAGGTGAGAAACAGGGGAATTACTTCAGTACATAAATTTTTTAATTGACTTTCTCTAACTGACAGAGAGAAAGCAAGAGGAATTCTGCACGTATGAGATCTTGCATTGAAATCCTAAACCAATTGGAGGTGATGGCAAAACTAATGACACTTGCAATAAAGCCAGGATTTCGTTCTCTAGCTTCAGGATTTTTAAAGGGGTGAAGATTTGAGATCATGTCATGTATTAGAGATGTACAAACAGTTGGCAGAAATCACTGATTCTCTCCTGAAACATAGCCAGCTTTGGAATTGAATCCACTCAATTTAATAATTCACATCAACAGTGCTGTGGAGGCTAAAACTGAAGAAGTATGGTTGTTTTTATCCTGAGTGTATCACATCCTACTGAAACTGCAGCTGGCAGGATATAGAATGAATTAGAAAGTGCTAATTCAGTTATTTTTGTGTTTAACTCTTCCTCTTTTGGATACTTTTTCAAGGATATCCAGCGCCCTTCTTTAAGTGTAACTTCCCGGGTTTGTTGATTTATGACAGTTATGTTCATGTAAGAAATTCTGTTGCTGAGTAACAAGAATATGTAGTTAATTGTACAAGAAAATATTTCTTTCTCTTAGAGTTTATTCTGGACTTTTCTGAATGTAAATTTATTAACCTCATTCTTGCAAGTAGTTATTAAAAGATTCATTCTTGCTTGTTTTGAGGTTAGGTGGGTAACATTAAGTACAGGAGTAATGTGTATAGAGTGCTGACACTTCCACAGTCTTGAGGCTTGCTGCTGAGCTTCATGTTTTTCTCATGCCTGGAGTCAGAGTTTTGAACTTCAGTTTTAAGCCAACTTCCCTGGTAAAGCGAACAGAGAGTACCCATGATGGTTACCCCCTCAGTAATACTCCCTCTTACTTTTCTTGATACAACCCAGCAGCTGGAATGCGTGCCTCACAGGTCAGCTCCTAAAGAGGATCCTACAATTGTAGCTCACTATCAATTTGACAAACATTACTCACCGTTGCAGCTAAATTTCTGATTGGCATTCTTGGATTTGTGCCATCTGTGTTACGTGTCATTTTTGTCGGTGAACAAAGTAGGCGTTGCCTATAAGCGGACCTGCAAGTGCAGCATTGTAAAGAAATAATTTTTTAGTATGATTAGTTAATTACTTATAACCTAACTATGGTATATTTTACAGAAGAAAATTACTAAAACTGACATATTTTCTGATATCACACGTAGTTGAGTGTTTGCATTGATTTCCTGCTGAATGTCTTACTAAATCTTTTAATTGCATTTCCTTGGGCATGGTGGTAACGTAAGGCAAAAGATGTGAACTCTTTGTTGGGGCAAATCAACAGGCCTGTTTTGAATGATTTTTCCACAGCCAGGCATGCATATCAGCCTGGTTCTTTAGCTCACAGAGATGGTACTTCTTTCTGTCCACCACCTTCGGTCCAAGGGAAACCTACTTTGGAAAGGAAAGCAGTGTAGAAATATAAATTTACATGTAGGAAAGTGTGTGAATGTCTATAGTCATCACATCCATCCTTAAGAACTAGTTTTACCCTTTTCCTTCTCTGCCTCGCTGCAACCCAGTGATACTGATTGTTTTATCCGGTATGGTCCCCACCCAGGATTTAGAAAATCATTCCTCTATGAGGAGTTGAGTAGGGAATTAATCTAGCAGTGGTGCATTAGAAGAACAGCAATAAGAAATACAATTTGGGAGGGAATAATTTCAGATGACTTTATAGGAAAATAATACTCCCTGTGCTTATTTACAGAATTTCCAAATACTTTTCCTCATTCCTTCGTTAAGGTTGATCAGACCAATAGGCAGGCTGTGTAGCATGGAAACAACCTCTTATTTGTCAGAGATTTGACCACCAACACATTCTTTAAGAATTCTGCTATTTTATAGAAGAAAGCTAACTTCTTATATTTTTTTACCCTATATTTGGCATCTATTCACTTACATATTCTGATGGAAAATGTTGTACAATTCATGCATTTAGTTATGTAAACAGTATTTATAGTAGGCTAGAGTACATTACACTAATGAAGAAGTTTAATTTTACATCTTTACCTAGCTATAAAATAAACTATTTTATACAAATGAACAGTTGAAAGCTTAGGAAAATATTTTTCTTTCTCTCTGATATTACACAGCATCTCAGCTTGAAACCATACTTGCTGTAGGTCTCTTGTTCTTATGGCTTGGAGTATTTTCAGAGATTGACTAGAGCTGAAAGAAATGAAACTTCAGATAGATCACAATTTCCATCTCTTTAAAATAGCTAAAAAGAAGAAAAGGGAAAGACAACTATAATTTTGATTTTTTGAATTCATATCCGTGACTATAGCCACTTCCTTGCAATTTCATGTGAGGTCTCAAGAAGACCCACGCTATTGTATTTTGTTGGCATTAGTTGTAACTTCTCAGTGACTTTTTCTGAGGTCAAGGTTTCTAATTCAATTTCAATGGGCTAATGGAAGCTTGGTGAACTTCAGGTGGGATCTCAGTTGAAATAAGTAGACGGCACCCTGTAATCTCTATGTGGGTCTTCTCTAAAAAGCGTACCACCCCCCCTCCAAAAAAATCCAAACAAAAAACTTGATCAAGGAAGACAAGGCAGCTTACCATGTCAGCTAACGACATGATAAGCAGCACGTCATGTAGAGAGGGCTGTTGCCTGTCTCCAGTTTGCTTTTCCTGCTCCTAGGCGTAGCAGTGCTTCTCTTGCCCTTGGTCTGGTCTGCAGCAGTTATTTTGGGGTGCTTCCCAGGGGGAAACCTGGGAAGGGAGAAGGGCTTCCCTTCCCAGGGGAGCGTGAGGACCAGCAGGAAGGGCGGACTCTGGCCTCCTGTAGAGGACTGGATAGGTTGCATTGTGTGTGTGCTGGGTGTATAGGTACATACCAGCTGGGAGCAAGCAGTGCCTGGTTTGGGGTTGGGAGTCCGTATTGCGTCTGCTTTTGAAGGGATGTGAAAGTGGGGCAGATGCACAAAGGCTGAGGAAGGAGCGGGGTTTGGATGGTGTTGACATAAATCATTCAGGAAGTGAGGAGAACAGAAGTAAAAGGGGAAAAATATCAGTGAGCTTGTCAAAGCATCATTGGAAAGTGGGAGGAGTGAGGGGCTGGGAGAGAGATCAGGTTATAGAAGAGAGTAGAAAAAAGGCAACTGAGAGAGAGAGAGAGGCAGTCCAGAGGAATGTAAGTGGGGGAAAAATGAGTTTTTGGAAAGAAACTTACTTGGTTTATTTACAAGAAAACTCCATGAAGAAAGAAACAAATACAAAACAAAGGACTGAGAAAAAGAAATGAAATGCTTAAAACATTATGGAGGAAAGAAGGTTGAGCGAAAATGTGAAAGAAGAGATAGTGATTTGAAGAACAGAATAATAAATTATGAGAAACATTGTTTTATTTTTGTTTATAAATGCTGTAAAATATGATGCTTATATTTTTCTTTGCAGCATGGTGGGGAGGGCATAAGCATTCGCTTTTGTTGTGCTTAGCACCCAACAGGCATCAGAGCACGTGCATTACACCGGACCGCATGTTGTGTCTCTCTGCAGCATGGCCTGTACCTGAGCTGTCCGGAGGGCTGGGGTTGGTGCCTTGTGCAGGGATATTGCTTTGGTTTGTTCCATCAGTCTGTTCATAAACTCCATTTTAATTAAAGAAGCTCCTTATTTTGTAGTTAGATACATGTGATCAAAATGTTATATACCACAGGCTGGTGTTCATTGTGTGCATGTGAAGAGTAGCTCTGAGGACCATAGCTTTCATACTTACATTGCTTATATTGACATTATCATATTGAATAGTTGCAATATTTTCAATATTCAAATAATTTCATTTCCACAGTGATTTGTTCAGTGTAACTAACAATTTTGTTCCCCCAGTTTGCAGCCCTCATGGGTTATTTATTTATTTATAGATTGTTTAGATAGAATATGTACTTTATAAAGGTAATATGTAAATTACCTATCTATGTATTTATTTATTTATTTCAAAAAATCCCTGCCAGCTGGAACTGAACTGGCCAAAGACTTGTGGATGCATGGCTTGCCTGCTCCCAGTGCTTTTGCCTGCATTTCCTTTTCACAGTGTCCTTATTCCTGGCAATCACTTTTGGGTGTTTGTATGTTGAACAGCAGGCAAAAGAATCACTGTAAGAGACAGCACTGGTCGGTCTGCTGTTTTCCTCAGAACAAGCAACTTACAGTACAAGTGGTTTTAATAATTTCAGCATTGTTATTAAAGCGTGTGGTTAGGAGAGGCAGATATCCACTGGCTGCATCTCCTTTCTGTATTTTGTTGTCCTCTGTTGGTCTTTCACACTGTTCAGTACAATCTTGATGGAGCTGGCGAAGAGGCAGTGGCTGCAGTCGGTATTCTTATGCCGGTCCTGTAATAAGGGTTTTCATCTGCAAACCAGAAATGCTTTTACAAGAACATTATTGTTTCATTCAATGATTTGCAGATGGGCAAGGTGCATCATGGAGCATCTGGGATAGGTCACATAGGTAGTCATCAGTTTGGGAAGAGGATCCACTTTGGTTTCTGCATGTCATAACCTCGCTTTTATGTTATGCTGCTTTGCAGGGTGCTTGAATGCAGGCTAGCTCTTTTTTTTGGCTCCACAATAAATCTAGGTGAAGGCACATTTGAATTTTTTAATCATTTTCATGGCAATGGCTGTTCATGTTAAGAGAACAGAGTCTGCGCGATCCCACTGAAGGCAAAAGGATTTGTCTAGGGAAGGGTACACGGCCGTTTCAGGAGCGTGAAGGATTGCAGGTCCAGGAAAACACCTGCTTTAGGAGTATTGTCCTGTTAATTCACTTGATCTTGCTTGCTTGCTGAGATGAGTCACCCGTATAAATCTATCAAATCTGTTTGGAGAGTGGTCGCTTTATTTATGGGAACAGAACCTCTCTCTCTTAATCTCTGTGTCGTAGTATTTAGGACATTACTAACGTATGATGAAACTGAATATTTTTATTGAATCTATTGTGTAGTGCCAGTGGACCTGAATACGAGAAATGATACTGGAGAGAACATAAAAGGAATTTCTTTTCTTTTTAGGTGGGCATAAGGGAGTTCAATATTACCAGAAAAACTGCTTTGAACAATGCTGATAAAGAAGAGGTTTAATAAGGCTGGGGCTGTTTACGGAAAATTAGTCCGCATTAGGGTAATATTCCTTCAGGGAGCCTTTATAATGCCTGCAGGAATGTGGGGGGCACGGATCGGATTCCGGCACAACCTTGCAAGCTTTCAGCTGCCGAGGCGCGGTGCACCTGCGTGTTCCCCTGCCTGACCTCAGAGTGGGCTTGAAAAGCTCTGGCATCTGGAAGTGCGAGGAAAGATCAGGTTTTTAATTTTTGTGACCAAAAAAAAAACAACAACCAGTCTCTTTCTTGATGCTTATAATGCCTTGTATTTTACATCTTTTTTAAAAGGTACTGGAAACTGTTTTGTGGGTATGCTTTTTAGTGGTTTAGGGTTTTTTTTTTTTGCTTTCAATTTTATTAAACTAGTATCTTAAAGATCTTCTAGAGATACGTCCAAATAGATGAATAGTATTCAGTTAAAAAATTCGGTTGGTTGGCAAGACTTGAGAAAATAATTTCATACTCTGTTGCTTATCTCAATAAGAATGTTCTCCCTAGCAAGTGCAGATTCAGGCATGACAGCTTTGTCATTTATCTCATTTGCAGAGGTCTGGGATAGCATCTCATTTTCAAATTGTAGCGATGTGGAGATAAAATGTAAATACTGCTGTACAAGGGTTGCCACTTCATAACCTTACACTTCTTAATGGGTATCTGCAGTAGTAACTTGCAGATTGTAAATGCGTGTAATTTACATCGCTTGGAATTAACTGTTTTGTAATTACACTTTAATTTGTGTTTCTTCATCAGACATCGTGGAATGGTTAAACTATGCTGCTTATGAACTTCCATGTCAGTAATTTCATGGTATAAAATTGTGCTTATTAAATGCACAGATTTTCCTTTTTGGAATTTAAACGTCGCTCGCTCTGGTATCTGTAGCTTATTTCTTGCAATCTACTTAATTGAGTAACTTCTCTGTTTATCTTAAAATGCAGATAAATGGCTTTCAGAGCAGTGTTTATAGCTTAATAGTTCCTGAAATAAGAGTCAACATTATCTCCTAGACTCTACCAGTCATAACTAATGATCCCTCTGCTTACACTGTTGAGCAAGTCAGGAGACACTGAACTCTGCAGAGAGCAAGGGCCCTGTGCAGTGGGAGGATAGTTTGTATGTGATGGCGCCTAGTAGACAAGGCTTTCATGGCTCGGGAGTGTTAATTGGGAACCAAAATTTGTCCTCAGCTACCTCTAACCTCCTATCACTGAACCATTCTTCTGCGAATATGGATACAAACCCAAGGGTGAGTTGACAGCACAAAGTAGTCTCGCTTTCCTCGTAATTTAAAGTAAGTAATATCAGTTTACCCTTATATTTGCTTCAGTTTTGCCCATCAGAACACATTTTGCAACAGGAAACTTCTGCAGAAATTCAGGATATTTTTAATGTTCCAAACACTACTGGCAGGCAGCCTACCGGAGTCATTGTGTTGAGGGCTGAAAGAGGATGAGAAAATAATTAGGCAGCTGGCAATAACTGTATTTTGTCCTAGGGCTATTTTCATGACATTTTAATGTATTAATGAAAGTAAGGTGCCTTTTTTATATTTTCCTGACAAGTCCTTTGGCTTGGTTCCTGAATGGAGAGTGCTAGGCTTTCCTTTGTAATGGGGTGAAGTGCATGCTTCAGGAAGAGAGAGGGGAAAGCAAGAAATAAGGAGCAGATTTACCACCCGTGAGACATGCTACGTTATTATCACCTTGGGAACAAAAGTTGCTTGTTTGTCCATGAAATTTAAATAACATGGGGAGCAACAATACCTCATGGTGTTAAGCATTAATATTATTCTATAGTTCCATCAGCTTGTCAATATGATCTTTTACCTGAGATTTTTTAACTCACAAGAAGAGTGTTTATGTGAGATGGATGTGGCCCCTGAAGAATTTCAGGCAGGACAACGTTCTGGTTCAAACAGGCAATTCAGCAGCCAGCTTTTGTTGGCTTTAGGTGAATTTTAGCTAGTGATATACAAAGCAGTCTCCCTACCTAATTCCTCTGTGTCCACAGCCATCTAGTCCACTGTTTTGAAAAGCTAATTAAATATAAACATTTAGGTGGCTGACCGGTTGTAAAAGGAACTGTATATGAAAGCTGTTCCTGCTTAAAGAAACTTATATCCATCTTGTTTATGCTTCAGCTTCCATGTTTTTCATTGTTTTTGTGAGCTTTCACGTTATCTTAAAAGTAGGTTTTGAGTTTTGTATTGGCTGGAGAACAGCAGCCTGGTACAGAGCACAGTCTGGCTAACACCACCTGTGGTGCAAAGGCCACGCTATACAAGGAAAGCAAATTCAAAACACTACTTTCAGTTCTGAATATGTTTTTATTGGACATTCCCATGAATGGAGTGCAGGGGACACAAGGCAGAATCAACAGGATGCCCTCGGAGAGTTGAGGAGGGGGATCGTGATGGCTGCCAGGAGCACCACCATGCAGTTCAAGCAGTTTCTAGCCAGACCATGTTACAACACTGTGTTGGCAGAAGATTGCGTGTCATGTATCTTTTTCACGTGATACATGTGGTCTTGTTAGCATGTACCAGTAGCTCTCTAAAGTAGGGATGCAGCAGGAACAAACCAAACAGTATGGAGGAGGAAAAATTCAACTGTTGCCCCTGCTAGTATCAAATAGCTTTAAAAAAGCATGTGTAAGGCTCCAGAAAAAGAAATAAGTATTTGCAGAGACAATAAATGCAAATTTTTTGAAAGAGGGAATTGGAGGCGACTTTTTTTATATTGATCTTGATGTTGTATAAAGTCTTGTTTCTTACCTTTTCCTCTCTACATCAAATCAAATATCCAGATACCTGTCTTTGGTTATTGCACTAGGAATCATACTGGTTTCACTCAGCATCCTGAAGAGTCAGCCCTTCTGTATGGAATCAGTTGAAAGTTTGTGTAGTTCCAGATCCGCTTTGAGCATTTTGTCATAGGAATATAGCTCTTATTTCTTTGGAAATAATCCCATTGGTAAACAACAGCAGCAATAAACCTTCCGACAAGATATTTGATACGTAGTTCTGAATGTGCAGATACCCCTTATTTTCATTACCGGTTTCCAAACATGGAATTAGATTAGGTAATGATGGAGCACAAACTACAGTATTGTTTTGTAGAGAAAAGCATTCAAGTATAAAACGCTGCGAGCATGTTCTTACTGCAGTGTCTGGTGTTTGCAGCTTAATATTAGAAAGAAAAAAAGCTGATTAGTAACAGTAGCTGTAGGTCATCTCTAACAGTTACATACCAGTATGGAAATGATAAATGTTATGTGTTGCATGAAGGGGGGTTATATATTAAGGGACTATGTTATCTGGAATAAATGTCAATTACCAGTTTACTTTTCCTTGCATTAAAGTTACTAGCTAACTCAGTTATTTCAAGCATGTTAAATAATAATCCGGGGGGGGGTGTTAAATAATATTATTTTGTTATATATCTGTGTGGATCAAAAACACAGGGAATTTTTAACAGTGGTTAGTCAACTTGTAAGACAAATATCAGGATAATCAATTACTCTCAGCTGTTATGTCTCTACCTTGGAGTGAAATTCTTGAGCTCTTTCCATTATGGGACAAAATTTTGCTGCTCTTTGTGTATAGTTTTTGTCAGGTTTCCTATCTTTTTTTGTGACATGCTATGATAAAACCTATGTATCCCCGTAGCAACTTCATGACCTCTTTGGTTGCCCTTTCTCCGAAAAAAATCACAAACTGCTGGTTGATGCCATCTCTTTTAATAGTCTGTTTACTATTGGCATTTTTTGTTTTACCTATAAAGTAAACAAGAGGAAGCCTGAAAAACATTGAAACCTTCTGTGATTGCGAAACAAGCATTGAGTTGGATCAATGAGAGCCAGGCCGCTGTGGTGTATCGCAGGTAGACCCACTTTAAGGGGAGGTGGGGAGCAGCTCCAGTGTGCATCTCGCATACTGACCTCGGAAGCCACTGTCAACCATCTGGAAATAGTTACAAAATCTGGATTGCTCAGAATCTTTATTTTATTTGTAATTCCAGGATTTTCTTTTTTCTTCCACCTTTCTACTGTCATATACTGCGCAGCCTGAATATTGCTTTGCGCCTGGCTGAAATAACATTGTTTGCCAGCTTACAGTCAAAGGGAGTACAGAAGAAACCAGCTGAGCTGTATTAGGCAGAGGCAGCCTGGACTATGTTTCTTTACTGCTGAGTAACACGCCACAGGTGCAGGATTAGCCCAGCGTACGGTGCTGTGTTTGCTCAGCGGAGCTCCCCGAGCCGCCCTCTCCCTCCTCACATGACTCTCATCTTCAGGGAATCTGGCAGCGACGTAGCAAGCCCGCAGAAACCCAGTGTAAGTAGAAGGCTTGGCTTTTCTGCTCACAAAGCACTTGTGCTTCCCCCCCCCCCAATTCTTGTTTCCCTTTTTCTTCTTTTTACTTTTTGCTTTCTTTTATTTTTAAATTTTTTTTTTTTAAACCTGGTTTGAGCAGAACGCTAAAGAGGCGGAAAAAACCCCAAAACGATGAAGTTCAGTGGGTTTTGCAAGAAGGGTCAAAGAGAAAAATGCGTGACTGAAAAAACCCAGCAGCATCATTGGCATGCTGGCGAGATGCGGGGTTGCCCCGCGGGGCGGCGGGGAGCCAGCTGCTTGTGACGCGCGCCGGCTTGTGTTTGAAGCTTCAGTTCTGGAGGGGGAGGTGACACAAACTGGAGATTCCCTATTCATTCGCTTGGACCGTGGGTCAGAGTTTGTACAGTGTCAGGGGTCTGCTGCAAGCCTTTAGGCATGCTTTGGTTAGTTTAGTTTTAAAGAGAGAGGTGGTAGATTTACAGAGAAAATACTGCACATAAAAGAAAAGCTTTCCTATTCCCTTTTTTGGTGAGGAGCGAGAAAGAACATTTTTAGAAGACCTGATAATTGGCATTCAGTCTGACAATGAATTTAAAAGGATGTTTCTCTTTTTCTCTTTAAATGTGCTTTAATATTAATCTTTGTGTTTGAAGTTAATTTAAAAAATAAATATTCTGGCAGTAAGAGACCAATTTTGATGTCAGGTTTGCGTTTTGAGGATGAATTACAGAGCTGGAACTGGTATTAGCCTTAGCAATGGACACCCTTCTGTCTAATTTTAAAGGTGCTTCAATAATACATAGTGCATGCGTATGTCAGTGATGCTTATTAAAATGCTGCATCTGTTCTAAACATTTCCAATACTAATTAACTGGAAAAATAGCCAAATAATAAAAACAAATGTGCTTTCTCTCCTAAAACTTTTTATCACTGTTCATATAAGGCTAGGTGCTGAAAAAAACAGTTTTACATTTGACAGAATTGTTTCTTGCTTCATGTTCTGTAGAGAAAATCTAAGGAGAGAAAGGTGTTCACATAGCTCTTGAAAACTTCTGGTCAAGGAGAAGAGTAAGTCAGATACCGGTTTTAAGGGTGTTTGCGATTCACTTTTCTTTCTTAGACTTTCAAGTGCTTTATGAAGATGTAGCTGTTATGACCTGATTTTAGTGGTAGATGGCCCTGCTCGCTGCGTGGATGTTGGACTAGATGAGCTTTAAAGATCCCTTCCAACCCAAACTATGCTAGGATTCTATAACACTGGAAAAAACCAAAGCAAGCAAACCCAGTGGGGCTGCTGGCTGGTTCCTTCTGTTGCAGAGAACAGAGTGGGTGGGCAAGCATGGCAGCCTGCCAGCGGGGACCGGCTGATGGTTTGGTGGCAGTGTCATCGGGTGCGGGTGGCATGGGCCTCCTTCCCGCCCAGACAAGGAGCTCAGCAGATGCTCTGAAGTGTTCAGACAGGGAAATGCTTTTAGGCTACTCGAACACGTCAGGAAAACCATAGCGCTTATGTCTGCGGTCAGAATTGATTATTGTTGTTCCTTGTGTGCAATTAATTTTGGTGTGCAATAGAGATACTTTCCTCCCCCTTTAAATGGATTTATTTGTTTTCTGTCAAAATGAGTAAGTCAATGACACTTTCTGTTGCATTCGGCCACGTTTGCAAAAGATAAGACTTGTGCCTCGGCCCTCGTTCGTGAACACAAAGCTCTTCTTCATTGCTTATGATTTCGACACATGCAGTTCAAATCCCTACTCAGCGTGTGTGGCGAGGCCAACAGTGGCGGCAGTCAATTCATTTCAGTCCCTGCCTTGGCAGCTGAACAGGGCAAGAACTTATACTGTCATTTGTTCAATTACTTAAAGCGCTGCTTGGCCTGCTGACCTGGCAGGGTGGCATTTGCCTCCAGGAAGAAAAATTCTTGTAGATCCTTTAGTGCTTTGTTCAGCAACAATTAGTTGCTGAGTGTGTCATATATTCACAGGATTTAGGGATGCCGATGGCATCTGCCCATGAAAAACTATCAAAATATACTAGTGGTTTTTTTGAGACACTAAATAATCTGTCCTTCTGGGAGATAGACAAGCACTTGAGGAAAAGTGGGGAGGGGAGTTGGTACTAAGCATCATCATCGTCATCATGATTTGGGAAGCATTTGTGATAAACTAATCAATTAATCAAGTTTAAAGAAAGCTATGTATGTATGGCCATATTTTTTTTAAAAAGCCATTAAAAATATAGTATGCTTATGCCATAAGTATATGCATGTTACAGCTTTGTTTTTGTGAATGTCTACATTGTTTAATTTTGTCTTTTGAGAAGTGAGAGGGAACAACTCCAGTATAGTGGGATTGAGAAAGGAGTTACTGGTTTATAAGGTAGGTCGCTCTTCAGGCTGAGCTAGGGATATATCACATCTGCTCATGAACAGCCAAACCCAGTCAGTTAGAAGGGCAGTGCCATCTCTGAATAATGTTGGCACTGTCTTCTGCCAGTATGGCATGTTCACATGCTAATTATATTTTAATATAGAAGTGCAGTCTTTGATGTTGGGGTGAGAATGGCTAGCTGATATTTTTATCTTTTGGGCACTACCTTTGTCTTTACTACTGCCATGGTGCTCTTGAGTTTCTTTTCATTGGAAAAGGGAACAGAAGTGACAATGATTTATTAAACGTATCTAAGAGAGTCACAGGGTCAAAGCTGTCTATTGCTCTTTCTTTTAAATGCCATTGTCTGAATGCCTCAATCTAAATATCATGTGAAATAGTAATAAGTAAAAATCTACAGCTTGCCCATTGCGGTCTTTGATGCTTTCCTAAAGATCAGATAGCAAAGCATAGTTTAGTAGTAATGGTATCACACTGTGTTGCTTCCTGTCTTTATTTTTTTTCCCCCTGTTGCTAGTGTTCAGAAGAGTTTTCAACATTGCTTGTAGTGATGTTTGCATCATCTCCTGATGGTGGCATTTGGTGTTTGCTGCTTGGAACTGCAAGTGTATGTGGGGATTTGCAGTTTCAAAGCAGAAATAACTAGCTTTGGATGTTAACAGCAATCTTCTTTTATTTCTTTACATAAAAAATTTCTAAATGAAGGATGTGGCACAGACTCTACTGTTTGTAGCTTAATACCCAAACTGCTTGTGTCACATCTTTGTACCTGAACTTCCATTCCCTGTTTTGATCAGGTGATGCTCATAGCTGGGAGAGGGGGGTTTGCAGCTGGCATAGTTTAACGAGTTTTGATTACATTTAGCTACTAGAGATTTTCCCAAGATGCTGTTGAGGAATAGATGAAAAAGCTCAGGTACATAAAAATGATAACAGATAAAAATTATGTCTTTCAAAGAAACTGCTTTAGCAATTTCACTGAAATAGTTAAGTTTTTTTCTGTGGTAAGGAATATTGTAAGTTTGTTGAAGACATGAGGCTATCCTTTAATGTGCCTTTGTACACTGTGCATATTCAGTAGCGTATTTTCTGTCTGAAGCTATGCTATAAAGTAAATGTAGGCACTCAACATGAACCAAATTGATAAATGAAGCAATACAAAGTAATGCCACTATGGAAAATCTTAGATTTCTGCATGTTGTCTGACAGAGCTAGGCTAGTGTGCCTTTGCAATAAATTTCGCTTTCTAATTATTTTATGGTGTCTTAAATACTAACACTTGGGGGGAGATCAGAAGAGATCTGATCTAGCTGCCCATGCATCTCCTGTTTTTTTTTCAAGTAATGGTCTGTTATGACTCAAAATCCTTCTGGGGATGAAGTCGCCAATCATTCTCAGATTGGACCTTGGATTTCACCTTAGTATTCCTGAAATATTTGCATCCCGTTGTTCAGCTTTTATTACCTATTATCCTTATACCTGCATTAAACAGAAGAGAATAGTGGTAACCTCAACACATTTTACCTTTGCTGTGTAAAATGTGTCTCTTGAAAAAGAGATTAGAAATTAGAGAAAATATGTTGATATCTTAATGAGAATTACATGAAATACCTTTTCATTCATCTTTGCAAATATTAAAAACTTACTTACATTTTGAAAGCTTTTCTTTGTCATGTAACATTTACAGATGGAACTAAAGGATTGTAGAAAGTAGAATTAAGTGAGAGATTCAACAGCGTTGAGGAAATTTTTTATTAATAGGAAATTGCGGCCGGTAGCGGTAGGGTACCGAGTCCAGGCTGGCAGACTAAAACACTTAGCATGTACTTTCCTTTGGGAGTTTTAGAGAAGTCTTACTTTTGTGCCTTTTTTCTGTTCTGTTGGTATGCTATCTCATGCTATGAAAAATGTGCCAATCAATTCTCTTTTTCTTCCAAATGAAAAATATGTCAAAGATTACGCATAGCAGAAATGAGAAGACACCAGGAAAGTCAAACTGTGATGTAGTGGCAGACAGCAAAATACATGTGCATTTTCCATGGGCTATGGGACCAAAGAAGCCTTTGCATTTTTAAGTTGTGAGTAGTATGCTATGAGTATTGACTTGAAGGGTCTTGTCTCAGTGGCTTTGTTGCAGCTTGTTACATTTCGTGCTGAACTTAACTAATTTAGCTAATAATGTTATGTGAGATTAAGACAGTTTAAACAGACTTGTTGGAGAAAGGGTGCTTATCCTTTTCAAACCAAATGCAAAAACAGTTTCTGAAAAATAAATACTTTATTTAAAGTACTGCCATATACATGTAGCTATATTGGCGCTCAGTGGCAGTTTATGAATATGGACAGAAACGGTTTTTAAGAACACTACCTTGACAGAGTGTTTAAAATTACATCATATTGTAAACTTTATTGATTTTCATCATGAATTGAAGCAAAATGCCCCCAGATTTTGAAATGTACAGATGAGAAGCAGCAACATGTAGGTTCTATGTACTTTGGTGTACAGGAGATCCAGCATAGGGGGGAAATGAGCCAAATCGTACATGATAAGCCCAAACAATGCTGCAGTTTTCTTAGTACGCCAAGTTATTGCAGTGGATGTATGTCAGGGTACAGCTATTTTCAAACACCATGTGATACCAGCCTCAGTTTTGGCTCCTTGGTGCAATACAGCCACACACTGAAAAGGAGAGCACATTGTTTCCATTTTTCTGGGTTTTTTAATGCCAGGTTTTGTTTGCTGTGGTTTTGGATCAAAAATATGCAGGTCTTGGCATCTGACCTTTCCTTGAGGTCTATAGTAGCCTTGAATATCCAGCAAAGGAAAGCTGTCATGATCCATTTTTCTTTCTCCGTTATGCGATTGTCACCAATAAAAAGTATTTTACTGTTGCCTCTTGACTATTTTACACAGTATATCAGGCTGAGTTAAGAGGTGTAATTTATTTGAACTTCTTTAACTGCGCTATGTTTTCATTGCTGACTATTTGCCAGAAAATATCCCATGGAAATTCTTTTATCTGATGACTGCAAAGTACAGTGAGTTAGCAGTTGATTATTTCCCTTTCTCTTAAAACAATCATGTCGATGGTATAACCCTGGCCTGGTGGAAGTCATCAGGCTGTAGTTTATGATATAGCATAAGAAACTCTAGCAGGGTGCTGCACGATAGTTTCATATTTTAGTAAAAATATGATTTGAGGAAAAGCACACTAACTGTATAGGATAATGCAGAGTACAGATGAAGTAACCTTGTGATTTAAAATTTCCATCAGGCAGCTTTATCAAGTTGAATGATTTTTTTCTTGAGGTTTGGGTAGGGTTATTTTTTAATTACTGTTCAGATACTTGCTTATGAGTGTACTTAATTTCCAGCCCAAAGCAGTAGTTGAAACAGCCACTCCATGATGTGCAAAGCTTCCTAGGTGTGTATCTTCTCTGAAGCAGTAAGCATCGCTCCCCGTCCGTGAGTGCTGTTGCTAGCCAAACGTCGTCGTTACTGGCCTGGAAAAATGCAAATGGATGGCACTCATTAACCTAAGGCTTCAAGTACCTGTTATAGGAAGAGGAGTGAGCACAGCACACTGATTTTTCTTTTCGGAACAGAGTTGTTTGTGGCCCTTAACATCTGTTTTGGGAAGGAGCAAGTCTGACTTTTACTCCTGACAAATCCATGCCAGGTCATGGAAGATCTGCTTTTTCACTGCACAGACAGCACATAAATCACACAGCTGTGGCACAGCGATCAATCTGTTAAGATAACTATTGCTAATTATTCATCCTCTGGGAACAGGATGGCTTAAGGTTTGGACTACAGAATACAGAGTAACAGAATACGGAGCTTTTCACCTCCTACATTACCGGACTTGTTGAATCAGAGCAGTGCCCAAAATTCATTACCATCTGATGGCTGTGGGCCAGTGTGAAATGAGTTGTTGGGCTTTATCCAGATTCTAGTGAAGAAATTTCTGTCCAAATCGCATAACTATGGCTGCAGTTGGCAGGGGCTGGAGTACTTATTGGCAGCCGTGGCAAAGAGCTTGAGGACTGAATGTACACTAAAAAATGGGCTCTCTAGATCAAATTCTTTTCGCACCTACATGAGTCAATGTCAAACTGAAATAGGCAATTTTCCTTTTGTGTGTGAGATACCACTGTCTACAGACCTGTCAAAACAACATTAAACAACATAATTTAAAACTAAGTTATAATTCATCCTGACGGTTACTTCACTGTGATTGTGGAGTGGGGATCTGTGATCACTTCTCTAGCATTTAAAAAAATGATAGCAAAACAAACTGAAAAAACATGAAAGGGTTTGCCACATGAGAAAGTTAGTATTTAGATGTGGAAGCTTAGTACTCGTAGATTACCATGAAGTGTAGGAAGGATAGGAAGCAAAATAGAAGAATATATACACGAAAGATTATTTGTTGGCGTGGAGGTTAGTAGGGGTTTAGACTAGACGTTAGTCATTCTCGTGGTCATCCAGCATCATTCTTTCATTTTACAGCACTTCATTTTCCTTGTTTTCCTTCTCTTGGCTTCAGGATCTTTGTAGATGTGCCTTTCTGTGGAGGAGCTCAGGTGAAGCAAAGCAAGGAGAGAGAGAGACACACACACTAACACATTTTGATAAAAACCAAGAGTAGCACGCTGCTTCTGAGCACAGTCCCTAGTCCCCATTCTCAGGTAGAGATTTGTAACAGGGGCCATCACATCACAGTTTTGAGCAGTTCCAGTCCTAGAGAGGAAAATGTTTCTCAGGAACATAACCCCAGAGACAGAAAAGCTCTGGTGGCCACCTGCCTGTCCCTGTGGTGGAAGCTGCTTTGTACGTGCTGGTGAATTTTAGTGGAAAAAGAGGTGTAAGTTAAGAAAAATCAACTTGCTTTCAGGGCCCTTGGACATAGCTCCTTAGGAGAGCTTTCAAAACCCAAAGGGCTTCTGATCCCTAGAAAGGGCCAGGGCTGCATGACCAACATGTTCTTGTTATAGCACAGGAGCAAATGCAAGAGGAGTAGTCTGTTCACCATCCCAAACTGTGTATTTCACACCTGAAATGATGAGAAACTTGTTGCCAAACTGGAAAGCTCTTGTGGTTGTCTTACTACACATTACATTTTAGGGAAGGGACTGCTGAAAATCTGTCTGCTCCAAAGTCAAATAGACATAGAAGTCAAAAGGCCTTGTTAAAACTCAACTCTGAGTTGGGAAAGAAGAATTCTTACATGTTCCATGGTCATCTGCTGGCTGACACATCTGAATTTCAGAGGCAAAAGATCTGTCCATCTTTTTAGCTAGCAGCCAGGCATTTAAGGCATGAAAAGAACAAGAGAATGGAGTGAGAAGAGCTCTTTTTTAGATGATAGGAAAGGGCGTGATTGGAAGTATCTTATTCCTACCTCACTTAAATGTATTTGACACTAGACTGCAACAACTTTACACTAGTTTTGACCCTAGTCAAAATCCTAGGCTACATCCCTACTTCAGACTCTTGGAAACTGTAAATTTGAATGCCAGCTGATCTGTCCTAAGTTTTCTAAAAAACAAACTACATCTCTATATAGCCACCTGTGATGCTTTGATGCTACTTCAGACTTCTGATTCCAATACAGCAGCTCCCACCTGTCTTATTTTAACTAAGAATACAAGCAGGTCTAGGGGTATAAGCTGCTGTTGTTTATGGCAGGTTCTGCAGAAGCTGTTCATGATCACATCCTGATGAGTGATGGGCACAGATTGCGTTGGAGTATGACTGCCGTACACGTCTGTTGAAAAAAGGAATGACCTACAGTTGTATGTATTTATGAGGAAGGTATTTAGTTGTCTAAATTTAGCATCTTCAGGCACTTTCGAATGCGTAATTAAGCCTTTCTTTTTTTTGTGCTAGGGGTAAAATACTTTTGTTTTTGTACTCCTTGCTGAGGAAAGATCCCTGCTGAACTGTAGACAGCTTGTAGAAAGAGCCATGGAAATGATACACAGAGCAAGCCATTTCACTCAGTTGCCTCATGAGCTAGAAGTTCGCTTTATTGCCTCGTGAACTTGAAGTCTGAAAATCTTTGACAGGAATATTAATAGTTGCGTATTCCCCATTCAATGGTAACGAAGTAGTAGAGACAAAAATTGCTGATTGAAAGAGAATTTACTTAATCTCTAATCCTGTCACCCAGGGAGCAAACATCTGTTGATACCGAATTGTTGTACACAGGCTGCATTTTAAAGTATCACAATTCTATTATGAGAAACAAACAACAGTGCGTTTTTTTCTTGATTTAAGCACCTACTGCGTCTTAAGGTACAGCTATGAGTATACAGATATACAATGCATCTTGAGTGAACTAATCCATTTAATTCTAATTTTGCCAAATGGGAATAAAAAGAGTATTGGACTTTGACATCCAGTTGTGTCATGAATCCAGTTAATATCTCAGTGCTGGGCACAAGGGTTACATAGTTTGTATATGGTTTGTAGTTTTTACGTTTAAGAGGTGAACTAATAAAAAAAAAATCCAGTTGGCTTCAGTAGAATACATAGGTACTGAGCAAAGATCAAGCCGTATGAGTTTTATATTTCATAGGTGTTATAGTCTGATATGGTGAATGATTGTCTTTCATGTGTATCACCTTAATATTCTTAATATAGCTTTTATGCAGGGAATATGCAAGGAGTGGAAGGGCTATCATGTTCAAAAAACTAACACTTCTCTACATGAGTTTTCTTAGGTGCGAAGTCCCACTTTTCCCAGAGCTAACAAGTTTCAGCTTTTTCCCCAGTTAGCCAGGACCAAGCTTGTATGTCTCGTTATACTGAAGAAAACTAAAAGCCTGTCTGGCAGTTGTTGCCGGTGCCTGTCGACTTGCAGGGTTTTCCTACCAGAGCTGGCGCAGGAGAGGAGGCCTGTGCAGCTAGGAGGTACGACGTGCACGCTTGTGCTCAGCACACGGGCTGGTCCCGTGCACCCAGGAGCACAGACTGGACTTTGTTACTCCTCCTAAGGGCACGGGCTGGTTGAACAGCCCTGCTCTGCCTCCAGCCTTTCACTGCTTCAAGACCTGTCAGCTCATTCTCACCTCGGCTGTTGCTTGCTATCCGAGCCCTGAAGTGTAGCTGCTTGTTCCCATCACTTCTGCCTGTTTTCCTACTCCATCTCTCTGTAGGGAGCTGAAAAGGATACAGTTTTCTGTCAACTCCAGGGTATATCAAGTCCTGATGATGGGTGTTTGGGGAAGATTTTTATTAGAGTCAAAGAAGTAGTTCAGGAGTCAGCCAAAATAATAAGTGTCAATTGTTTCTAAAGAATTAACAGTAAATCAAGAATTTCAAGCCTGCTCTGCAACTATTGTTGGAGACAGCTGTTTGTAAATGACCATTTAGTACGATTTATTCCAGGGAAGCAAAAGGAAAGTGAGAAACTGCCAGTGGAAGCTTTTCATGCTGATCTCATTTTTGTCTTTGAGGCTTAAAATATTCACAAGCACAGAAACCTGATATTTATGAGTTGGGGGGGAGGGGGGTCGCTTATACAGCTCCATCACCAACATCTCTAGCTTCATAGAGATTTAGTACTGTGATATTTTTAGCCATAATCACCTCCATGTATTCCAGCATTCTTTGTTCTAAAACACATTCTTGCCTTTTACTTTGTTTATTGAATTTTTTTTATAGAAATGAACTGTTTCTCCTTGCTTTCCAAGTAGTGCCTATACAATTCAGTGACAGAAAGTGCTGTTGAACTTGAAAGAACATGACTTTCTGTTAAATCTTTATTAAATTGTGTTCCCATATTCTACTCTGCCTGGAGTACCATAAATCACGCTCATTTCTGTGGGGTTCAGTGGATGTAGATATGTGCCAAGTATAGAGACAAAGAAAGCGCAAAGGTGTAACCAAGAATTTGACCTGTGTAACGCAATAGGAGAAAAGCTGTACTCTGCAATCTGAAAAGCACAACATATCTCTCTGGGAGCAGCAGAACTTGAAAATCAGCACCTTTGATCTAATGTCACTGAGGCCCAATAAACCTCAAACATGGTGACCCTTTCAGAGGCTTCTACAGAAATCCACTCTGCAGCGAACACCCAGCTCAAATAACTTTCTTATATATTGACAGATGGAAATATATTAAAGTCTTCGTTCCAAATCTTGCAATGCAGCCTAGAACTGTTTCTTTTTTTTCCCTCCCATATGTTTGTAGCCACTTTTCTAGACAACATGCCCTTGCGGAGTTCTGGCAAGTTGAGCATGGAGACCAGAAAAGAAGATGGTGAAAGCACAGCACCTGCCCCTCCACAGAAGAAGCTGTCCTGTCAGTGCCACCACCACTGTCCTGAGGACTCGGTCAACAGCACCTGCAGGTTTGTGGGATATATATTTGGTGGTGAAACATGGGAAAAGCTGTTTGTGGTAGCTTTGCAGTTCCGAGGTGGGTGTTGCAGTTTTTCTTCAAGCAGTAATACACAAATGAGTTGTTTATACATTGTGTCTAAGAATCAGAGGTAGTTTTGCTTACCTAGATTATCAGCTACACACTAATATTTTTATGTCAGGGTGTTTATATCTTTACAGTTTTAGATAATACTTGTAGTAATTCATTTCATATGAAATATTCTGAAGGTAGGAGTTCGCTTTGACAGGTACATGCAGTTAATGAGAGGAGACTTAATGGAGACAGATTCGAATGTCAGTAAATGCTTATAAATTTATAATCATTCTCTATGGAACATCATTTATAAGAACCCTGCTCTTGGGGTGTGTCTTTGCAATAGCTGAGCTATCTTTTGTAGATCCTCAAGGCTTTGAGTTTTTCCTTGCTTCCATGCTAAAGGGAAAGTGATTGTTTTGAGGTGAAATGTTGAGTATTTTCTTTTACTAGCTATAAGCTCTGTTTGGTTTTGTGTTTAGAGTACTACAGACGTCTCATTTGGTTTGGATTGTGCTTCCTCAGATCCTTCTGCCTCCCTGGGGGAGAGGCATGTCCAGCTGTGCACAGTCCCTTTGAAGGCTCAGCCTTGGTCTCTGTTGCACTGACACTGCCTGAAGCAGTAGAGGCAATTGAGGGTACCTGTGGTGGGAGCAAGCTGCTTTTCCCCAACCCAAAAGCAGCTCTTGCTGGATACATATCACAGAATCACACAGAATCACAGAATGTTAGGAATTGGAAGGGACCTATGTGGGTCATCTAGTCCAACCCCCCTGCCGAAGCAGGGTCACCTACAGCAGGCTGCACAGGACCTTGTCCAGGCGGGTCTTCAATATCTCTAGAGAAGGAGAATCCACAACCTCTCTGGGAAACTTGTTCCAGGGCTCCGTCACCCTCAGAGGGAAGTTCTTCCTCATGTTCAGACGGAACTTCCTGTGCTTCAGTTTGTGCCCATTGCCCCTTGTCCTGTTGCTGGGCACCACTGAAAAGAGTTTGGCCCCATCCTCCTGACACCCACCCTTCAGATATTGATAAGCATTTAGAAGTTCCCCTCTCAGCCTTCTCTTATTTAGGCTGAACAAGCCCAGCTCCCTCAGCCTTTCCTCATAGGACAGATGCTCCAGTCCCCTCATCATCCTTGTAGCCCTCCGCTGGCCTCTCTCCAGCGGCTCCTCATGTTTCTTGAACTGGGGAGCCCAGAACTGGACACAGTACTCCAGATGGGGCCTCACTAGAGCAGAGCAGATGGGGAGGAGAAGCTCCCTCGACCTGCTGGGCACACTCCTCCTAATGCACCCCAGTATACCATTGGCCTTCTTGGCAACCAGGGCACACTGCCGGCTTATGGTCAAATTGTCATCTACCAGGACACCGAGGTCCCTCTCCATAGAGCTGCTCTCCAGCAGATCTGCCCCCCAGCAGATCTGCCCCAAGCCTGTACTGGTGCATGGGGTTGTTCCTCCCCAGATGCAGGACGCTGCACTTGCACTTGTTGAATTTCATCAGGTTCCTCTCTGCCCAACTTTCCAGGCTGTCCAGGTCTCGCCGAATGGCAGCACAGCCTTCCGGTGTATCTACCACTCCTCCCAGTTTGGTGTCATCAGCAAACTTGCTGAGGGTACACTCTAACTCTTCATCCAGATCATTGATGAATAAGTTGAATAAGACTGGGCCAAGTACTGAGCCCTGGGGGACACCACTAGTTACTGGCCTCCAACTAGACTCATTGCTGCTAATGACAACCCTCTGAGTTTGGCCATTCAGCCAGTTCTCAGTCCACCTCACCGACCACTCATCCAGCCCGCACTTCCTGAGCTTCCCTAGGAGGATGTTATGGGAGACAGTGTCGAAAGCCTTGCTGAAGTTGAGATAGACAACATCCACTGCTCTCCACTCATCTACCCAGCCAGTCATGTCATCGTAGAAAGCTATCAGATTGGTCAAGCATAATTTCCCCTTGGTGAATCCATGCTGACTACTCCTGATAACCTTCTTTTCCTTCACTTGCTTGATGATGACCTCCAGGATAAGCTGCTCCATCACCTTTCCAGGGATGGAGGTGAGGCTGACCGGCCTGTAGTTCCCTGGATCCTCCTTCTTGCCCTTTTTGAAGATTGGAATGACATTGGCTTTTCTCCAGTCCTCAAGCACCTCTCCTGTCCTCCAGGACCTCTCAAAGATGATGGAGGGTGGCTCAGCAATGACATCCGCCAGCTCCCTCAGCACTCGTGGGTGCATTCCATCGGGGCCCGTGGATTTGTGGGCATCCAGATTGCTTAAGCGATCCCTCACGCAGTCCTCCTCGACCAAGGGAGGGTCCTTTCTGCAGGCTTCGTCTCTTACCTCCAGGGCCTGGGATTCCTGAGTGCCGGCCTTAGCACTGAAGACTGAAGCAAAGAAGGCATTCAGTAGCTCTGCCTTCTCTGCATCCTCTGTCACCAGGACACCCACCTCATTCAGCAGCGGCCCCACATTGTCCCTAGCCTTCCGTTTGCTGCTGATGTAG
>Ga0065711_1030192_pt1 | contig 33368 bp, 20 predicted proteins | sample Hoacrofraction12_FD_59098 | JGI IMG/M metagenome (GOLD analysis project Ga0065711, IMG submission 59098) | Hoatzin crop microbial communities from Cojedes, Venezuela - Epithelial fraction 12 v2 (version 2) | ecosystem: Host-associated > Birds > Digestive system > Esophagus > Crop | place...
GGGGGGGAAGAAATACTAGGGTTTCTATCCATTCTTCATATTTTTCCCAAATATCCACTCTGCTGTGGCACAAGCTAGTGAGTCTGTCTGGATTGATCACATACTTTCTACCCGGGGTCTGTTCTTTACTTCAGAAAAGCAACATTTAAATTATTTCAGACTATGCACTTATATATATACTCTACTTCTATTATCAGTCCCTTGCTTCTCCCCTTTTTCCCATTAGCATGCCTTCTTTCAGAGTGGACTGTAAGCTCTTGACATATAATTTGCACGGTGCTTTGGAGGCTCTGATTCTGACTGGTGCCGTTGAGGCCTAGCACAGTTGCAAGAAAATTACAACAACTAAATACCTGAACTACTTTTACTTGCTGTAGTTTGCAGATCTTGGAGCTAAAATACGCAACTTTGTATGGAGTTACAATTATAATAAGCCAAATAGATTTTCGGGTTCTTCAGTGAAGTAGCTTTTGTATCACTAGTAGCAATTCATGTCTTAAAAGTAGTAATGTTGCAACCTCACTTTTTGTGCCTACCAGTTTAAGAAAATACTTTTTTTGCTTAGGTTTGATTTTAGGTATATGGCAGTTTTCATCCCCTCTGTCTTAGAAATATTTACAAATGTGAGTTATTAAACTTCACAGCACCTGAGGACGTAAGCAAGTTTTTCTGTTTTAATGGTTAATTCTCTTGTGACTGAAACAGCTGATGATCATATGGGTATTGTGTTTCATCTTCACTCTATTGCTTCTTTCTCAGTGTATCATTTAGTTCCAAGTCAGAGCTCGATTGGCAATTTGTTTTTCCAGAGTCATCAGCAATGCATGGACCATATTAGGCCCGAGATATTTACAAATACAGACAGCTTTAGTAATCTTTAGCTCAGAATTTCTCCTGTGAGTTAAGATTCAATGTTTGATTTCATTTGAGATTTGCAAAGCTTTGCTGATGGAAAAAGATAATAGCCAATTATTCAAACTAGCTTTAGCAACTTCTTTAGTGCAGAAATCCTACTAAGCAGGCCTCTAGTGCATTTATCTCAAATGGCGTATTATCAGATTTTTTATATTGTTCCGTTGTCACTGAGTCGATTGCATAAATACTCCATCCTAACATCTGTGTACGCAACCAACATTTTGAAAATATTCTTCTGTAGTCTGTACCACAGAAGGCGAGTTTTAATTTTTTGTGTTTTTCAAAGCTGAGCTCCTTCCAATGTTGTGTTTCTCAGTTTTGGCACAAAGGCAGTTTGAAAACAAGGGTTTGTGTATTTCTGATTTCAGTGTTGTGCTGAGAAAGGAAATAAAAAGTGGAGTAGAAAATGGAGTTCTGAAAACTTTCAGTATTTGTCACTAGAAGTCTTTTTGTGAATAAACTTGCTCACATTTGCTTGTTATTTTGCTCAGCGTATTTGATGGAAGGAACCTCTATGCCTGTTCACCTTGTCATAATGACTCATTTTGATTAAGCAAGACTAGCCTAAAGAAGTTCCTTGTTCACCTACTACAATACTAGCAGTTGCAACATAAAAGCCTCTCCATTTCCCACAGAAGTTCTCTTTCCAGACTCTTGTAGCCTAATTTGGTGCTCTCATTAATTGGGAATAATCTACCTCCTCCACTGTTACTGAATTTAAATGATAGTCATACAGCCTTGCCATCTGTTTCATCATTTTCCAAAAATATTAAAATACTTTGGAAAGATTTCCAACTGTTAATCTGGTTATCTTTCCACACCTTGCACAGCCGTTCCTGCTCTTACTGGCAAAGAAAGAAACCTAGTGCTTTCTTAAAAAAAAAAAAAAAAATTGCAGCAAGAACCATGCAGTTTGTTTGTTGGCATTTGAATCAGTTGAATTTTATCTACCCTCCATTCTAAATGCTCTCTTGCTGGCTCAATGTCTCACCGATAATCAATTTGTTACTTATTCATCGCTACAAATCAGCATACATAGTTAGGTTATGTGTTCAACAGTGCATCTGCTGACGACCCCAATCAGCTTGTACTGCAGCAGCACACTCACTGTACTTTAGCGTGAAGGAATGTGCTGCTGTGAGCTATTTACCAGAGTATTAGCTGCACAGGTGTGAAGTATGAAATTCTACAATTAAATCAAAATTCTTTTTGCATCATTGTCTCCCTTAAAGCCCTTTATCATTCCTTTTTTTGCTCTACTCTGTATTTCGTAGGATTCCTATGTGCTTTCTTTGGTCTGTGTGACACGACATAAAATTAATCATGTAGAATTAAGTGCATTGTTTTAAAAAGCATACATCAATGAGCTCTTAGCCAATGTGCTAGAAATGGTCTGATAAAATAAAATGTCAGCTTCTGGAATACTTACTTTAGCTTTCTCAAACACACAGGTTCAGTTTTCCTGCTCCAGGCTAGAGCTGGTCCCTGCACAGATTTTTATGAGTCAAAAGAATGCACCTGTTCTTCCTACTGTGGTAAATGTACATTTGGGACTTCTGTATCTACAGCCAGAGTTCAGGCTGTGTCCCAGAGGGTGCAAGGCACAGGTAATCTCATGAACTTCACTCTTCGGAAGGACTGTGGTGCAGCTGAAGGGGAAGAATAAAAGCTATAATCTTGCTATACAGGTTCATCCCCAAGAGCAGAGGCTTCAAGACATTATGTAGTTCTTCACCTTCCCAACAGAATACTGCTGGCTGACAGATCACACCAAGATTATATGAGGCTTAATTAGTTCTCATTTCAACTCTAAGGAGGCACGCTGCCATCTATTACACGAAAACTTAGAAATCTGGAAGTGGAGTTACCAACCTCTATTACTAAAACTCAAAGGAGCACTTTTAAAAAGCAAAACCTTGTTATTAATTCCTGATTTATTTCACATATGTGATCTCCTTGACCTCATTTGAAAAACAGAAAGACAACCAACATCTAAAAACCATCAGAATGGGGACAGTGCCAAAGAACACTTTATAAACGATGGTCTTTTTAAACTGAAACTATTGAAGTTATATGTCTCTTTTCTTCTCTCCCAGAGTATATTTGTTGCACCTTATTCTGCTGGTTAAACATCACTGTATTTACATGTGCATCGTGTACACATTTATCATATCATTAAAGTTCATAGAATCATAGAATGGTTTGGGTTGGAAGGGACCCTAAAGATCTTCTAGTTCCAACCCCTCTACAATGGGCAGGGACACCTTTCCACTACACCAGGTTGCTCAGAGCAACATCCTGAACACTGCCCTGAACACTTATAGGGAGAGGGCATCCACAACTTCTCTGGGCAACCTGTTCCAGTGCCTCACAGTAAATAATTTCTTTCTTATATCTAATCTACATCTACCCTCTTTCAATCTAAATCCATTACCTCTTCTCCTATGACTACATGCCCTTGTAAAAAGTCCCTCTCCAGCTTTCTTGGTTTCTTCAGGTACTGGAAGGCTGTTATAAGGTCTCCCTGCAGCCTTCTCTTCTCCAGGCTGAACAACCCCAATTCTCTCAGCCTTTCCTCACAGGAGAGTTGTTCCAGCCCTCGGATCATTTTTGTGGCCCTCCTCTGGCCCCGCTCCAACAGCTCCATGTCTTTCCTATGCTGAGGGCTCCAGAGCTGGATGCAGGACTCCAGGGGGGTTCTCACCAGAGCGGAGTAGACCTCCCTTGACCTGATGGTCACTCTTCTTTTGATGCAGCCCAGGATGTGGTTGGCTTTCTGGGCTTCAAGCACACATGTTGCTGGATCATGTTGAGCTTCTTGTCAACCAGCACCCCCAAGTCCTTCTCAGCAGGGCTGCTCTCAATCCGTTCTCTGCCCAGCCTCTATTTGTGCTTGGGATTGCCCTGACCCATGTGGAGGACCTTGCATTTGGCCTTGTTGAACTTCACAAGGTTCGCAGGGACCCACTTCTCAAGCTTGTCAAGGTCCCTCTGGATGGCGTCCCATCCCTCAGGCATGTCGACCACACCACACAGCTTGATGTCATTGGAAAATCTGCTGAGGGTGCACTCAATCCCACTGTCCATGTCACCAACAAAGGTATTAAACAGTGCCAGTCCCAATACTGACCCCTGAGGAGCACCACTCATCAATGGTCTCCACTTGTACATCAAGCCATTGACTGCTAGACACTATTCTGTTTTGAATTTGTAAGCCGTGGCTAGAATACACTTTGCCTAAATGATGAAGCTGGTTGGTTGGTTTTTAAAATTTGAATAAGTATCTGGCTTTATTTTTAATCAGTCTTGGTAACTTGTCTTGTCATAGTATCTTTTCAAGCATTTAATGGAAATATCCATCAGAAAGATACCAGGATATTTCAGTTCCTTGCTTTTCTTGCACGTGGGTTTCTTTTTCCATGTACTAACCTCTTCCTTCCTCCAGTTCATCAATGCAGGAAACTACCTTATTGAAACTCTCCTGTGTTTCTAGGCCAATGGCTGCTGTGGAAGCAAAGATCGTCTCACACACTCTCTAAGCACATGCAGGGAGTCTCAATACAGCCTGCATAGATGAGGTGTATGCAATCTGTAATCCACCTGCAGATGTTCAAGCATTATGCCAGAATTGCTTTTTATATAAAGCATGTACAGTTTCAGCACAGTCTCTTCAGGTTACCATAATTTATCTTCTCCTAAGTTTGTGTATTATGTAGAGCAGCTTGGACTGAGTGCATGCGTACATGGCATAGAGGCAGCACCCTGTGTTCAGCAGAGAGGTTCTCCAACTTGGTCTGTCTCTCATCCTAAAACTGGAGTATAACCCAATAGCCTTGGGCCATATTCTTAGATCTCTTAAGGATATTTTAGGATAAAGCCTTCCCTTGCCATAATGAAAGAGATTTCTTCATCTCAAGATGCGCTTTGGAGGAGTTAATGCAGTGTGTGTATTTAACCATTCAAATTTACTTGGTGGTTGGCACTAATGTTCTAATTTTTGGCCTGCTTTTGTTGGTACTCCTAGTTTAACACTCATTTTTAATATTACTATTATTATTATTAACAGCAATAATATGAATGAAATTGTAATAACACTATTACTGCTTACTGTTGATAACTCCAATACAAATGTGAGTTGTACTGGTGTAAGGGGGATCAAAACTACATCCTATGTCATTCTGAATTTATAATGCCATGCAAAATTACAGCCCTATGTATTTGTGTGAATGTTTTATCAAAGAGAATAAACTAGATCGTTATCTGAATTAAATAATTTTCGCCCACTTCCCTCCGATGGGATTTCAGTGATTTACAACTCTGAAATTCTTTCAGACCCAGACCAGTAAAAAATAAAACTGCAAAGAATATACTCTTAAGTGTACAATATATAGTAGAAGAAAGGGTAAGGTGACCTAGCAGCTGTCATCTCTCATTTTTATGATTCCTTGGGGGGTAGAGGGGGGGCAATCTTTTGAGTTGAGTATGTTCATTGTAGCAAAATTACAATGAAAGATTCCCATGAGACACCTGCGTAACTGACCATTAGGAAAAAACTGGCACAGTCAGGAGAATACAGTAGATACATTTTCTGTTCTCATTATTTTCTTTGTCCCAAGTGTAGGACAGGGTTATATAATCATGGTTAGAATTTGTCTTGCATTATAATGCACTGATCAGCGACTGAGGACCTCACCAACACGAGAAGATGGCATTCAAATTAACTCAGCCTTGGGACAAATTGAAAACTCTGCCTGAACAGAAAACAGCTGAAAGTGGGCCTGTCTACAATAATGTTAAACTTTTTACAAATGTTGCAGGCTACATAAAAATCTTAGCTAGCAGCTTTGTAACTGTTGTTATAAAAGCATATGATAAATGGTATAAAACCTGCTTTGGGCTATGGCATTTCCTCATGTCGTTGTTCAAAGGTATTGTAGTGATTCTTTACTGTGCTACTGCATTAGATATAAGGAAGTTGCATCTCAAAAAAAAGCAGTCTGTGCCGAATTGAAGGTTATTGGTTACTGATGTTTCTCAAAAGTAGTACAGTTTTTCTTGGGGAATAAAAACTTTATTGGAAACCAAGGTGAAGATTATGTTTATTTCCAGTGCAAACACAACTGTTTTTAACTCCCTCTGTAATTTCTGATGAGGTTCTGTCTTGGCGGTGTCAGTCTACGGTATGTTTGAACAGAGTCGTGACCACAGTTATGTCAATAGGAGTGAAAACATCTGGAATTTTACTAATTGTGTGTGACCTGAAACACACTGAAATCAGTGGAAAGGCTTCTATTAATTACAGTGAGTGCTGGAGCAGAATGTCCTTGTCCTGGTCTTTTAAAGGCCTGGGTATTCCAATTCCCCCTGTCTCTCAGGGTCTTCACTAGAATTGTCCAGCACTGTGGATAACTCAGTTCCTTTCCATAAAGGCCTTTTAGCAACAGTGATTTTGATAGGTCATTTAAGAAATAATTTAACCTTTCCTTGAACAATGTGAAAAGATATGTTGAAATGTATGCCATGGGGCACTGCAGCAGAAGCAATTGCAAAGCAGGTTGCTGGAGAAGCTCCCCTAGCCACCAGACCATTTTGTGTATCATTTTTTTTTTTTTCTGTATCTTGTTAACAGTTAATCTATATTATTATATAGAGAGACTGGTGAAATGTGTAAAAGATCTGCCAATTGTGTCCTGTATGTTCCCCGAAATGAGCTAGGAAATAACGCTTTAAACAAGGCAAAATAATTTTAAGAAACACTTTTTTAAGATATGTCATTTCGTTTTCTATCATGATGCCATAGAATGCCATATCTCAAATTGTTAGATTTCAGTTGCAAATACCAATCCACCCACAACAAAGTCATTCCCATAACTGACTGCAACTGAAATAATTTCTCATTATTTTCTCTGTTTTGATGGACAAGTACATACGAATAGTGTGTGACTACAGGTGCAGAGGTTTTCTGTAACTGTTTAAAAAGCACTGTGTCTAAATTACCAAAGACTACTGAACAAGCAGGTTTGCTGTATGTTTAAAAAAATAAAATAGACTAAAACTAGAAGCATCAGTAGGGAATGATAAATATTCATTAACCTGGAAGCTGGTGCAATCAAACCGTATTGATTTTTGTTGTTAAGGATTGCATTCTATATCTATCTGTTTAACTACGACACTGAGATCAGTGTGGTGTTTGCTAGGAGTGCCCTATGCTTTTTCTCTGCTGAGGCGCAGCGGGGCGATGACAGCAGGCATTTCCCAAATGCAGAGAATTCAAGTCAGAAGTAATACAAAACCAATGTAAAACTGCCATTTGCAGACTGATTTGGTCTGTTTTCTATCCTGTTTAACATTCAGAGAGCCTGGATATTACTCTGTGTAACAGCAGGTTCTGTTACGCAGAAGTGACATAGTGTGTGATACTTGCAGCCCAGCTATGCTTCCCTGTGCTGTTATAATAAGAAACTGCATACAAGCCTTTGTTTGTCCCTCTCTAGCTGCAGTAAGTTCATCTTCACGTTTGGAAGAACATTAAACCACTGTATTTCTGTTGTACCCCGACAAGACATGCCACGCTTGGCTGCAGCAGCCGTACTGCAGTCAGCGACTTGACAGAGAGCGTGCACGTGGCTGTGGAAGGAACAGCCGAAAGCATTTATTACAAGAATACTGGAGACAGAAAGTTTTGTCTTTCAGGGAGTTCTTTGTGATCAAATATCATTACCCAGTTAATTGTCCTACTGCGCACAATTCAATTGCAGCTCTGCGCTATAGATTACATCCTCTGCGATTTCCACCCGAGGTCATGTAAAGGACATTTGTGCACTGGTTAAAACTTAACACAGAGCCAATGAGGTTATTCTTAGCTGTTAACAAGTATTTATGATTCAAATTTGAAATGTTGCTATTATCAAAGTTTTCTTCTTCAGGATAATTAATCTATTCATAAGTTTGGCATTATTTAAATAAGGTCCTAGGTTTGTATGCATCAATATCCTGGTCAAAGTGTTGGGAGTTAAAGTGTAAAAGTGGAGTAGAGAAATACAAAGGATAAATATAGGTTTGTTTTTAAAAGTTAAAATGCAGTGTTTCCAAAATATATGCCAGAGCCTCTAAAATTGCTACAAGTATTTGGTTTTGACTTTGAAAACTAACATGTTTATAAACTTCAGTGATTTATAACTAACATGCTTGTCTGTTATTGATAAACAACTTTGCTACTTTTGCTGCCTTTAATATCAATACCTACCGTTCCTATTCCAGAGCATACAGAGTTCATGCTGATACAAGGTTTATTTGTAAAATTAATTTTTGAGGCTTCTGTTATTGTAATGATATACATATCTTTAGGCTATAGTGCAAAGAACGTTATTTCCCTGTATACTATTTAACCAAATCTAACATGAAAGCTAAACCATACTTATGTGTCAGCAAAACCAACATAATTTAGTATGAGAATAACTGTGCTAATAAGTGCTTGTATGGTACAGGGATCGATGTATATATTATGAGCAAACATACATACTGTGCTTTGTTTTTCAAAAAGTATAGCTTTTTTCCTCTTCTGATTTTATATTGTAGTGCTAGGCTAATAATAAAAATTTGATATCTGAGTTGTGTTGTTAGAATATGATAGTGTGAGAAGTTGTATCAATAAATGTAGAATGCAAGTGAGAAATACCACGATTAAATCGTCAGAGGCAGGTGATTATTATGAAAAGTAGTAAAGCCTACGATGGGAGACACAACCAATAGCAACTGTCTGGCACAGAAACAAACTTGAAAACGTTGCTAAGGTTTCCAAGGACAATTTAGTTTGACCTTTAATTAAGCACCGATCTCTATAACCTAACTAAACTACCTATCTCTAGGGTGGTCACTTAAGATAGGTGGCATTGTTTGTGCAAGGTATTTGCATTATAGAGGCTTAAGAAAAATATGCAAAGAATAACTCTTTTCTCTTTTCTGCCTTTTTATCAGCTGCCAAGCCATAACTTTCCTGAAGTAATTACACTTCTTTTGTGCTGGTACCCAGCAGTGCATGTGTATTTTACTTGTCTGGAAAAGTCTCGTTGTGCTTTTGTTGCATTGAAGTCAATTAGAGCTAATAGTAAATGATTATGTGGAACATCTTGGAAGCTGAAAGATAGCTCAGCCGTTGTATGTTCTGTATGTCCATTTGTCATTCTCTTACTTGTACTCGCCTCTTCTCTTTTATGTAATTACTTCATCCTTTTTATGTCACTCATTTCCAAAATCAGTCACAGATTGAACCCCTCTTGCTGTGTTTGTCAGTCAGTTGCGCTTAATGGTTTTCTGCTGTACACACAGAGGTTTCTCCTAAGTTCTCTTAGTGAATAGCCCTTTGTATATCCAGTTCATAATGTCTTGTTTCAGGACAAGCCCTCTTCACTAGAAGACCACCTAGGATGTGTAAGTTTGTGTATACCTACTAAGCAACCCTTCACAGCTATGATGAGGTGTAAAATCCAACATAGATGCTGAAGCTGGGTCTATATGCATCTCACCTGATAGATTTGAGGGTGGGTTATGATCAGGTGGGAGAAGCAATGAATAAAAAGAGTAGGAAGGAGACTTTGAATAGGGGGGGAGGAGAAGAGACTTCATTTTTTTTCTCTGAGAGATGAGGCAGGAGAAAGCTACAAGAAATACGTAAGAAATGTTTAGGCTTAGGTGGAAAGGATCTACAAACTGAAGCCAGTCTTGTGCAGCAGAGCTTTGTGAATCAGGGTGCTAGTGAAGAATGAAGACTGAGATGAGATGAGATGAAATGAAACTTGGGAGTTGTGAGGAGGAGAGATGCCTGGGCTTAGACTTTAGTTTCAGTCATTTGAAGTTTACCTTGAGATTCTAAGAGAGTGGAATTGTGGCCAGGATTTGGGCCTCAGTGTCTTGCGGCCTGCTGTGAAGAAGAGTGATTTAAGTGAACTGGTGTGTTACTGTTGTTTTCCTGAATGCGTTTGGTTTGCTGGACTTCCGGGTTGTGTTAACGGTTTAAACAGTGACATGAAATTTTCATAATGACTTTATCTTATTCAACCCTGCTGTTAAAAAAACTCACTGCCTGGTTTAGACCTGGGCTGACTAACACCCTCCCAAACAATTTCCAAGCATTTTTTGGACATGCAGCAGTAACTTTTGCTTCTTTGGATGTAGCCTCCCACAAGCTCCTCCATGCTGTTTGACCTCAGTGGCTGAAGTGTCTCCTGGGAATGTGTAGTATACTGCTACAGACCATAGCTTCCATTTCTCATCAAGGCAACTGACAGGAAGTGTAAGTCATAAGAAGAGCAAGGTTGGAGGAACAGTTCATTCTCTAAACTGCAGTGAAAAAAGGTGCGTGACCATCTTAGTTACCCTTTTATATTTGATGGGGAACAGAAGTATAATGATAGTCCTTGAACTGGCAGAAAAGGACTTAGGTGTAAACAGTTGAGTGGACTTGCAGTAATGTATATGACATCCAGTTATACATTGACCTACTGGGAGAATCCAGAGAGGGAAACCACATCACTTTCCAGTGGGAGAGGAGTGGCCAGTCTGAGAGAGACAGAGAAAGAAACTAGGACAAATAACGAGAGCAAATCTAAGGCAGCAGGGAAAGAGAGCTGTCTGGGTTCCATCCATAGGAACAAAAGACAGACAGAAAGCATTTTTGCCTACACTGTCAACAAATGCTAACAAGAAAAGCCTATGTTTGAAGCCTTAATGCTGCCTTTTCAATGCTAATCAATGCTAACGGAAGCTAACAAATTGGAAGGATTTATTACTTAGGCTTGAGTGTTCTTATGCTGTCACATGTTTTTATTTTGCACTGAGTGTTTCTCCTCATATCCAAGAGAAAATGGAGCTCATATCCAGGAGAAAATGGAGCAACCTTGCCTCTACTTGCACTGCGCTGTGTATATTGTGAGTATGAGTGTGTGAACAAAATGTGTAGAAATGTTAAAAGGGAGAGGTAGAAAAGCGTCCATGTAGTGTGAAGACAATGGGAGTCACCAGTCTGAGTCAGGATAGTAGAGGAAAAACGACTCTCAGATAGACATCACCTGTTTAGCTGAGCTTTTGTCTGGGTCATTTCTATATCAGTGAAAGCTTTTCCAACCACTGTCCTGACAATGACGGACTCGGTGAAGGGGTCAGATAGAGGAAGAAAATGGAGTGGTGTGTTTTGTTGATTGCTGGTTGGTTTGAGGATTTTCTATTAGCTTGGAAGTGCTGAACAGGACCAGGCCGGAAAGGGAGCCCATGACAGCAGCCTGCTGCCCAGATCTCCTGCAAGGACTACACCAAAATGTCAGGGGAAGAATATGCTAAATAGGAATTCACTTTTTGAATTAGCAAATCTGGATGTTTTAATTTTCCTACATCTCTTGTAGGAAACTGTCTCGGTTCCAGTCAACAAACACCAAATTCCTTCTATAAAATAAAAAGAGAGATTTCTCCTGAAATAGTGCTATGAAGCATCTGCTTTGTTAGATGCAAAATTTTGCTTGGAAACATCCAGTTGGAGTTGAACACCAAACTCACCCATTTAATAAATCAATGCCAAAAACAATCTGAAAAGATCTCAGTTGATAATTGGCTTGACAAGATTTCTCCTCCAGAGTATTTAAGAACCGTTAGGGACTGTTGATTCACTTCACGGTATCAACTGTTGAGTCCTTTGCAGCTCAGGTGGTACCCAGCAGTGTTGGCAGATGTAGACGTGTCTCTGATTCAGTGACTGAGGATGTGTGCATGCCTGATTGACACCTGCATACTGATTAGGCTCGGTTTGGCCATCTCTGGGCAGCAAAGGTAATCAGCATTCAGTGGGCTGCGCAGTGCTTATGGGCTCCTGCAGCCTAACTTTCCATGTTCTGCATATGGAAATGATTACACTAACAAAGAATTAAAACAAATATATCACAGAAAGGCTTGCAGCACCATATGTGAAAACGAGCCTTTAGCAGACGAAAGGAATACATCTACCTTTGGGTATTTTTCTGATTGCGAAAACTAGAGCTTTTTAAATGCAAACCAATTAAGTTTTACATTGGAAGTCCAGATTTTCACAAGCTTTTTTTTCTTTTAATTTGCAAATGGTATTACTTATCTTGTGAAAGGGCTTTACTAATAATATAACATGCACAGTTTTTGTTCTCTACCGTTTTCCACAGGGTTGCACTTTACCTACAGCGTGTATCGAAAAGATGCATGCTCTGTGCAAAGTTACCGGCTTGCATGCAAACATCTCAGCCCCTACCCTGCTCCTCCCTCTCCTGGCACTTGGCATTCTGCTCTTATTTCCATTAGGATTCAAAGTATTGCCTGCTTTGGATTTCTTCTTTGTTTCAGCTGCTTTCAGGAAGCAATAACAAAATGTCTCTTGAATTGGGCGTATTTTTTTAACTGGATAAAGTGAACCAACATGCTTGAAACCAACAGAAACCCTTAGTGTTCTGTAAAACATTTTTCTTTTTTTCAAAAATTCTGATACAAATTGTATGACTAGTGCACTGTAATCTATAAGGTCAGTTAGTTGGGATTGGAAATACCCTGGGGCTTTTTTCCCCTCAGGAAAAGTTGACATCCAAGGTAGCACACTGCAAAAGCCTAGAGAAACACCTCTTAGCTAGTATTCATGAACAGCAATACCAGTGTAGGTACTGCTTTATGCAGTTATGTTTCAGCACTGGATTTTCATCTGAATCAGTTCATGATATTAAGACATTAAATTGAAAGATTTTTAGCAATTTTGAAATAGGGGAGTTTTTCAGACAATGGTGGGGATGAACAGGAGCCCTGACTGTGGAACTCTATGGAGAAAATACCTTGAAATATCTAGGATCTGGAGTTGCTGATAAAATACATCTTCTGAATACTGAAGGAAATCTCTTTTCAGATTCTACTAGAGTTTTTTAAAGGCAGAAAAGAAATAAGAGAAAAAAACCTCTACTGATTCTCCTCCTCAGAATGTGAAAGAAGGAAAGCAAACATTCAATTAAGGGGATTCGCGTCACTTACGTTGCAAAATCTTCTTTATTAAATATCATCCCTTACATTTTGTGCAATTAGCCAGCTGAGGTTTCTCAAATGCAATGTTAAGAACAACATGCTCATTAGAGATAGTATCTCCTGATTAAGGATGTGGGTTGGGGTTTTTTTGTTTTATTTTTGCAGCAGTGTATTTTTTAATATCACTGATAGCATTTAACATTTTAAAAAGCAGTTGAGATTTGATATGGTAGATTGTGTTCAGTGAAGGAATACTGGAAAAATGTTATGAACTGGAGCTATGCTGCTCTGCGGGAAATGAAGATGTGTCTGTTAGCTGGTGGCACAGGAGCTGGTTTGTGCTGGCCAGAAAGTAGTCAGTACTGTGGTGAGTACAGGGCTGCTGGAGTTGTGTAGCTGAGAGCATTTACTACTTTATGTCTCTTGTGCAGTGTAATATCTGAGTTCATTAGAAGTAGCAGGGATAAAAGATGTTTGTTTGGCTTTACATTGACATTGGCTTATCTAGCAAATCAACTGCTGATTTCACAAATTGTTTTGAGCTTGATTGTGTAGCACATTCGTTCTTCATGGAACGGTCCCTTACTGAAATGGTTTCTGATGACGCATTGGCAAGCTACAGAAAATACAAGTTTTGCTGCCATTTTCTCAGCAAGACTTAGAGTAGCAGAACACTTGTGCACATAGTTCTTCCAGAAACATTTTCTTCTGTAAAACTGAATGTTGGGTTGTATTTATAGAACTGCTCTTAAGCTGCAAAATTACGATCATCTACTTTGCAAATGTGTGTGGGTAGCAGGCTGCAGAATCCAAACAGAAGCTTCATTTCTGTAGAAAGAAAATCAATGACATGTTGAAATTTACAGCAAGCCTGTCCCCAGGGATTCAAATTCTGACAAACATGCACCCTGAGCTTATGAACTTATTAAATCTCACTTCAAATTATTTTGAAAGACAATTTCAAATTTTGCTATTTAGTTCCGAAAGGATAATATAGCAATTTCAGACATTCTCAGAGGTATGAGCAAGGGCTTTGAAGTACTGACTACAGTGGTTGGATGGTTAGCAGAGATAGAGCAATGAGGTGGTAATAATAACACGGTCAGCCATTTGGCTCTATGTTTCTTGAAACAGACTGGGGAAGAAAATAAAATTGTTACTGACAACCTGGGTGAAGAATTTTACAGTATAAATAATCAAAAAAAAAAAGCCCAAACTTTTCAACGTACTGTATTTGATGGGTATTGTCGTCACTATAACAGTGAGTCACATCAAACTACTGGCAAGTACCTAAGCAGAAATAATAAAGATCTACCGATTTCTGTGTCCTAGGTATGGTCTCAAGTAACTGCTCAGCAGCCTCAGCAGAGATTTCTGCTTGTTTGTATCTATTATTAAGAACAGCAGAACAGGAAAAGTTACCGCAGTCATCAATGCAGAAGGCAAAGAAAAGCCTGTCCCTGCAATTAATAATAGTCTTTTTGGTCGTGTTGCACTTTGAAAATCTGAAAGCTGAAAGAATTTCAACAGAATTTTAAAATAGCAGAAAACATTTTCTCTCAGCTTGCTCTTCTACCATTACTGATCTATCGCATTTGTGATCCTTGTTTGTCAGCAAAAATACGATGGTAATGTTAGCAATGATATTCACAGGAGAGTATTTCTGTGAGAAATGTGGTCATTTGCATCCTGTTTGAGTAGGTGGTTGCTTTATTTGTAATTAATTTTCACTTTTAACTGTATTTTGAAGGTAATTTCCAAACTGTCAGGTTCCTTCTGTCAGCTGTGCTTAACCGATACCTTATACATCGAATGTCAGCACACTTTAATAATACCTTTTGAAGTTTGTAACGTCAGAGCCTACAGGTCACCAGTTTCCTGGATGTGTGGAGGAAAGGACAGACTGGCTGTACAGAGAGGTCATGGACCCAGTGTCGTCAGAATGTGAGATGATGCGGTGTCTAGATTTTTTTGCCTTACAGAAATGTTAAATAAAAGTTTGAATAAGGCCTGAAAAACTTTCAAAACAGACTAAAATCAGATGGAAACCACAGTTAGTCATTATGGATCATACAGTCATTCCATTTTATCTAGTGTACAGCTTATTAAAGTTGACAAAATCCTCATAAAATTGTTTGAGAAATGTCAACTGAACGAAGTTGTTCAAAAATATTGCGATTAAGTGTCATAAATTAGTCTTCTAAATCATAATAATGAGTTTCTTAGAAGCCAGGTCAATATGTCAGGGGTAGTCAGGCTGTAGAGAGAAGACTATTAGTTCTTTGTGGTTTATGTAATGTCTATGTCTGTGCAACACAAAATTACAGTAACCTTTCAGACTTACATGTTGCATTGCGAATAGAGGTCTAATTAGCTTTTCATTATCATCCCTAGGTTTATTGCAAAATTACTGATTTCCAAAATTTCCCCTTCTGAATATCCTTACTTTGGATTTTCAGTCTCCAGCTATTAGCTTGCATTTATTCCAGTCTGAATCTTCTTTTCCTGGGGGAGCTCTTTCCTATTGTTTTGTTACTCTGGTAATGTTCTTTTAATCCACAATAGTATTTCAATTTCATTGAAACTTAATGTTACAAACAGATTTGTTGAATTGGTATTGCTTCTGATTTCCAGCTACCTAGTGACAAAATTAATCACTAGATGTGTTAGCAGGTCCAAATACCGTGTTCAGTCTTGCTCCCCGCCTGGTATTCAGCCATGGTCTTTGTTTCTGGCCTTCAACCTGTTTTTAACCCAACCCGTGCTAACAACTCTTTTATAATTAAAATTCCTTACTTTGAATGTGAAAGCTTTTCCTCCAACAGTCAGTTCTGATTTTATATCAAAGCAAACCATGAAATCTCAAAGTGATAAAAGTGCTAAAGCAAAAAATCTTGATTATACAGCCTCTTTTGAAAGCTTTTTACAACATAAAGATAGGGTTCGACTGCCCAAACGTAGGCATGTAGTGTATCTGTATCTGAGCTTGTCATCTACATTCCCTTTGTCGTAAATGGAGAAAAATAAGCATTTTTAGCCTGCAGTTAACAGCATCCTAAAGAGAGGTCTCAGTCTGTAAAGCACAATCATGCTTAAGAAATACCAGTGCCTCTCTGTGTCTCTCCAATGACTGAACAGAGCTCAGATGCACAATTTATAGACAGCTGATGTTAAGCGAGGTAATTTCTGTTGTTAATACCACAGGTGTGTATGTCTTTATTAGATTAGATTTCTAAGCTCTTGCATTAATTTTAGTAACATTTTACGTGTGAATCTAAGGCCTTATGATCTCTTACCATAAAATTTTAAAAGATACTTCATTGTCCTTTAATGTGAAGCACTCTAGTACAAGAAACTGGTAGTATTTCATACAGTTTTCCCACACTTTGTCACCTTCATGTTTTTTTCAGGGTCTTCTCCTAGGATATTGGAAAAAATATTTGTAACAGAAGGTACTTTATATAGTATTCCTGATTTGTACTTCATCAGTAAGAAGGACCTTTGTCCAGCAGGTTTGTTGTCTGTGCTTTCACCTTTTTTCTGAGTCTTTGCTAACATGTTCAGAGTGTGAAAGCTCTCTCAAGAGACTGGAAAGGTTGCTAAGAGCATTGATAGAACTACCACTGTGGAAATTATCATCCCACAGGTGTCATAAAAGTTTGTATTAGTACTACAGTAGTCAAAGTCAACTCTTTAATTTTGATATCAGAAAAATAACTTTCTTGTGCCCTTAACTTACATTTGTAAAAGATCTGTCAGTTAGAGGAATCTCATATAACATCTATTAACACTGAAATAAAGACATATTTTTCTGTGTGCATCAGTGATAAAGGTTTACCAGGAACAATCACAAGTATTGCAACTCCATTTTCACATTAAAATCTTAATTTTAATCTACTAAAGTTCATATACATGACAGGTATTTTTCAATGGCAGCAGCTTCAGGACTTCATGTTAATCATTTAAGGTCAAGTTCTGCTGCTTTTCATTAAGCCTTGTTAGCAAGTTGTTCCACTGGGGAAAAAAGAAGTAACATGATTTTTAAAAGTACTTTCTTCACCTGAATGCACTGGACTCTGTTTCTTACACCACATGGAATAAACAACTGATCAGTGTGTTGTTTTTCCCAACAGCATAGCCTCAGTAATTCAGCAAGCCTTTTTACAGAGACTTACTGCCTTCAACAATTAGCTCCAGGACAAAATGTGGAGAAATCTATAAAAGCATGTTAGGGCACTTGGTTCCCACAGAAGATAACTAACATGATTAGGGCAGGATAACAAATCCAGGTACCAACACTGGGGACAAGTATCATGATAGCTCTACCTATGAACTGCATCTATTGATTTTCTTTTGGAATTTTCCTGTTCTAGATTTTTCTGTCCCCTCCTTTGTGATTGTTTTAACAAATTGGTTATTTCAAGGTGTTTTGGTTGTGTGTTCTGACTGGATTGCATGCTGGGTTGATATCTCATGCGCCTGGAAATGGCTTAGCTTCAACCTGATGCAGATGAGATCCAAAAGCAGGTTTGTGCGCGTTGTAATTTTTTCCACAGAATGCAATGCTTGTTTTTCAGCTATATTTATTATATACCTTGAGAATTAATTTGCTCCTCTTTACAAAATGTATGAAAATGTGGGTTACTAGTTACATATGGAGGATGTTAAGTTGGTTTGTTTGATATAGCATAGAAAGCTGGAATAAAGAATCTGTCATTAAAGTTAAAACCTTATTTCTTTGGCCCACTCACACTGTGTGTCATTGTTAGTGTACAAAGAAGTTTTCAGTGCTATTGAACCTTTCTACATCTCTTTGTTATCCTTGTTGCATCCTTTGGAGAACAGCAGAGAGCCGTCTCAAATGGCTTATGCTGTGCTGCCTGTACTCCTCCATGTGACAGACCATTGCAATCTGCTTTATTAGCCTCAGGGTTTGGTCAGAACTTGTGGGAGCGGTGACCAGCTCTCTGAGAGGTCCCTGACCTGTTTTACAACGTGTACATTCAGCAAATTAGAATCTTGTTGTAGAGGATTACTGTATCTAAATATCACTTATGCATATCTAACTGCAAGTAGAAAAAAGAATTATACCTTTCCATTTATTAGAAAGTCTATCCTTGTATTTTATGCGCAGTGATAAAAAACAACCCAAACCTAGACACAAGGAGTTGAAGACTTAGTCATTTTAGCCTCCCTTTCATTGATTTGCAAAGAGATGGTAAATAGGCAAACCAAAAAGAATTAAAGAAGCCTGTGGCTGATGAAGAGGGCTATAGCAGATTACTATAAGTATGAAAAACAATTGAGAGAAACAGAGAAAAGAACCTAGAATTTTCACTTTTCAATTGTCCGAAACTGATTAGGTTCTTCAGGCGATGTCAGGATGTGGTCTGTCTGCGCCCTGGCTCAGGATGTGTTGGGCAACTGCAGTGGTGGTGGTGGAATTTCCCTGATGAGCACATCTGAGCCCTGGAGTACCTGGAGTACATCAGAGTGTTAAGAGCTAGACTGCAATGAGGATAGACCCTAGTAGCTTTAAGGCTACAAAGAGTCTTCTGTAATACCCTCTTGTCACGTTACATCCAGTTGTTCATTCCAAGGCAGGATAGAAGGTCAGAGCTGCAGGGAGCTATTCGATCCACAAATTTGTCCACGTAGGAGGTCGTGGAAAGGGAGGGAGACGAATGTGCAGCTGAGGCAGCCACACAACATAGCAGAATACAAGGGGGAGCAAAATCAGACTGATGTTGTATCCGTGTATTATAAAAAGCCTTGCACCGAGCGTGCCTGCTTTTAACTACTCTGAGAAGTATGGAATACATTGTTCACTATGCTTTCTCATTTTTAACATCATTATTTTATCTGGTGTTCCTTCTGTGCATACCTGAGCAGTAGTTTTGGAACATATTCTGCTCAAACCAGTATAACTTATGCCTTCTTTATTTTATCTCTTTCCTAGTATTTACTGGAGTCATTACACTGGCCGTAAGTCTGGTGAATGCCCTTTGGTGCCTTTTATTTGAAGAAAACTGTGCTGAAAGTGTAAGAAGTATTAACTGTTTCCTTTTCCTCATTCAAGATGGACATATGTGTCCTTGTCTTTTGATTATAAGGTAAAGGGGTAGTGTGGCACATGCAATTGCAAGACAGAGAAGACTTTCTGTGGCTACAATACAAAACTTAGCAGCCAAGGTCAAATGATTAATGCCTGGCTCTGATGTAGACTGATCCAAACAAGATGGCAAATCTCTGCTTGCCTCATAGTATGGATTGACTATATTTCTGAGCCCAATTATACCTCACTTTTGCCAAAGGGAATGTTTTCAACACTGCATTCTTTCTATCTCCACACACACACTCACTGTCCCCCCTCAATTGCTATCCACTTGCTCTGGGCATTTCCATTACACGAGCTTTGCCACTCGGCACACCACTTTGTGAGCCTGTTCAACTCACTAAGCTGGCAGGAAGCTAAAATAACGGGGAGGGGGGAAGGGGGGAGAGTAATTTTCCTGGGACTCATTTCCTGCAGGCTTTGCAGATTGAACCAACTCAGCAAGGGATCTGACAAACTCCAAAGATGGTGCAAAGGGAAGTAGGTGGGCTGTGAGGTACAGGATGAGATCATATAGTGTAGGGTGAAGGAACAAAAGAAAGGAGATCAGAATAGCAGAGGAGGGAGGGGAGTGGAAGTACTTTCTTGGTGAAAACTTAACTGTAGTGTCAGACTGTACTTACATCCTCTGCTTCACAGTTTGTCACCGGGGGCTGTATGTAACTTGCAGGGTTAGTGTCTCAGTGAATGAGTTCCTCCAAGTTGGTGTAGAGTTAAATGGAATAAAATGACTTAAGAACACGTATATATGTATTTAAAATAAATTATAGAATTGCTGAGCTGAACAATTTGAAGCCAGGTTTTCAGCTAGCGCATAAACCACTGTTTTGCACTTTTAAAAATGGAAGAGACCCATGTTTTTCCCTGTATTTGAATGCTAGTTGTGTTGACTACAGCATCAACAGTGTTCCCTTGCTTCTCCTAAAGGTGAGATAGCAAGCTTCAGGTAAAAGGAAAATTGTGTGAAAATCAGATCTTTACCAGCATCCTGTGCAGGAGAGTTCTTTTTTGATGATCTTTTCAGAATCATTTGATTATTGAGCTGCGGTTGTAGCCGTTGACAAAAGCTGGCTTTGAGCAAAGGGACGTGACTTTTTTGAGGAATAAGAGAGGCACCACTTCCTGTCATAGTATATGCCCTTGAGTTTTTTATGCTCTTAGAAGTATGAATTTATGAAGATAAATCCTCAGCCAGTATAAATGTAGATGACTCCAGTGAGCTCAGACAAAGCTGACTTGTGATATTTTATCCTTGGGTAAAATTATGTGCTGTGGCTGAACCAATTGCATTGCTCACTCCCACTGAAAGGAGCGTTTCTGCTCCTAGTCCACAGGCCTGCTCCCTTCCTTGTGCTGGCTCCAGCAGCTGTTGTACTCTGGTGAGCCAATTCAGCTGGCTAGAACTGAGAAAAAAAAAGTCTAATGCCAACTCAATACGCAGTCAGAGTTGTGGAATTGGTATAGAAGTGAATATGTCAGATAATAGCAGCCTGGTTTAGTTCTGTAACATTAGGTCAGAATCACTTTAAAGATACAGTTGCTTTTATATTTTATTAGACATCTGGGAATTTAGTTTCCTAAAAGATTTCTGGTGATGTTGAGTTCTGGGGAAGAAATAATCAATTTTAATATGTAAGTATTCTTGCACAGACAGTTTCTTTAGTATCAAAGCTCTCTATGCCTTTAACATGAATACTTCTGATAAGATCTAAACTTAAAATAATTCACTCAATGTCTTTGTGTTATTTAGTAAGGATTAAAGAAGATTTTTCCATTTATGTATGATAAAACTATGTAATGAGAGCTAATAATATAGTCAACAGAAAATAATTTCATTCCTGCTACATTGTGCTGTACAATAAAGTTTGAAATTTTTGAAGCTTGTATCAGTTTGATTCAAGCTTATTTCGTTATCTAAATAAAGCTTCTTACATATTGGAAGTGGAAACTGAGAACTAGCATATGTTGAGTATTTCCTAATGATTGTTTGAAATAGTTACTTGAATCGATTATTTTTATTACATCAATCAGGCTAGAATTAGGGAAAAAAAAACCAAAAATAAAAAAAAAACCACTAACAACCAAATAACACAAAAAAACCCCACAAAACCAGTGGAAATTGGGAGAATTTAACCCCATGTAAAACTTAAAAATCCCTAAAATTGCAGGATATCTGGATGTCTTGCTGTAACTGATATAGTGAGTCTTTCACTACATATAGGCAAACCCTACAGAATGTGTCTAGCGTTGCCATTCATTTGGAACAAAAAATCACAAATCAGAAGTTTCCTTCAGCAAAAGAAATTAGTAAGTAGCTCTTGCTGGCATAAAGTGTTACACTAGGCTTGTACCACTTTCTCCTTGACTGCTAAGCCATGTAGCAAGTTTTCTAGAAACAGTTTACAGTTTTAACCAGGAGACATATTATGTAGAATAACTAATTATTTAGTGGAACTAAAAAGGTATTTCTGGGTTAATAACTGGACAATGGGTAATGTATACTGTCTGTTTTCTTTTTAGGGACTGAGAAAGCAAATTTAAAGGTCAGCTGCTGTGGGTAGCAGAGTTAGAATGCATGATGCTTCAAGGGTGGGCATTCAGGTTAGTAGTACAGTATTTGCTTAATCAATTTATTTAAAACAGTACTGTAATTTCCTGATACTCCTGTATTTCAGAATAATCAATATAATTCTTTTTGGTAACTGATGCATAACTTGAGAGGGTAAATCATCCACTGTGTGGGGCTTTTTCATATACTAATAATCAGACTGCCAAATAATCAATATATACTTAGTGGAGAAGGAATTTAGGTTTTGCAGCAAAGTACAGCAGGCTGTATGTCTTTCTGTGAAGAAAGTATCAGAAGGGGCAGTGTAGTTTCTTTTGATTAATTAATAGTCTTTCTAGCTGTTGTCACCATTAGGTTGTTGTTGGTCATTCTGTGGAAAAAGGATTTGATAATTATTTTAGTTACTTCTCAGAATTGAAAAATAGTATGTCTGTCTACAAAAAGATCCTGTCCTATGTGCTGTGTGTACATGCACATGTGTGCACATACTCATGTGAGTTGAAGCTGCTCAAGTTAAAGTGCATTAATCCACATTTGATTTATGGTAGTCTGAAGTAGATATCTTTTTCTGACAAAACCTCAGTTCATCCCAGTTTGGTACTCCTTCCTTGATAAAAAATCTGCAGCTTTTCAGACCATCACAAAATGCATTTTCTTACACTCTACAGCAGGTAATCAGTGAAATAAAGCTCACACAGTCGTGTAGTCTCTGCCATAGGCATGAAAAGGTTAATTCATAAAGGCTTTAGCTTTAAAGCATTAGCTGCCAGAATGAGCCTCCAGGCCTTGGAGTAAGAGTTTGATCTAATGATTGAGTGGTCCCAGTTTCAAGATGCTTGTCTGCAATGTGATGGAGAATTCTTCAGTTTCTCTGTTATTAGAGATGGGCCTGAACATTACAGTTCAGGCTGCCTTTCTGCTCTGAGGACGAATAGGCAGAGGTGGTTGGGCTTAAAGCTTAGCCTGCTTCCTGCTCTTGGCAGTTGGCTCAGATGCCAACTCTTTTTTGCTGGTGGAGAACCATTTGCTGACGATTGACATGAAAGAATTCAGTCAGAACTCACTCCAAGTAATAATAAATCAGATTTATCAGCAAGAGTTCCTTCTGTCAGCAAATATCCAGACTGCTTTTCCAGCATCATCGTTTTTCAGCTCCTAGCAACCATGCAAGTGCCAGTTTCTTCAAAATTGTTCTCAGTCTTGAGCCCAAGGTTCTAGCTTTTATTGCGTCCCTTAGCAGCAGCCTACTCGGAAACTTTCACAGAAAAATCTAACCCTCTTCTCCAACAAGGCTTGTAATTTCCTGCCAACTCACTGGACTATCAAGATTCAGAGGGGGAATGGCTGAGTCTTTTACACAGTTAATTATGCAAGTTAGGGTACCCAAAACTTTCTTTGGACTCTACACATTCATAGACAGACCCAAGTTATCTCATTTATTTTATCTGCTATAAAGCCACTATAAGCTGTGGGGGGCTTTCAGCATCACTTTCATGGCCTGTTGGCTGGCCTCAGCAAAATGAATAGAATGGCAATGGATAAGCATTTAATCTCTGGCAGTCAGAATCATGCTACCACTAGACAGCCTCATCCCTGGAAAGCAGCTATTACAGTATTTCTAGAAAAGCAAGTAAAACTGCGTGCTGATATAACTAACTGGAATTATTAAGCTAAGAGGAAGTTGGTTCTGCTGTGCCAAAGATTTTCAGGCTTTGGTCTTGGGAACCATAGAGAGCTGTAGTAACTTTGGTAAACCACATTGTTCATGGTCCCTGGCGCTAATGGTCTGTGGTTCAGGAAACTCTTCTCTGCCATGAGAAGTGACCTGGCTGTCACTAGGCTACGCACAGCTCTGCCCCTCCACTGGAAGAAAGGCGGGGAGGAGGCACGGAAGCTGAAGAAGTTTGAGAACTTGCAACATTTTTCATTTCTCCATTGTCTTTGGAGGTTATTACTTAGATATGCAACTGCAGCGTTCCTCCCTTGCTGCTATTTTGTAAAATCTGCCTTCGAGAAGTGTGTTTCCCACTTGGAGCTCTCAACACAGCAGAGTGTGGCCATGAGCTCCAAGTGGAGATTCTGCAGGAAGGATCCTGAAGAGTTGGCACCTGCAATATTGTCAAAGTTAATTCAGTGAAATCACTACTTTAAGTGGAGAAATCAGTCATTAATGAGCTACATAAAAACTGTCAGGTTAGTACTGGACAAGTACATTGTAACGCTCTTGCTTATCTTTTTTGTTGTTTCAGTAATGGGTATACTTTTCTGTTAGACTGGAAATGTGTGTGGAGTTTAATAGTGTAGGCAGTCTTGATTTCATGACAGTATAAGCCACTGTTTTTATTACATTTAATGACTTCACAAAGTAACTGATTGAATTCTTCATTAGTTTTAGGCTTGGTATGTAAAGTAACCTATTTAATCTGAAATTTAATTGAATGTGTATCCGTTGTCCTTCATATCTTTCACATAAGAACTTAATATTATTTGGTACCTATTTTTTTTCCAAGTAAAATAAGCATGATGAAGAAGTTCTTAATTAGCTGAAGGGTATTTTTTGTTTCGTTGTGCTTTAATTCCTCACAGAATTGTCTTTATTATCTGTTAAGGGAATTGCTTCCAAACCATTAGCGTTTATCATATTGGAAAATCCATTTTATTTGTACAAACTCTTAAGGTAGACATAGAGAAGAGAAACATATGCTGAGCACAGTGGTATGTGTGAAAACTCTGGCTTGTCTACTAATTGCACAAGGTATTGTGAGTCAACAATGGTGTCCTTTATGGGTGGTGTTAGTCGTGGGTTTTAACGGATGTCTGAAAATGAAAGAGTAATAAACGAAAATAGCTTGAAACCAGAAGTGTTCTTGTAACCAAGTTCTACTTTGATCCAGTGTTCAGATTGCTTTTTTCCATGAAAATTCCTAAAAAATTTTTTGTAGGCATAAGCAGAAGGTGGCATCTAGGCTGCACCAAAGAGTATCCAGAGCCTATCTGCTAAGAATGGGTGTTGTCAGGGGAGTTTGTTGACTCAAAGAAAATCCATCTTTCATGTTTTGTAGTATTGCTGTAATATCTTCATTTTGGAATTTGCATTGCTGTCTTTGCTGAACCAGAATAATGTTTCATTTCCCTTGCTTCTGTTGTAATCAAAGACAACTTGTACGTTCTTAGTCCTTCATCTTCCGTTTAGGCATAGGCTTGCTGGCCATGGCTGACATAGATATAGATCTTCGGATCCAAAAAACAGCTTCCAGAACAAACTGAGGGAGATGTCAGAGGAGCTTGCAGGCAAAGGCCTGGAAGTCTAGTGGCTTTGTTATAAAAACTGTCCTTCAGGGGAAACTGTCTGGTTTGAAACAGATGTAACAATACCATTTTGCAGCTGGACTTTGTAGTCTCAGGGAACTTCACAGAACCATCTGCATTTGAATGAATAAAACAAGTTTCTGTCATGAGCTGATTTGAACTGATTTTTCAAGTGGCTAGTGGCCAGCTTGTGTTTTTAATACTCTGAAAAATGCTAGTGCCTGCATGCTAGAGAAGTGTCTAAAGAAGACAGACTAAGATGACAGAAATCCAAATGTTTCCATTTTTTTTCCACATTTTTTTGTGTTTAAAGTTGTTTATTGGGGGCGGAATTTAAATGTTTTTTACATAGGGAATGTTTTTCTGAAAAGAAAGAAGATGAAAATTTTGTGTAGGTGAAAAACACTAGCATGAAATCTCATATGTATAATGAGAAGTAAAGAAAAATATATCCATCTCACCTTAGATTATATGAAACATTGTCAATTATTTTAATTAACCAGTCAGTTAACCACTTTCAGTTGGAAGGTGCTGTGGAAATACAAACTGTTATTGCTAGGTGTTTTAGTATATGGGTACCAATGAGTGTTTCCTACATTCAAGGCTAATTACTTCAAAAGGTATATTTAATTAAAAGAAACAACCCTGCAATTTGTCAGTGTAGATTCTTATCACTGGCAGTAGTTAATGAAGGGCTCCTACTTCAGCAAAGTACTGCAGTGCTGAAAGATTCATTGCAAGTGTGTAACTTAGCAATACAGCTGCAATTCTCCTGAGAGTTGCAGAAATTTAAAATAATGCTCCTCCGAAGTTGTGATAATGAAAGAATGAGCAGACTTCCCACAAAGAGTTGGCAAGTTTCTCGCAAGTATCCCTGCAAGTGAGAGAGCTCTGTCATTAAAAAAAAAGCACGTTTGCCAAGTAGACGAGTTAAGAGGCACTACTGTGCCAACAATTTTTCAGTTTATGTAAGTTAAGCAAGAAATAGATTAATATTAACTCTGTATTTACGGAACTGATTTCTTTCTTTTCTTTCGCTGCTTGAGGCCGTAACTTGCAAAGCTTAGCTCACCAAATTGAGATGTATGAAAGCATTGGCTGGAAATGTGCTCATTGGAGTACATGGCATGTTTTTACAGGGAAGGCTTTTGCTCCTACTAAATACAACAGGAATGTGCAGGTTTAGGCCAAAATTAGTATTCTATGCTTTAAGGTTTGTGGTATTTTCATTTCACTTGTATGTTTTTAGTCACTGGTTGGCCAATGCTACAGTTCATCTAAATAACATGTAACATTTCCTCTTCTTCCAGAGCAGTAAGATAAGCTAAAAAAAAAGAAAAAAAAATAGTAAGTGTGTAGCTGTTGTTGCTTGTTGGAAGTGGATGAAGTACACAAAAGGGAAGCTGTAGACCAAGGCACGCTGTTTAATAGCTGAATGGAGAAGCAAAGAAGCACAGGTGTTTGAGGATTCATTTCCTCCAGCAGAAGGAAATAAAAAAAGAGAAGAAAATTAGTGAAGGATAGCCAACCTTGCCTTTTAGGATGTTTGTAGCAATATTTTATCAGGAGGAAGCCCAGGTGGGGAGAAAGGAACTATTAAAACCTAAATTCATGACTCAATTTCCATGATTATACTAAAGCAAATGAAATTGTCAAATGTAATTACCTTTACATTTTGAACATAGAAATGATTTTGCATGAAAAGAACATAGTAATGTCTTATCTTTATGTATAATTAACACAATTAGAAGAACTAGGGAGGCAGAAGTAGATGGAGTTTAAGAGATGAAGACAGCAGAGAAAAATAAAAAATGAGATATATGAGAGACTTATGGAAAAAGCATACTCATCTCAGAGTAACTGTTTTGGATATTGTGAAGATAAGAGAATTTCTCACATGGCTTTAAGGGAAGGTACGTATGTGGCAGCATTTCGGGAAAGCATATAGTATCATCTCTAAGGGTTTGCTGTCCTTTGAAATACTGCTAAAATGTTTTTGAGGGTAAACTTTCAAATGGGGATACAGACCTTAGAATAAGTTTCAAGGAGCTTTGTGGCCTCTAACGCACCTCTTATCCTTTCTTGAAACTGAGAGGAAGCTAGCCCACAGAAGACAGTCATTACAGTAAGGGTCAGAAATTACTCTCTCTTTTCTCACAGAGAATTATCATTAAAGTGTTGTTGAAATCTCAGTTATTCCTGGAGTTCTGTGTAATAATGGCAGCCAAAACTCTGAGTAAAGGAATAAAGAATAATTAGGTAATTGAAGATAAATTCCTTGCCTCAAGCTAGTTTTTTCGAACAGAATCCTACACTTTACTGTGAACTTTAGCTTTTCCTTCTGCCTCTCAGAAATCTCATTTACTGTTAAAGCTGCCTAATTGGGCTAGCATGAGAACCATTCCTTATCCATGCCAGCCACGTTTAAATATTTTTTTCTTTGTGTTATATCTTATCGTTACTTTTTACGTGCGATTTTACATAGGTTACAGTGGTTGCAGAGAATATTGAACCAGATCTCCTACAGGTTGGAGATATGAGATCTTGAAAACATCTACTTCTGATGTGTTTCTCAGCAGGATCCATTTCATCATTATGAAATTATTGCAAGAAATCAGAGCTTTTTGCCTATGACTCCAGACAATAATATGTGATGAATGCTCTGATAAAAGAACAGTAGAGAGCCAAGTCTGGTAATGTGCAGCTGTGAAAAACAAAAGTTGTGGCACAGTAAGTAGGAGAATATCTCTGATCTTTCAATATCTGCAGTTAGAAGAATAACTTGCTCTGTGACCAATAAAGGACAAAGTGAAGAATCAGATTAAATTCAAGAACATCAGAGTGTTTGGGATGTTGAAAGGTGCACAGGGAGATACTTCATTTTTTGATTGCTTGATTTGAAAGATACTTCATATCAGAAACTTTGCTTTGTGTAATGAAAAATCACACCATTTTCAAAGCAGAAAAAATAGGAGGGAGGCACAGGTGCTGTTTAGTCTGAGATACAAAAGGTATAGAAGGGACATTTAGATTGATGAGAAAGAAAAACAAGCTTTTATCCAAGAAGAGATTTTTTTTTAGTAATCCAGTATTCAGGCCTTCAGTTATATGTGAAGAGTTCATTTTGCTTTTTCCATTAAAAACAAAAAGACAGACAGACATGTAGTGGTAGACTAAAATAAGAACATGTGGTCTGCTTTCATGTGCGTTTTTAATGTATATAACCTCAGATGGAGATGAACCAAACTACACTTGCATCTAGATTTTTGCCCTGAGCAAAACCACTTCGTATTGCTGGAGAGGCAGCATAAGGCAAAAAGCTGCTGGGTTGAACAAGCATGGTTTATTCAATTTTTTTTTTTCCAGTTTATTGTTTCAACAGAACAGTATTAGTGGTGATATCTAATAAAACACCAAAGACAATGTTGATACTAGCTACTTTTTCTTTGTAAACTGAAGGTGGGATTTTTTTTTTGGTTGGTTCGTTGATTTTTCAGGTCCGAATAGTACTGTGTCAGAAGGGATTTTTCTGTATAATTCATGCTTTATGTTTGCCTTTGATGTCAGTAGTGTTCTTTCATTTCCTCTTTATCCACGTAATAGGCTATTTAATAGTTAAGCATTTAGTTGTTGCTCTTTTCCCGTGTAAAAAGCTGTAAATCATGTAGTGGCAGAATCTGATTCCAAATAACTGTCTTGATTTTTGAAACAACAAAAAGCTGTTTTTGAAAGAACAAATGAACTTTTCATCTAGCAATATTGTTAGTTGTTTTATCAATAAAACATTTACTTTTGCGCCAGTCCTCCAAACAATTTGATTATAGTTTGACTTTTAAAATCTTGGCAGTCCCTCTGTCTTTTTATCATCGCCTAGATACTCACACATGTTTCTTTGCTATTTGGAGGTTTCATATTTTTAAAGGCAAGAATAAGGAGTAGGAATTATTATTAACAACCAGTAGTTTCTATGCTTCCACGAGGAAAAAGGGTACTGTAATTAAATTCTAATATTACAAATGTTTATGCATATACATACAATTTTTCTCTCCTGAACAGTCTTCCTTGGCAATTTTGTCCTTAGTAAAGCAATTAATCTGTGCAACCATTTGGAAGTTTGAAGGTTTAAGACTGTTATGGATTTGCGTGGCAAGGTTTTGGTAGCGGGGGGGCTATAGGGTGGCTTCTGTGAGAAGCTGCAAGAAGCTTCCCCCATGTCTGATAAAAGCCAGTGCCAGCCGGCTCTAAGACAGGCCTGCCGCTGCCCAAGGCCAAGCCAGTCAGTGATGGTGGTAGCGCCTCTGTGATAACATATTTAAGAAGGGGAAGAAAAAAACTTTGGAGGAGAAACGGCAGGGTAGAGAGAAGAGTGAGACGATGTGAGAGAAACAACTCTGCAGACATCAAGGTTAGTGAAGAAGGAGGGGTAGGAGGTGCCCGAAATGTCAGAGCAGAGAGTCTTCCCTTGCAACTCGTACTGAAGACCATGGTGAGGCAGGTTGTTCCCCTGCAGTCCATGGAGGTCCACGGTGGAGCAGATGACCACTTGTAGCCCATGGAAGGGACCCCACACCAGAGCAGGTGGATGCTTGAAGGAGGCTGTGACCCCGTGGGGAGCCCGCGCTGGAGCAGGCTCCGGGCAGGACCTGCCAGACCTGTGGAGAGAGGAGCCCACACCGGAGCAGGTTTGCTGGCAGGGCTTGTGACCCCGTGGGGGACCCACACTGGAGCAGCCTTTTCCTGAAGGACTGCACCCCGTGGAAGGGACCCGTGCTGGTGCATGTCATGAAGTGTTGCACCCCATGGGAGGGACTCCCGTTGGAGAAGTTTGTGGAGAACTCTCTCCCATGAGAGGAACCTTCACACTCAAGCAGGGGAAGAGTATAAGTCCTCCCCCTGAGGGATGAGGAGCAGCAGAGCCAATGTGTGATGAACTGACCGTAACCCCCATTCCCTGTCCCCCTGCGCTGCTCAGGGGAGGAGGTGAAGAAACAGGAGTGAAGCTGAGCCCGGGAAGAAGGGAGGGGTGAGGGGAAGGTGTTTTAAGATCTGGTTTTATTTCTCACTATCCTACTCTGATTTGCTTGGTGATGAATTAAACTCCCCCTTCTCCCCAAGTTCAGTCTGTTTTGTCCATGATGGTAATTGGTGAGTGATCTCTCCCTGTCCTTGTCTCAACCCTCGAGCTCTTGGTGAAACAAAGCAGACTTTTTCAGCTGTTTGGTCATTCAGGAACATTTGGCATTGGGGTTAGTGTTCAACTACCAAACTTCAGACTTCCAGCTTTGATTCCTAGTTTAGGACTTAGTCTCTCAGGACTCATACTGATGTAAAAGAGGGGAAAACAGAGAAAGTATGATGAAAGGAAGATGTGGAGGGACAAGAAGACAGTTCTATATATTAGAAGGAATAGGTCTCCAGAGAGTGATTAAATGCAGCTAAATTAGGCTGTTATGTCTTGTACAAGACTATTCTCACTTTCAAACACAATCTTTTTATTTGTTGTCTTTCATGTCCCTTTCATCCTACAGTCCTCCTCTGCTAAAACTGTGGACTTTTGGGGCAATAAGGGTGGAGTTGTTCTAGCTGTTGTTGTTGTTCTAGGGTTTTGTCTCTGGAATATTCTGAAATATAATTTCACAAATCTTTTGCCTCATGCAAGTCTGTTTTAGAAGAGTGGAGATTCTTCAAGCCTCTTTCTAGTGGTGCTTCTGGCAGGAGAACTGGTAAAAACTTATGGAAGCTGAGGTGCCATTCTGTGCATCTCCTGCTAGTAACAAATTGTGGCTGGAGAGCATTTCATTATATGTGAAACTATTACTAAATTACTAATCTGGTATTTATTTAATTAATTAGAAAATATATGTATATTTTCAGTGGTGCACAGACTATTGCATACATGTGTAAGTGTATAAATATACAGATGTATGTATGCCTGAATGTATAATCCCACTGGTAAATGCTGAGTTAGATTTCATTTCATGTGGTAATACCAGGCTGTTAGTCCTCACTCATTCTTCAAATAAATGATGTTTATTTATATGTGCTGTCTAAGTATCAAGCACAAGAAATCCAGTGTGTATATTGTCCCTGCAGAAATACTTCCTTGTAGTGAATGCTCTCAAAGCTTTCTAATTTATTTTCCTCATCTGTCTCAGGTTATATTAATGCCATGCAGGTACTTAAAGTCTAGCTTGGAAATTCAGGGTCTGAATGTATGTCTTCACTGCTAATTCAAGTCTATGTAGACGTTCCCAAGCTTAGCTATGCCTCAGCTAGCTCAGCCACTGATAGAAGGGCTGCCAGTGCATCACAGGGCTCAGTAAGGTTTGTGAAAACTCTTCCAGGACCTTAGGGAAATATGGGCAGGTAGTCCATGGGTCGTGATTATTAAAGCTAATTAAAAGCTAATTCAGGATGACCTCAGCATATGCTCCCTCATATTCAAATATAAGGGAAAAACCAAGGATGTAAAAATAGCATTTTCTTTGTATCTCATCAAATTGCAAATAACTGTGATCTTAGGGACTATGTAACAGGCAGGCATTATGATGGAAATGAAACAGATAAGGAAAAATTATAAATCCTATATTGTGTACCACACTTTTCCCCAGGTATTTAAGAAAAAGAGAGAAGTAGTGCCAACAAAAATTGGAGTTCAAGGCATAGTTTTTTAATGGCCTCCAACACAATTTTAAAAAGCATCCAGCACCTGATTTGATTTTTATGTAGGCAACATTTATTCATTTGCAGTTGTCTGTGTGGAAAATGTAGTAGACATGCTTTCCTTGAGGAATACATTGCCCCATAAATGGGCTATGTGAGCATCACATCCATTGTTTCCCAATGGATGGGTTTTCAGCTGGATTAAGTCTAATTTCAAGTAATTTTTTCCCCTCTCAAAACAAAAATAACAGGCACTTTCCTGCCTAGTTCTTTTGTAAACTGGGTTGTATGTTGGACTGTTCTCTAGTTCAGTGCCTCTTTGGCAATGCAGCAGACTGTCGCTGTGGTTTTCGGGCTAAACATAATAGTCGTGTCTTATGATTCAGAAGTTGACAGTCCCATTTAGTGGTTTAAAGTCAGTCTGAGCATTTGAATTCACGTTAACACTTGAACCTTCTTATTATTAAGTCCAGTGGTTTGCTTTATTTAAATTATGCAAATTGAGTCTTGGGAGTTACAAAGAAATAAGAAAAAGTAAAACAGAGGGGATTGTTACATGATGGTATAAATCCGTGCGGTGTCTGCTTCTTGACCATTGTATGCAGTTCTGGTCTCTTTATTTCATAGAAATAATGTAAGTTTGAACAATATTCAGAGGGGGATTGCAGAGATGATCAAACATATGGAACAGCTTTTAACCCACATTAATAAGAACACTATCACTCTTCAGCCTGGAAAAAGAGGCTGAGGGAAGACCATAAGTAGCATCGAGAGGAGGGTGAAAAGGCAATGAGCATTCATTGGTTCTTCCACTACAAGAACTTAAAAGGCCAAAAATAGGCTAGTAGGTAAAGTGGTTCCTCACAGGCCAAATAATAAAGGTTCATTCTCAGAAAGTGATGAATTTGTGGAAGAGAACAGTATGCAAGGCTATCAAGTACAAATGCGAATTAAGTCTGTGATGTAATTTGCTCAAGTCTAGAAATAATTCAAAGAAATGTCATTGCATGCCAGCCATCATCTTAATATTCTTCACGAAGCATTCATTGTCAGTACTGCTGGAGACCTCGGATCTACTTGGTAGGGCTATGCTTTGCCTTTATCGATGGAAAGCACGCTAGAATATTTTTTAAGGATAGAATCATAGAATGCTTTGGGTTGGAAAGGACCTTTACAGGTCATCTAGCCCACCCACCCTGCAGTGAGCAGAGATATCTGCAACTAGTCCAGGTTGCCCAAAGCCCCATCCAACCCGGCCTTGAGCATTTCCAGGGAGGGGGCATCCACCACCTCTCTGGGCAACCTCTTCCAGTGTTTCACCACCCTCATGGTAAAAAATCTTTTTGTTATGTCCAGTCTAAATCTACCCTCCCTTAGTTTAAAGTCATTGCTCCTTGTTCTATCGCAATAGGCCTTGCTAAAAAGGTTTTCCCCATCCTTCCTGTACACCCCCTTCAGGTACTGAAAGGCTGTTATAAGGTCTCCCTGCAGCCTTTTCTTCTCCAGGCTGAACAGCCCCAACTCTCTCAGCCTTTCCTCATAAAAGAGATGCTCCAGCCCCTGGATCATTGTTTTGGTTTCGGCTGCCGCCGGCAACAAAAGCGCCACGCGGCCGCCCCTCCCCCCACCAGTGTGCGGAGGAGAATGAAAAGAAACAGGCAGAAACTGGTGGGTCGGGATAAGGACAGTTTAACAGAACAGCAAACAGAGGGAACAGGAACAACAACGATACAGATAAGGAGAAAACACGACAAAAACAGACCCGCTCTCTCGGACCGC
>Ga0065711_1002511_pt1 | contig 33366 bp, 13 predicted proteins | sample Hoacrofraction12_FD_59098 | JGI IMG/M metagenome (GOLD analysis project Ga0065711, IMG submission 59098) | Hoatzin crop microbial communities from Cojedes, Venezuela - Epithelial fraction 12 v2 (version 2) | ecosystem: Host-associated > Birds > Digestive system > Esophagus > Crop | place...
GATTTTTTTTTTTTTTTTTTTTTACACAGGGAAAGCAGTATTTTTATCCAAACACAGAAACACAGAAATATTTTCGTGAAACCAGGGGAATAAATAGAATAGTTCCAGTTGGAATAGAAAAGAACAGAATATTTCAGTTAAAAGGGATCATCTAGTCCAACTGCCTGACCACTCCAGGGCTGACCAAAAGTTCAAGCATGTTATTAAGAGCCTTCTCCAAATGCCTCTTAAGCACTGACAGGCTTGGGGCATTGACCACCTCTCTAGGAAGCCTCTTCCAGTGTTTGACCACCCTCCAGGTAATGAAATGCTTCTTAATGTCGAGTCTAAACCTCCCCTGGAGCAACTCTGAGCCACTCCCATGTGTCCTATCACTGGGTACTAGGAAGAAGAGATCAGCAGCTCCCTCTCCATGTCCCCTTCTACAGGAAGCTGTAGAGAGCAATGAGGTTGCCTCTCAGCCTCCTTGTCTCCAATCTAGACAAACCCGGAATCCTTCGCTGCTCCTCACTGGACATGCCTTCTAGCCCTTTCACCAGCTTTGTTGCTCTCCTCTGGATGCTTTTCAGTACCTGAACATCTTTCTTAAGTTGTGGAGCCCAGAACTGCACACAGATGAGGCAGCACCAACACTAAGAAGAGCGGGATAACCATCTCTTTTGACTGTCTAAATCTAGAATTTATTGTTTATTCTAAGCTAAAAATTCAGACGGCGTTCTATCTCTGTGAATGCCAGAACGGAGAAATGCTAGTATCTAGATTTATGCTATTGGTTTAGTAAAACGTCTGTTTATCTTAAGCATATAAATCCTGAGAAAAGATGGTGCACAACTTTCAAGAAGACAATTAATTTTCATAATGTTTTCTGTTTCTAGACTTTTTAGAAAAATAAGTAATGATATTTCTGTGGAAACAGCAAACCCCAGTGTGAGGGGCAATATAAGATAGAAACTGTTGTTGTAATGCAGGTTAAAAGCCCCCCACCAAAACCTACATGTGAACAGCAGAACTCTGTATTTAAGACTAAACTTCACACTTTTTTTTTCTTTCCTTTTTCCAGACACAAGAATTCATAATTCTTTTGGAGTGGATCTCAAGAAGGTATTGGTTTATATAAAATGGGAAATTAGGCAGAAGTCAACATTCGTCAGAACCACGACTTCATTAAGAATCAGAACGATTAAGCAAAAGAGAAACGGGGATAACAAATTCCCAGGCATAAACGAAAGCAGTGAAAGCCAAGAGATTTTTACAGAGGAGAATGATTAACTGCTATTGTGCTTTACTTGGGATCAGAAGCAGCACTCCTCATTCATTATTTATTTCCCAATACTGAACCAAGATTAATAAATTGGACATACGCTTCACACCAAGGATATGTAATAAATTCCTAGAGCCTGAATTGTCACTGGGAGGTAACTTAGAAGACAGAAATTTGCATTTTGAAAGGTATTTTACTACAGTTTTAATGCAAAAAATCAATTCATTTGATATTTTGTATACCAAAACACAAAACTCCACACTTGCAAACTTCATATGGTTGAACTCCTGATGGGCCATTGCCACCTTGTACTCAAGAGATCTTTCCATGAAAACAGTCTCATGGCAATGTATGATATGTTGCTTGGCTATGTTTCATAGATGAGGAACTGAAGCAGAAAAATATCTGAGCCAGATTTTTGCCTGTTTTAGGCTCTATACCACCTGTAAGTAAATCAGAGAAAAATTATAATGCATGATTTGTTCAAGATACCTTGAAAATCTGGTGAGATTTGAAACAGACTTTATTACCAGCATTCTAAATTAATTTTAAACCTAAAGATTGCCAAGCAGCATTATAGTATCTCGCCTTTTCATAAGTTGATATGAATTCCATTGTTCAACTGTTTTAATTAAATTAATTCTATAAAAACCTGTTTCTTGAGATTAATCTATTAAAATAAATAAATATTTTATGTATTAACAGATACTTTAACATCCTCAAGGTTTAGATGGATAATTCTCCATGTTTTTATAAAAAGTTTATCTTAATATAGATAGATTTAAATAACAGGGAAATCTACATAAAGAACCCTACAAAATTCTACTGTCAATTAAAATTTATTTGTTTAGTATTCAAACTGCAGAAAGCATTTGCATACGATTGTGATAGGATGAGCTTTGTGTGCACTGCATGCAAATAATTTTCTTAACACGTGGACCATGACAGGCATGTAGCATGTAATATTTACAAAGATTCTTCATCAAAAAAAAGAAAAAGAAAATACATGGGTACAGTTTGCATGATAAAGTGCACAAAACAGAGTACATTTTGACTAAGTAAAAGCGACTGCTTTGTGAATCCTCAACAGAATCACAATAGCCTATTCAAAGCAATTTGTTGAATATTTATGATTAAAAAATACATTTGCAAGATTAACAATTTTTTCACAAAGTGTTCACACATTATGCAAGCAGTTTGAATAGTAAATATCCTCTTTAAGGAACCTCTTTATCCTTTAGGATACGTTTTTTCTCAATTAGTGGGAGCTATGAGTCATGAGGTGTTTATAACACCTGTAGTGCCATCAAACATGAAATTCTTTAGTTGGGTTGCTAACGCAGAGAAATAAAAGGCATGACAGTTCAAACCTGTGTCTTTACTGTGTATGGATGACGAAAAAGTAGGCTATACTGTAGAGAATAACCAGTTTATGACTAACAGAATAAATTTTAGCATAATTGTTTAGCAAAACCTTTATTTTATATTCTTACCTTGGGTTTTTTTCAGAGTAAAAATAAAAAGAAATTATAGATATATTTGCAGAAACAGATAAAATTTTAACTGTCACCAGAGAGAAATTTTCTGTGGTTCGTAAGTGAGGTCATCATCTGAAATGGAAGCTCTCAAAGTAAGAAAGGGAAGAAGCATTCTTTAAGGGAAAGAAAAAAAAAAAAGAAAATTCTTAGTTAAGGTGTACAGGATTACACTAAAGCTGTACAAACCAGTTTGTGTCTACCTCTTTCCTCTCAGCTCACTACACAAGCAAAATTAAGATTTGATTTCTTTAAATACAAAAATCTATATAGACTATAATGGGTGACAGTAGGGAAATGCCAACATTTGATAGAGCTCTGTTGCATACAAGCAGTATAATACACAACGTTCATGCTCTCTTTAAGTCAAAGCACTCATGACTTATTCAGCATGCAGAAGGAATGGGCTTAGGGTAAAGAAGTAAAGATGCAACATAAAGGGTGTTAGTGGAAGGAAGAATAGTTCTTTTTCTCTAGATATTGGGAGTTACATAAAGAATAAAGCAGACCTGCAAAGCAGAAGTTTAAATCTCCTGGTTTAAGTGAATACCATCAAAAGTAAAATAAGAAATAAAATCCAGTCCAATTCCTGCCTCAACTACAGGTTTTCTAAGATATTCTTATGAAGTTTCATGACAAGGCCCTTGTGACTTGTTTCTGACAGTGATTTACTTCTCATTTTTTGGTGTCTTACACAAGCTTAGAGTCAAGCATCCACTGAGGTAAACAGAAGAGTGGGTACCTAGGAAAGGTCACATTCCATATTATTATATGAGTAGATGCTCACAGGTCTAAGATGAGCTTCATAGACCTGGACCACAGAAGAAACTATTGATTCAGGCTTGTCCTTATTTATGAAATGTTGTCCTACATCACAGAAAGGAACAATAACTGACATGGAGGGCTACCATAGTGTGGAATTTCATTAAGAAATATAACTACCTATATTGTACAGTATTTCAATGAATTTCAGTAAGTACAGTGGGATCACCTTTAAAAGATATAGGAAAAATATGTACTAGTCTCAGTTCTGGGTTGCTATCTACAAACTACACTGAAGTTGCCATGGGTTCTGTGGGGTTCAGGAAATGACAGGCTATCATAAAACACTTTCAAAAGTATTGGGTGGTGTCACCTGGGCAACTTAAATTCTAGAATCCCCTAATTAAAGTTTTTAACTTACTTTCTTAAGAGATTCTTTTCTAAGAATCTTGTTGGCATAATCATCTGCCTCATTAAAGGGGTTCCTTGCCAGTGTGACTGAACACGTCAACAGAGTCAAAGCAAAGCAAAACTGGTGCAGTGAGGTGCAGAATTAGGAGTAACATGAATAAAACAGTCAAGATGAACTTTCATCTTGTCAGACTTTTTTTGTTGTTATTATTTACATAATTACACTTCTCTAGATACACAAGTGGGAATAAAGATTTTAAAGGAATGGTCTGAGACTGCTAGGATTTTCTTTGGATTTTTTTTGGGGGGGAAGGGGAGGGAATTGTGGGGGTTTTTTTATGTTTTTTTTCCTCTTTAAAATAAACTGCCAACTTCTGGAGCTCATTATATTCAGGTAATTCATCTAAGCAGCACTGTGTCAAGTAAGTACTTCAAACTGGGATTTAGGCCTACCAATTTCCAACTGCCTAAGCATCAGACCTGCAGTACTCTGAAGCAGGCCATCCAGTTCCACGTGTTGGAGATCTTCCTTTCTCCTGGAAACATTTCAGTATAGATTTTGGTCAGAAAAGGAGTGAGCCTAGCTAGAGATATACTAAATGTGCTCAGGCCGTTTGCTTGCACTGATGTCAGAAGGCATAGAACTGCCTGCATATATAACCTACAGCTCTCATCCTCCAAAGGGGAGCCGCTGCATGAAGACAGTCCACTGGAAATGGTTTGTTCTCCATAATAACTCCCACACTGCACTAAGGAATTGTTTGGGAAAGTACTTATCAGCCTGGACCAAGACAGGAGAAAAGTCACAGTCAGAGGAAGAGAGATTCTATCTGGACATATGACCACATGTAGCACTGGTTAAGCAAAACCCATAAAATGTTACTATATGGAGTGTACTCCATTTTGTCATTTTCTTCCTCCAATTTTTGCAGGGTGATGAAATTGCCTAAACCTCTTCTCAGACACTATAATAAGGCATCCAGGTAAAAGTCCTTTTCTTATTCTCTTAAAAAAGACTTACTCAAGGACACTATAGGACACAATCGTCTGTATTGAATGGATGAATAAGATCAGGATTCCAACAGTTATATACAGGCACAAAAGCAGACAGAGGTGAGGAAGAGTAGTCATGATTCCTGGGCAAGACAATACCATCTTTTGTGAAAATAGCTTATAATGACAAAATCACACATGGACAATTGTCCACAATACAGCAAAATGCCTGAATGTATGCTTGGACTTGTTTATGGCTTCCATTTATCAAAACGCTTCAAAACAAGACAGGATCCTTGCCTTGAAGAGTTTTCAATCTTTTTTATGTACATGAAATGTATCTTAATATAGCCCCCATATGACTATCACAAATTCTTACTTTAGATTTTGTAATCTCAGCTGGAAAGATACCCCAGAGCTATTAAGATAACTGTGTCTTTTAACCTTTACACAATTATGTAGATGATTCAAAGATGACAACTCTATGACACCTAAATCCATTTACTGGATTTATGCAATACTTCAAACTCTTTTGCATAACAGGAGAAAATTTGGAAGATGGAAATTCTTGTACTTTTAATGTACAAAATTTCAAGCTTGAAGATCTATTAAAAAGAAACTCAAGGGTGACAGACTATCATCAGTGTGTGAAAGATTCTGGAAAAACAAAATGCAAAGAGGGAATTAATCAGGATGTACAAAAATAAAAGGGTACTTAATCCCTATTGTCATTCTGGCAATGTTAAAGAGTGTAAAATGAAACTAGACATGGAGGAAAATAAGAAAAGAAAATAAATATACAGAATAATTGGAGTACATCAGATAATCTGAATCAGTGTAAAGTGCATTTGAATCAGTAAAAGACATGCATAACACAAATGGTGATAAAACAAGCGCAAATTTTTTGATCATTTTATTCCTTTGTCCTTCAGATAGCTTATGTTCAAACACAAAAGAAAGAAAGAAACTAATACAGGCATGTACCAGAAGTGTTATTAAAACTGTATTTCCATCAGAAGTTATTGGTAAGCATGCTAATCCTTAAATATTTTTACTGTTTTCCTTCACTAGCTTACTGTACCACTCCCATACTGCATTACTCCCGCAGATGTTTTTGCCCACGCTTACTGAGTTCCTATGAAACAGTCATTATTGATTGCTGTCTTTTCATTGAATGGGTGGGTAGATGTGATGGTATTCCAGACTGGCTGTGTTAAAAATGATCTAGTTCATTTGGACCTGTGCTGGGTAGGCTGCCTGTAAAAGTATAGTGTGACTTTCACCAAAGCTGTCTGCAAAACTAAATTAAAAGACTATGTTTCAAAAAAGGCTTGGGAGGGGGGAAGGAGGGAGTGAGAGAAACACAGACCATAAAAAGAAAGAGTTGTCTTAATGCTCCTTTTAAGAACCCATTTCACCTGTTTAGTGTTCCAAAATTCCTAGTCATCACAGGTACTTTTTCTCTTCCCAATGGCAGTTGTAACACTGACAAGGTCATAAGAGATGGAAATGCAAGTGCTGTGTGCTCCCCAGCTAAGGCTTACTGCAACAAGGAGTCCTTGGTATTTTGCAGTCAGTGACTGCCAAGAAACATAAAACATTCTGGGTCTCTGACTAGAGCTCACTGTTTATTAAAGACATTTCAGGGAAGTATCTTCATGGCAGCAGATGAACATGGGTGTGGTAACAGGATGAGAACTCCTTGCCCCCTGACCCTGCCCCAGATGTGCTAAGATGTCTATTAGACCACTAAAACCAGCATGTGATTAATTCTGGGCTACACCAGATCAGAGCGTTATCTTGATTAAGGCACTACAAATCTAGAATAACTCTACAGAAGTTACACTTCATTTCAACTAAGATGAGAATGTGGCTTCCCACGTGTAATCTTTGGTTCTCAGCTCATGAAGCAGTGTCACACCAGGAATATGTTATTTTAAATCACTGCAACGTGATAGAATCACTCAGAATGTGGAGCTTGAAAGGGTATCTCTCTTTGTTTAAGCCCCCTGAATCACCTGAACTGCAATTTCTGGAAAATATATTCTAGGAGATCATGGAAATTTCAAATCAATAAGATGTTATGTGAAGAATAATAAACTTAACTTTATTTCCTATAGATTTGTTTTCCATACTTTCCTCTGAAATAAACCAAACTCTGTTCCTTTTTCTTTCTTTCTTTTCGCTGATCATTCTCTCGCTTGCAACAAATAGCATAATTTCACTCCAAAACCCAGCTCTCAGTAACGTACTCTGAGTACCGGCAGAATGAGAGTCAGCATGTGCTCTGCCAGTCTCCAAGCTCTATGTATATTGCTGGACAGCCAGCAGATCAAATAGCAAATATAACTATATAATCCACTTTTATTTGCGGTAACTGGCATAGAACAGTCATTTCTGTCTTCCCACAGTTTGTTCCTGGCTTAGGAAGGCATAATAAAAGAAGAGATGAGGAGATTCCTTCTGTGTGAGAGTGTATGCTAATTTGTTAGTAAATTTTTCTCTTCCTAAACCTATATAACATCTTGTCAAGTCATTAAAAGAAGTGTGAGGTAGTACTTCTAGGAGCCCACTTCTTCATGCTTCAGTATGCTTCTATAGGCCCACATCGTTCATCAGCTGCTTCCTATACTTTAAAAATGGAAAAAGTGTGTATAGTCAAATCTCCCTTCTTTTTCCTGGACTTATTAATGTATGAAAACATGTTCAATTAAAAATACAGATCTGTCCAGCAATGCCTCGGAAAAAATCAAGATAAAGAATAAAGCCAGTATAAAGTATTAAATCAGGAAAGTGCTGAAGTTTTCCTCTAGCAGGCAAATTTTCAGACGTTCCATTCCTCATCACCTTCCATTTCTCTCAGGTTTGGATATCTAAACTTTCTGTCTATAAAGAAGTGTCTTATGAAAAAATTTCTGTCATGCTCCCCTTCCCCCATGCAACGCGGTAAAACTTTTCACTTTCCTCTCTGCTTAGGAAATTTGTGGTAATGCCTCTGCAGTGGCCTCCTTTCACTTCTTCAAGACGACATCACATTTGCTGTGAATGGCATCAATACAATTGTGGCTAGTCACTCAGCCTGGACCAGTCAAAGGAGATGGGAGGTCTGTCACTTAATGCTTTTTGATGGCCAGAGGTTAAGGTTAAAAAAAAAAATCTTCAGAAGGGAGACATAAGTCCTCTTCAAAACAAAGCAGTGGCATTGGTTGCTGTCTTATTTATGATCTTCTCACAAATCTGAAAATTGACCGACTTCAAAAGGCTCTAATTCTCACTTATTCATTTACATAACAGTCTAAGTGAGAATTAAGCCCTTTATGTCAGTAGCCAAGGGTGATTTTGTTCTCTTAGGTTTTCTAAGCATTCAAATCTGGAGAATTTAAAAATATTAAAGCAAAAAAAATCCTAATGAGTGTATACGGGCAGTAAGTGCAAGAAAGCAAACAAGAGTGAAAAATGGAGTACACATGCCTAAAGAAATATCAGCAGATTTATCTTTCTTGATCTCTTCAGTATTCAGAAATAATCAACTTCCCTGAGAGAGATGCATGTTTTTATATGAGAAACATAGTTACAATAGGGATATTGTCTCACCTCATGTACAAATGTAACTTAAGGTTATCATGTTTTATATATTTCACTTCTGAACTGTGTTATGTTTGTAGGACTGTCAACTGCTTTATCATAAAGAGCAAATACAATTTTTCTCATCCAAGTTGCAGCATTTATGAGAACTGAAGCCTCCACCTTGCTCACTCACAACTGATCTTTCATAAAAAGTTCTCTGTCCATCATTCTCAAGCACAGTCAGACTTCTACTCTGTTTACAAATAGGTAACTCTGCATTTCCTCCTATGAATGCACAAAAAACCAGACCTTTGCTGATACTTCGATCTATACTATCGATGCCCAAACTATATCCTCTGCTTTGTAGAACAGACTGTAATTGTCCTCAGGAAAATGGGAGCATGTCCCTTGCATTTTACACATTTTTAAATTAGCAGTACAGGTCTGTGTACAGGATACCAAGCTGAGAATGATTTATTGTGTTCTGATTGAATGCAAGAAAAAATATGAGAAAAGAAAAAGCAAAAGCATTTTGAAATTCCACTTCATGGATTCCCAAACTTTCCCCCTCAACGGTTTACAGCTACTTATATTAACTGTGGAAAGTATAATTCTATCCCCTTTATTCATTAGATGCAATCTTTGTCCAAAGATATGAGAAAATGTACTGAAAGGTTCTAATATATGCTTTAATTTTAAATCAGAAACATGACTTTATACTACATCTGATTCTAGACTATAGATCTGAATCATGTATGTACATTTCTCTACTTGATGTTCATGTAAACAGAAAATTACTTTTAGATTTTAGCGGTAGTAGATATCCATCTTTTATGAACAATTCTAGGGGATCTCTACATTGAGTATAGTCCTGAGTTTAAAAAAGCAATTTTAAAATAAACAAGCTGTAGGTAGTCCCAGCTGTTGAACTAAAACTGTACGCTGTGCTTCTCTTCAGCCTTCTCTGACACTCAGATTGTGTCATTCTTGCCTGAAGATTATTTAGTTCGTGATATTAAACATGCATTATCCAGATATTCTCTCAAGTTTTAATCATCTTTCATCTAAATTTGTCAATTTGAATGACTTCTCAAAGTTAAAGTTAGGATTCTAACAGAGGATATGATTGCTTATGTACGTATACATATAAATATATATACACACACACATATATAAAGCCAGGAAAAGACTGAGGAAAAGGGGAATCGCTAGTGGGTGCCATAAAGGAGAAACAATGTCCAGAATCTGAGACAAGTTTCAGGCAGTTGAAAGGCAATTCAAACAAAATAAAGAGAGCAATAGACATTGCTTAAATCCTGACTTTCTTCATTTTTTTCTCTATTCAGTCTTGTTGTACAGCTGTTGATTACATACTTTGTAAAAGATGATGGGTTTGAACACTTACTCTTGGAGGAAGGTTAAAGAGAGTTGCTTTGGAACTGCTTTGATACTAGTCTAGGACAAGTAATTTAGTTAAATTCTTTTTTCCTGTCGTTTGTTATTTTGGTTTATTGTTCTTTTTTTAAATACAGTGTTTTATATTTCTATTTTAAACTTTGTGTAGTTGGTGTATCATTTTAGAAATGCTACAATTTTATGCTCTTGAAGTATCGATGATTCAAGCTTTAGGTTTTGATGCCACCGCAATTGCTCTGGCAATGACAATTCATTTTGTTTAAAGAAAAACTTAACATTTGGGCATAAGAGACATCACAGAAGTGCTTTGCTTACAGAATCCACAGGTGACAGGCTCAGGGCTGACCTACTGGAAAGCATCTCTGCAGAGAAGGACCTGGGTGTCCTGGTGGATGACAAGTTGACCATGAGCCAGCAGTGTGCCCTGGCTGCCAAGAAGGCCAATGGGATCCTGGGAAGCATGAAGAAGAGTGTGGCCAGTAGGTCAAGGGAGGTTCTCCTCCCTCACTACTCTGCCCTAGTGAGGCCTCATCTGGAGTACTGCATCCAGTTCTGGGCTCCCCAGTTCAAGAAAGATGACGACCTACTGGAGAGAGTCCAAAGGAGGGCTACAAAGATGATGAGGGGACTGGAGCATCTCTCCTATGAGGAAAGGCTGAGGGAGCTGAGCTTGTTTAGCCTGAAGAAGAGAGAAGGCTGAGAAGGGATCTTATAAATGCTTCTAAACATCTGAAGGGTGGGTGTCAGGAGGATGGGACCGAACTCTTTTCAGTGGTACCCAATGACAGGACAAGGGGCAACAGGCTGCCTCCTTCCAGATATGTGTTTTGGTTTTGTTTTGTTTTATTTTGTTTTTTTCCAATGAGGCAGGCAAGAGAGACTGTTACATTCTGTCATATCCTGTATTAGACAAATTTTAAGGAAATAGAAGGGTACAGATAGTCTGAAAATAAAAGATGTATCAGGGATGTTGAAGGGATGCAGAAGATGGAGTGGTATGTGAAAAATAACGAAAGATATTGAATGTACAGAAAACTGAGGAGAAGCAGATATTAAACTGTCAGATCAATTAGAAATATGAAAGGCATAAATGATTGTAAAAAGTTAGGGACAAGGATAGAAAAAGGCTGTTGGGACAACACTTGTCCCTTCTGAACAGTTAGAAACCCACTTTTCTGATTTTACAGAAACATAGAATTGGAGACAAACCTGAAATAATCAGTAAAAGATAGTTGCTTCCTGAGTACTCAGAAGTTAAAGGTTTGTTTTTGTTTCCATGATTTAAACCAGTCTCCTGTTTTGCAGGGAAGAAGGGAGGGAAAGTTGTCAAGTTGTTTAACTGCTTGACTTTGGCGGTATTGCCCTTTACACAGGGATGAACTGCACCCTAAACAAGCTCAGTATGATCTGCAATAAATTACACTTACTATTTATGATGTATTCATTTGCACTCTAGAATGCAGTGAGTGAGATTCTGCTGTAAACCATGCTAGAACACAGAGTTCTGTGAAAGGGAGAAAAGAGCTGAAAAAGAGAAAGGGAAAAAAACTCCATAGATTAACCTATGACTTTTTAAGCAAGGCGGAAAACAGGGAATTCTAATCTACTTTTAAACAGTGTATTAAAGAAGATAGTATTTCCACCTCACAAAAATACGTGAAGCTTATAATACTGGATATCTTGCTTTTCTGGACTTTATGCATTAAAATCTCTTTAGTACCACATTTCTGAGATAACTCTATAGGTCATTTGAAAATAACTGACATCATAAGTGCTAGTAGTACCTTCCAAATAAGCTGCAGTGATTTGAAAATATCTTCTGTCTTGTAAACAAGTTTCACAAGACTGAAAAAACTATTTCTTGTTTTCTGCCATAAGTAATGCTAGTATTTGCAGATAAATTTGATTTCGGATTTGTTCATCTACTCTTGGGCCCACTTTGTAGATATCTCAGTGTGGATTTGGGTAAATCTAAGTTACTCCATCATGACTTATGAATATCTGAAGAGGACACGTATCAGATTTCACAAATTTTAAAGTTAATAGTGGGTATCATTAATTTATTTTACAGTGTCCTGGGCAAATTCTAACCTTCAGTCTTTAAATTCTTCTAGTTTTTTTACACCGACAAGCATTTATGCTTTAACAATGGCAATAATTCCTTTAATATTGAATTTAAAATTGACAGGTGTCTTAGGTAACTTCTTGCCATGCAGAGACACATGTACTTACAAGGGAAACCCTACTATTCTGTAATTCTGTGATTCTGTGATTCTGTGAAATTCATTTTTCAGGTAGACTTTTCAGGCTCTGAATGTGTCTGTCCACAGTTTAAAAAAGGCTCATGCAGCTGTCTTACACAGCTTCATAAAGTGTCTATTTATAGGTAGTATAGAACCAGGACCTGCTAACCATGAAGTTAAATAAGCTAGAAAAGATTCAGAGAAGAATAAAACAAATTATAAGAAATTAGCGAATCTGTTCCTTGAAGACAGGTAAATACCCCCTTAAGCAGATGGTAAATATAGGCTTGGGAACAGTAAGAATTTTAGAGTACTTGAAAGGAGTATACCTACCAAGCAAGAACATTATGAAGCCTAGAGACCATAGAATCAAGAAAAGCACATTTAATATTCGGGTTTAATACAAAAAATAGGGATAGGGAGTTCCCTGTGAGAGATATATTGTGTTGTAAAATAATTTCTCCAGGAAAGCAGTAGAAGACTTAATAGACTGTTTTGGAGGTTTTTTTCTTTTCAGTAAGGGGGAAACATGACACAGTTAAACAACCCTAAAACTCTGAAAAGTTTACACCAGAGCAAGGAGTCAGAATCATCAGGTTAATTTCTCTCCTTTCTTTCCATCCCAGAAGGCCATTAATTGTAATATTCTTTCTCTTGAGTTATTTTTTGGCAATATTAATGAAATTATCACTTTTTATTAATAGGAACTGCATGTTTGTGAAAACTGCAAAATGGTTAGCCATGAATTTTTTCTTTAATCTCAGATAAAGTGTAGTTTGTGCCGTAACATTTTTTCTCTCCAATCAAAGTAGATTTAACACACAAAATTTTAGTCATAGGGTCATTTACTGTATGCATATTTGATAACTTCTGTTGAAACTTATTATAAGGACACTATCTATATATTTCTTTTTAGCTTCCAAATTTAATGTCAGTCTAGTTTGTAGGACTGAATTTCAGTCAATAAAAATTTTTTATGAGTCAAATTCACTTTAAAGGGATGAGTTAAAGGAAAGCAAAAGAGTTAAAGGAAAGTAAAAGAGTCTCTTCTTAATCACCCAAATTTTGTTTTGATTATTTTGTTTGAAAGAACCAAGTTATATTGTAATTTTTGTGTGTGTGTGTGTTTCTGCTTCTTCTACTTATGTGTGGTGTTATTATAAAACACAGGTTTTAATTTGATTTCATTTAATGAAGATGAACAGATTTTCAAGAAATTGTGCATATATCATGGAGACTGTTTTCTATGCTTCAAGTTATTATGCTCAGGTAATGTCCAACATTGTATTCCATTAGATCTTGATGTATGAACTTCATTTCTCATTGCTATCTATTAGACATTTTACAGGGTGAACAAGAAAACTGCTAAATATGATGAACATGTCAAAGTCAGTGAAGAATTATGATCTGGTATGAATATTAGAGGTGTTTCACATAACAATAGTATAGTTAGATCTGTTTGTCAACACTACCTACTCTTGGGTATTACAGTAGTATACTTCTGTATATGGTTCTTCAGGGCCAAAATTGCAACTCAAAAGCTTTCCAGAGTGAGTTTTCTTCTCTAGAATTGCCTATTTCTTATCCATATTGTCCTTCCCAAAATTTTTAGAAGTAGGGATGTCCTGACAACTGCCAAATTTATGCAAAACAATTCTCCTTAGCAATATATTTTTAGTAGAAGAATATGTTTTCTACTAACACCATCATTGCCAAAATTTGAATGAGTAGCATTGAAATGCTGACAAAATATTGATCACTCCTAATTACCACTGTTACAGCAATATCATTGCTTATATAGAAAGTAGTGAGGATATAAGTCTTCATACTAGGTACATGGTATGCCCAGGTATACGGTATATCCAGGTAACTTTCCAGTCCCAACATTGTACAACTACAGCTAGAGACAAATTCAACAAATTGGCTAGTAACAGATCTTTTATAAAAAAAAAAAGTAGGAATGAACAAGACCACAAGGCTGGCAAACTGATGGAGTCTTTGCTTTTTTCCACAGTTCCCACTAGCTAACTTGTAATTCTTCCGAGCAATGACTGATCTTACTCCACACTCAGAAAGCCTAGGGAAGAGCTCAGATCTCTTTTAACCTGTTTTGCCCTTGCAAGTCGATTTACCTGAGACCTTTCTGTCAATCAGAGATATGAGTAGGCTGAATCCACAAGAGTGTTTGAGAACCATGGGGAAAAAGAATACACAGAAAAGTGAAGCTCTTACCTGAAATGCATTACTGTATACACCAGAATGTACTCAATTAAACAAAATAAAGAATGAAATTGCAATTCATAAACAATTTTTTTCCAGATTGATTTAAAACTAATAACAGATCATACTTCCTAAATCTTTAACCAAATATCAGAAACATTGACCATGAACATCAGTTTGCATTTGCAAAGTTAAGCGAAAATTGCAGTTCTTCAAGATTAATTATTGAGAATGCAGTTAAGTTGTCTTTATATATATAGTGCATATTTCTTCCAGATGACATTGCAGAAGCTCACAGCTCTGTCATAGGTACTGTATATCATCTGCAACACGTAGCTGCCTGAAATGTCTTCGGTATCTAAAATGACATTAGACATCTATGTTTTCGCAAACCAATAACATGCACCCTTAATATGCAGCTAGCCAGGATTAAATGAAAAATATGAGCAAAAGCATACATCTCAAAAGAAGAAATGTAAATGCTACATGTTTGGATAAGGGTAGCAGGAAAGACACGTATGCTAGTTGATACATTATAAGTGGGAAATGTAACAACTGAATATGGAAACAAAAGGTGTCAGTGAAATAACAGTGCCAATATGACTAAAGAAAGTAAGATGTAAGGGATATCAGCAATAAGAATAGGCTGAGAACTGACAGCGTGTTAAGTGCAGATAGGCAGCTGGTGAATGATGGTGGTTGTGACTTAAAACTGAAAATACACCTTTCTGCTATGTGTGGATAAATAAGGAAGATAGAGCCGCACTGTATGATATGCAGGGAATCAAAATAACCCTATGTGAAAAATCTGAATATTTTGATGAAAGATTCGTGATCTTTAAATGTTTTCAGATAAACTCAATTATTAAAAATACAGTATACCGTAGCAAGATTATTTGATCCAGAAGCTGTAATTTTTACTCAGTCGAGGAAAACAGAAATTTCTGAAGAACTGGAAAACATGAAAGAAAAGTGAGAGTCAAAGAATGAAGATTTTTTTTCAAATCATTTACATTGATAGAGTTGCAGATCTGCCTGATAAATGCTGCTGTGTTGATGTATATTTTGATTTCTCCATAGTCTTTGAGTAATGCACTATATTTTGATCAAAAAATATTGTGCTATAAGTAATTATCACAGCATTGAGTAGATGTAATTTAGAACTGTCTTGTTAACTACTTTTCCATATAAGCCAGGAGAGAAATATCATGATAATGGATACTTCTGGAAATTATTTTTTGGGAATTTTTTGCTAAGTTTTTATTGATGACCTATATGATATGATAGCTTTCTAGTACGTCTGATAAACGACATTAGCTGATGAAGGAAGTATTGATAACTCAAGCTAACAAAAGTGTTTTTTTTCCTTTTAGTACAGATAAATGCAAGTGATTGTAAATTTTGCATTTGAGAGTAAAAAATGCATCATATATACCTATACAAATTTTATATTGCTTAAAATCAATCATTTAGAATAAGACAGATTTCAGCATCAGTTTGTTTCAACACAAATTCTCACTTGCAGTGCTCATGAAAAGATGTAAAGTAAAACACCAGAAAGGAAGAGATATTTTTAGTATAGAAATAATTTAAGGAGAACAACTGCAATTCTATATCCGATTCCAGACTACTAAAAAGACTGTAAAATGGCAGGATCATCACCTGAAGTGGGGTCACAGCACTTATGAGTAGTATGGAAAGCCTGATAGAAGCTCAGTTGCTTCCACTCGTGTTCCTTCTAACAATTTAGACAGACGCTTTTGTTCTGCTGCATTTAAGAGTTCAAATGAGATCCAAATCAACAGTTGCTGGAAGACAAGCATTACAATATAAGTCTTACAGAGATTTTATTAAAAACAGTCAATAGACGACTTGTTCATAAGGAATAGGTTGTTAAATAAAATATCTGATAGTAGAGGATTTTCAGACTTGGTGGCAAAGACACAGTCAAACCCAGTGACTGGAAGTTTTGGCAGATTTGGTCTTTAAATATATAACATTTAGCCTCAAAGCTACTTTATACCGGAAAAAACTGGGAACTCAAATACTTGAGCACATAAGCTTTGGGAGAACCATAATCTACAAGTAAGAGAATATGACTGTTAAAACATCAGTGAGTAAACATCATTGCCAGAGCTAACTGTTGAAAGATGTGGTTTCATCAATCGTTGCAGTAATGCAGTGTCATGTGGGAAATGGGACCATATGATCTTCTATCCCTGCACACTCATTCTTTCTGGTTATCTGATGCAAGGCCCTGGAGAGGACTGAATTTTAGAACATCACATCTCTGGCAGCAGACTATGACCAAGTTCCAATTTTCATTGCTTCAGTTTGTTGTCCTCAGAGGTAAGGAAAGAATACTGTACTTCATTCAGCACCCCCAGACTCACTGTTGCCTTGATGTGTTCTTTTGGTTTTCTTTTCTCATGTTCTTAAGCAGGATCAGATAAATGGCTACACCCAGGGTGGACAAGTAGTCTGGAATATGACGTTAATCAAATGTTCCTGACAAGATTCTATTTCTCAAAAAGTACTTTCTCAGCTTGTTAGTGGCTCTGGCTGCATGATCTTTGCCCCTTTTCTTGCCACACTCTCTACCTGTTAAGAAAAGTTAGAAGTAACCTCATTACTTCTGTACACCTACATCCAGCTAATGTATTCACATAGCAAAAATGCAGATGAAGAGAGATGAAATATTTTTGATCACCGTTGAGACAAAATAGTCAATATTCAGCTTCTCACTTTGAGGATTACTTTTCGTCGTGATGGTATTAAAAGATTTTCTGAAAGAGCCTGTCCTATAGAAGGATTGAATTAATGCTATTAGCAATGCCATTTTATTTATTGAGTAAAAGATTTGATATCTCCACATCACTGAGTCGTTAAAGAAAAATATAATATAAAATATTTCCTTTGAGGTTTGTTGAGCTTTGTAACATTTTCAGTCTCCCATACTCCATGATGTAGTCAGACTTTCTATAACGAACAAGGAATTCTCAAAGTGCAATCTGTAGTCATGACTGACATAAACCACACTGGAAGAAAAATGTAATGATAGCTTTGGGGAAAATTTTAGTTAGATGACGGTACTGAAGAGAGATATTTCAGTCTACTCAGAACTGCAGGTTTTTCTGATAACCAGATGAATATAAAGGACATGGATTACTGACTAGGAATGTATTGATTGATAAAATAACAGATGCAACGATGAAAATTGTCCTGGGTTCGGCCAGGACAGGGTTAATTTTCACCGGAATCCAGGAAGGGAATCCAGGAAGGGACACAGCTGGGCGGGCTGACCCCACCTGGCCAAACAGAGCCGGGTATTCCATACCATGTGCCGTCATGCTGGGTTCTGGTGGGGGAGGCGGTGCAGCGGCAACTCTCTTGCGGCTCGGGAGGGCACAGTGGCGGTTCAGTCCGAGAGAGCGGTTCTGTTCTGCGGGCTCTGTTCTGCTGATATCTTTTCTATATTCACCTTTTTCTGTATCGTTATTGTTCCTGTTCCCTTTGTTTGCTGTTCTGTTAAACTGCCCTCATCCCTATCCACCAGTTCCTGCCTGTTTCTTTCCATTCTCCTCTGCACCCCGGCGGGGGGGAGGGGTGGCTGCGTGGTGCTTTTGTTGCCGGCCGCTGCCAAACCAAAACAAAAATAAACACGTATATGAAGGTGTCCTGATTTCGGTGGGATAGAGTTAATTTTGCCTCCAGTAGGTACTGTGTTTTGGATTCAGTATCAAAAGAATGTTGATAACAGTGATGGTTTTAGTTGTTGCAAAGAAAACAAGGACTTTTTCCAGTCTCCCATGTTCAGCTAACGAGCAGGTGTGCAGGAGCTGGGAGGGAGCACAGCCAGGCAGCTAGCCCAAGTTGGCCAATGGAAAGATTGCATACCATAGACATCATGCTCAGTTTAGGAATGGGGGTTGGCCAGGGGGCAGGAAGGCTCTTCTTTTATTCTGTGAGTGCAAATCCTCTCTTGTATATGAGTTTGAGTTTGAACATTTCTAGGAGTTTGGTCTTTTTCAGGAATTTTGGGAAATTCATAAAATCTACTTGGGGACTGGCTACGCAATCAGTCATCTGGTGATGAGAAAAATTGTATTGTATATAGTTTGTTTTTTCATTATCACTATTAGCAGTATTATTGTCATAATTTTTAGTAGTATTATTATTAGTATGAGTATTTCCTTTGTTGTCCTATTTAACTGTCTTTATCTCAATCCATGAGTTCTACTTTTGGTCCATTTCTTTTCTCCATCCCATTGGGGAGGAAGGGGAGGGGTGTGCAAGCGGCTGTTGGATCTGAGTTGCTGGCTGCTGGGTTAAACCACAACAGTACCTCTTAAGAAGCTGTATAGTAAGCAACATGGAATATTCGAATGTTACTTAACATGCCATCTTTTTAGATTGCCATTGTGTAGTACCAAAGTTAGTCCAGGGTTGATAAATAAATAGTCGTCTTCATAATTTGCACTGTAAAACAGATAGGAACATGGAAGACAGTTGTCAGACAGTGAAAGTATGATTGTTACATAGGTCATATTCCTGAGACTTATTAAGATGCATTGTTCTAGTAACTAGATAAATTCTAAGTGATATTTTGTGAATACGGGAGTACAAGGTATTTTAGCATCAGCGTAAAGTCCTTAAAAATGTATCCTATAAGTCATCTGTCATTCCTGTTAAATGTTTTATTACTCAGAAGTACTAGTCATTTAGATAAAAGAAACTATCACGTACAAGAAACAAAGAACAGAAAACAAATGAAATTGATACAGAGCTTGTTAAAAACATTTAGCAAAATACAAATTTTAAATATAAATATTTATACAATGTAAATATAAACATCCATACATATATAAATTGGAAAACCGTTCTAACCAGTTCATGGTGTCAGCTGTACTTTATAAAAAGCTGAAAGTTTGAAAACTAGTTAAGTTAAAGCTAGCCATGAATAGCTTGCATCATTTGAAGCTGTTTACACTATAATAAGGAGTTAACAAGCACTGGCTTTGGACTTCTAGAATTGGGACTTACTTAAATTCCAGTATGGAACTCTATTGGGACATTCCTTTAAGGACACTCTGCACATTAATTATGCTTTTACCCATTACAGCTTGTAAAAAAAAGAAAAATTACATTTTTGTCTTCAGGTAGTTTCTATTGTATGTGAGCAGTTTTGGAAATCTTTAAATTATACATCTATTTAAAATGCTTCTAGTAGTGCGTATCTCTATAGCAATCTTCAATTCTCAATTTAGTAACTCGTAAGTGCTAAGTCTTTTACTACCACCTCACCCTAATGTTGTGGATGCCCCCTCCCTGAAATTGTTCAAGACAAGGGTGAATGGGGCTTTGAGCAACATGGTTTAGCAGAAGGTGTCCCTGCCCATGGCAGGGGGGTTGGAACTAGATGATCTGTAAGGTCTCTTCCAACCCAAACCATTCTATAATTCTATGAGACATTTTATATGGGTAGTCCATAGACTAAGAGAATAATATCTGTGTATTATATCAAAGCATGGGAAGGGTGATGGGGGTTAATGAGGAAGTATTGGGTAGTGTGAGACCTGAGCATGATGTAAATGATATGGAATAAGGGTCGAGAATGCACTGGTTTTCACTGGGAGAGAGTTAATTTTCTTCACAGTAGCTAGTATGGGGTTATGTTTTGGATTTGTGTTGAAAACAGTGTTGATAATACAGGGCTGTTTTTGTTGTTGCCGAGCAATCCTTAAGCAGAGTCAAGGCCCTTTCTGCTTCTCACACCACCCCACCAGGGAGTAGGCTGTACGTGCTCAAGACATTGGGAAGGGACACAGCTGGGACAGCTGACCCCCAGTGACCAAAGGGATATTCCATATCGTATGATGTCATGCTCAGCATATAAATCTGGGAGAAAGAAGAAGGAAGGGTTAGAGGTTCAGAGTGATGACTTTTGTCTTCCCAAGAAAAATGCATGACATGCATGACAGAGCCCTGCTTCCCTTGAGAAGGCTGGGGATCCCTGTTGATGGGAAGTAGTGGATTAATTATTTGTTTTGCTTGCTTGCTTGTGTGTATTTTGCTTTACCTATTAAACTGTCTTTGTCTCAACTGACATGTTTTCTGACTTGTACTCTTTTGATTCTCTCCTCTACCCCAATGGGGCAGGGGGCAAAGTGAGCGAGTGACTGTGTGGTACTTAGTTGCCAGCTGGGGTTAAATTGTGACAAAATGTAATACTCATTAATATAAAATTAAATTAAAATAAGACACAGGTAATCATATTATTAGAATACAGTTGAAAGGCAATACATTTCAAAGTTCTGAAAAGTTCTATAAAGCAATTCAGTGAAGGTCATTCGTCAGATACCTTCTCCAAGCAGATATATGAAGTTATGTGCACAAGCAAGAAGCCTTCTGTTAAATCAAAACACTGATTTGAATGTAATCTACACAAGTGATTCATGCCCATCTGAGTTCAAATGATATACATTCAAATTAAAGATGTGTCAAATTATAATCACCTACCAATGCAGATTTGCTTCAGACTTAGGAAATAAATTATTTAACTATTTCCATGCACATATTTCTGTATGATTGACTAGCTCCTATAAAAATGTTTGTTTGCTCTTTGTGCTTTATAATTTTTTTACTTCAGTGTAATTTCTTTACCCTGCTTGATAATGCAATGATTTGAAGAAAATACCCTATGTGTATGCATAGGTCATTCTGAGTACCTACTATATTCTATATAGTATATGAACAACATGAAACAAGTAAGATTTATGAGGAAATTAAGCATTTACTTTTGTACACACATATATACACAAATGCTTTAGAGACAGGAATCCCTTCTCAGACCTTATATAGCTATGAATACTCCTGAAGTTTTGGACAGGAGACTTCAAAGAGCTTGCATGTCATTCTGGATATTTACGTAACATTTTAGATGCAATATTCTTTCCTCTTGAGGTCCTCTCTGCCAGATGTTCTTCATGAGGAGATAATGTGCCTAAAAGACATTTCCTTTAGTGTCTTAAAAAGAGCAGGAAAGAAAAAAAATTCTTGCTACGTTGAAGATTGTTTTTGAAATAGCGTTTAATTTTATCCAGTTCATAATCTGTACACTGATAGATATTTGCATAACAAGATAATAATCATAAGCTTTAAAGCTTTCCACATGCTTAGGGCTATTTCCAACCAGATTTAACAGATGTATACAATGAAGTCTTATTTCATGAGCCTCTGAATTATTAGGAGAATCTGGAGTCGCGTTTAAAAGTGTCAGAATAAAACATAACCACTGCAACTTCTGTCCGATAATTCTCAGACTATCCTGTGGGCATAGTGTTGAAGAAAGAAGTATTGACTAAAATAAAATCACAAGTTCAAATTCTGAATTTTTTGCAGCATCTTCCAAAGACTTCAGGCTCTTCTGGGTGATATTTAAGTGGCAATACCATCACCTGAAGGTCCAAGTTCTAAATAAAATCCACACACTTCCTGGTCAGCAGTCATCTAGATCCTCAATCAATGTTCATTACTCATGTCTGGACTCCAGCCAAGTCTTGTGTGAAGAGAATGTGTCAAAAAAGCAAGATTTTCTAAAATGTGGTAAGGCAGTTTTTGGTGTGGTTTCTATAGGATGCCAGATGAAGAGACATTACTGTTTTAAAGTATGAGAATCAAGAGTTCTGTATAGAAACCAATAAAGCAGGGAAAAATAATACAAAAAAAAAGTAGATTTATTTTTCAATTTTCATAATCGTGTTTAAGGGTTATTTTCTTCTTTGCTGCAATTGTAATTTTGGAAAAAAGATTTTTTGAAAATAAATGCAATGGTCTTCTGGACAAGTCCTTTTAAGTTCTTCATAAAATGCACTAAATAACTGGTTGGAAACAACTTTGCATAAACCAGCAAACTCCGTCTGTCAGTGCATGAGGGAAAGCTGAGAAACCTTAAGAAAGGATAAAGGTTTAAACCCTTGCTTACCTGTGATTTTTTTTTTTCCTGACCACCTACATGGAAATAAAAGGTTGCATACACACAGTAGAAAGGATATTGAACAAAATATTAGGAGGATTATAAGGATATTAGAAGGATATTAGAAGGATATCAAATAATACTGGACCTCTTCAGGAACTTCTCTGAGACTTTAAGAGTCTTTTGCAAGGTTTTTGGAATGAATGGTGAAACTAAACAGTAACATGTTTTCTCTTCTCCAGGCTGAACAACCCCATCTCTCGCAGCCTGTCCTCATAGGAGAGGTACTCCAGCCCTCTGATCATCTTTGTGGCCCTCCTCTGGACCTGCTCCAACAGCTCCATGTCCTTCTTGTGCTGGGGTCTCCAGAGCTGCATGCAGGACTCCAGGTGAGGTCTCACCAGAGAGGAGCAGAGGGGCAGAATCCTCTCACTTGCCCTGCTGGCCACACTTCTCTTGATGCAGCCCACGATATTGTTGGCCTTCTGGGCTGCGAGTGCACATTGGTGGCACACAGCAAGCTTTTCATCTACCAGTACCCCCAAGTCCTTCTTGGCAGGGCTGCTCTCAATCCCTTCACCCCCCAGCCTGTATTGATAGTGGGGGTTGCCACGACCCATTTGCAGGACCTTGAACTTGGCCTTGTTGAACCTCATGAGATTCACACAGGTCCCTCTGGATGGCATTCAGTCCTTCTGGTGTGTCAGCTGTAGCACTCAGCTTGGTGTTGTCTGCAAACTTGCTGAGGGTGCACTCGATCTTGCTATCCAAGTCATTGATGAAAATGTTAAACAGCTCCGGTCCCAGTATGGACCCCTGAGGGACACCACTCATCACTGTTGTCCACTGGGACGTCGAGCTGTTGACCACTACCCTCTGGCTGTGACCTTCCAACCAATTCCTTGGCCACTGAACAGTCCACCCATCAAATCACCTGTCTTGAACAGCAACCTAATACAAACAAACATCTACATGGTACTACATATATTTTAAATATCTACTGTCAAAGAATAAGAAAGGAAATCCCTAAAACAAGCCAAAACCAAAGGAAGATTTCTTCTTGAGAGTTTAGATTCTTCTAGAGAGTTTTCTGATAAAATAAACCAACATCACTTCAAACTGTAACTTCTTAAGAATTTCTGCATGAAATATATACTGTGTATTTTTAGGTACTGTAGGGAATTAATTTTTTCATTTTTATGACATGATAAATACAATGCATGCATCAAAGATATTGGTGTTTAGTTTTGTCTTTGTCATATTTATTTGCAGTAAAAATACAAGCAACAGTTTTGGTAGTATATTTGCTGATAAAAATTAATTTTAACCAGAATTTATAAAAGTAATAAGATGTTCAGATTAACAAACTTCAATTCATTTCACTTTGCTTGGAACACTTTTTTTATGAGTTTATAAGCTCATAAGCAAGTGTCTTGTTAATAAAGAAATGACACAATATTAAATAAAAATATTAAGAAGCTGTGCATTGAGAAACACTGATGTAAATCATAAATGACTTAGTAAAATTATGTTTCATTTTCTTACCATAGAGAAGTGTCAGTTACACAATTAGCAAATTGGCAATTCTTTTAAGAGACCATTGATATATTTAGCTCTGTACATGAAAGAGGTTGCAAGATATTGCATTGAGAAAGACTCAGTAATTAACGAACTTCATGAATAAATAAATAATAGAATTGTCAGTATCTAGTCACTGGAACTGTCATCTGCAATGTGGCTCTGTTTCATCTCTGACCTCCTGGCTTTCAATTATGATCAAGCACAGTCTGGATTAGTATACTTCCCTTTTCTTCAGAGCTCAGTCATTACTTTCAAATCCTCATCTTGCCATTGTGTTAAGCATGTTTAATAGTTCAGGAAACTTCTGAAAACCTTTCATTGAAATATTGTGGTTAAAAGGTTGCTTAATCTCACCACAATCGTTTCTGCCACAAGAAACCAAAATTTATCATGCCCAGTTCATCCAGGGAGGAGCTAGGTCCTTCAGTGGTGAGATGCAAATGGTAGTTAATTCCTCTCTACTTCAGAACAATTTTCTTTATTCTCAAAAAATAGGAATTTCCAACAATTTCTTCTTTATCTTGCTGGTTCTTTATTCTATATCTTGTTTGTGCCACAATCAACAAAAAATAAAACTTTGAGTTCCTAAAAATAACAGGAATTAAAATTAGCCTGCAGTGGTTCATGAAGTTGTTGATAATGTAAGTACGGAAGCCATTCAGAAGAATAGTAAGATACCGTGCATGAAGGCCAACATAAATGTGACAATCAGGGTAATAAAAAATCACATAAATTATAGAGGACAGGATCATGCCCTTGAGGACTTCTAATAACTTGTGCTACAAGCTTAATAATTGGAACTGACTAGTGTAAATATAGTCTGGTTTTCCATCATTTTATGATAGTTTATAAACCTAAAAATAATTCAGTAATGAAAAATGTAAATATTATCTCAAAATCTATAGACTAGTGTACCCGCTATAGCTTGTAGCACAGGGTGTGAGTAAATCAGAATATTGTTAATTTTATCTTAAAAAGTCCTGGAAAGATCTCTTCCATACAATAAATCAAAAGAATATAAAATGTTTGTCCTGTACGTGTTTGTGGACCAAGAAAAGTTGGCATGATAGAGGAATAAGAAACATTTCTTATCAAAGCAAGGAAAAGCTTTTGTTTTATATATTCAAAGAATATGGCTATTAAATAAGGAGAGAAGGAGAAGGAAAGGATGAAACACAATCTGAGCTTAAAGGATAAAAAACTGGCCATTAATACATTTAAATTAGAAATTCGAGGAAGATTCTAAAATATTAAAACACTGAGGCTTTATAGCAGCCTTTCAGTAGGAACATCAGGACAAAAGGATAACAAGTAAATTATTTTTAGGATTAATCTTTATCTGTGTGTAAATGGAGTCTGATGACTGAACTTGAAAATACTTCAGGTCTTTCAAAGTCCTATTTGGAAAAATAAAGTCTTCTGTTTGTCTACAGAGCCAATATTTAAGATTTAGGAAATACTGGGACTGTTAGTTTTAAAGCAAAGAGGAAGCCACCTCTTAAACAGCATGAATAGAGCTTCTGTCATACAGGGACATTCCTGTGTCATTCACATTACTCCTGTCTTTCACAACAAAAGTATGGGTCATCACCACCCTGCAATCATCTTGCTTCCTTCACCCTGGATTTGGACAAATCCATATGCACAAATTATTGGCTCCAATTGACACTTCTGTATGTCTCTCTTTATCTTTTCTTTTTATCAGGAAAGTTTGAGTGACCTAATCAAAAAAGTGTTTCAGTAGCGGAAAAGAAGAAGTGGTAAAACATTTACAGAAGTATCTGATGCACCTTACTTCCACAAGATTACCACGTTTTATATCTGATTAAAAGACCAGAAGCTGCTCTAGGCTTCTCCAGCAATGACATCACCCAACACCAAAAATGGAAAGCTTGCAAATCTTTGTTATTCTTCCTCCTTCGATAGCACGAATTTGCTCTCCACTCTTCTGTGCTGTTTAAAAACCAAATCTATTTCTCCCTGCATGAGAAAAATTAGGCAACAGCTTTTATCAAAAAGATCATGATGAATTATTTTTTTGTAAAACATTATATAACCGAAGGAACTGAGAGTTGTGACTCTTGAAACATGCAGTATTAACAATTTTGTTTTTCTAAGTGTTTTAACTTCCTCATTAGTTACTGTATCTCTACAATCAAATTAAATGGGATTGTCACAGTAACATCATCAGCAGCAATATGATATGAAACCCCAAACCACATGTAGTTGTGCAATGTTATAACAATTAACAAGCACTTCATTTTTCTTAGCCTTTGTTGCGCCCAGAAGACTTCTTAGAACGTGGCTTTTCTCAGCAAAGCTAATCAACATTATTTATTAATGTTGCAGGCTCTAGGCCAAATTATGAAAGAACTTTCAATAGTACTTCTGGCTTTATTTGCAGAAATGAGTTGGATATTTACACTTCAGGAATACCTGTTATGCCCAAATACTGCTGTATATAGACAGAAGTACATAATAACAATCTGGGCACAGGTTATACAAGTGACAGTTTTTTCAGATAGAGTTCAGATTGCTGTCTCTACAAACAGAACAGGAACAAAATGTCCTACATATCACTTAAAACCTCACCATGTAAAAAAAAAACCTATTTTCACTTTTTTTACAGCTTTACAAATGACATAATGTATGAAGACACAGTCAAAATCTCAGGTAGGAAAGCAACAATATTAGTGTGTCATGGCCCTAAGCACAGTTCCCCTTCTAGGACCTCAGCTGGCTGAATTCAAGCTGAATCTAGACGATCTCCTTCACCGGGAGGAGCTGTCATGAACAAAGCTAGAAATGAATGCTGCCCCTCCTTTTCTTGGGAGCTGCTTTTAATGAAACTGAGAGTGAGAACAAGGCAGGCATGAGCAATGCCCTCACTAGCAAGGAGAGATGATATTGGCTTAGAAAGTTAGAGTCAGGATCATGTCAGTAGGCAGTGATCAGTCAGCCCTAGTATGGTGCTGGTCCATCATAATGACACATGTTCAAGATCAAGCTAACCAGTGGGAAAACATCAAAACTGAGGAGGTATAACCAGATGCAGACCTAACTGCAGCACAGGGTGTCAGTAAGAGAGCCTTAGCATAAAATTATCTTCCCAGAAATGGAGGGGAATTCCAGCTGTCTTCACAACAGCTCTTATAAGCAAGGAAGTTGATATTTGACTCAGCCAGTTGAACATCTTAACTTAGGCAAATTCCTGGAAGCAGGATTAGGAACCAGATGTTGGGCAGCAATTTGGAAACACAGACAAAGACCAGGTGATGAAAGAAGAGGATAAGAAGAAATTTACGTATAGCCTAGAACAGGAAAGTTGGAAGATACGGTGTACATTCAGATTTTTTTCCTTGCTGGGGTCAGTCAAGACTGCCCTCTAATATCTAGCTGTTCTGATTATCTACTGCTGCATCAATAACTAGTCACTGGACAAATGCATGCTAGTATCAGTGACAACATTAACATTGATACAAATAAAATAAATTGTCCTATGATTTCAGATAAAATAAATATAATTGTAACTTACCTCATCAACTACTAACTCATAAGTAGACATGAGGTCAGTGATATCAGGCAGAAGTAAACTCAATACAATTAGGTCCAGGCAGAATCCTTTTTTTTTTTTTTGAGAGAGAGAGGTTTTGGCAAGGCTAATGAGATAACAGAAATAGGAATATGAGTCTAGACTACGTGAAAATGTGTAATCTATCTTTAGTCTGGGCATCAGCTTCTTACCTAAACAGCTGCCATTTAAGATTACAAAGTTTAAAGGATTTTCATGCATTTATCAATTCTAGACTTCTCTCATCATTGTTATGAATTCTGTAAGTTTTCCTCTTTGAGCTCTTATTGCAGTAGGTTAGTACCTGGAAATCTTTCTGTATAAATGTTAGATAAAAGCTACTAAGTTCATTTTAACAGTGAATGCTGCTACAGCCTACACTTAGCTAGCTTGATGTGATCCTCTTTACTGCACTGCTTCTTCAAAATTTCAGATTGATCATGGATAGAGGAGTGATGGATAAGATATTGCCATATTCTTTGTCAACTTGATTTCCAAAAGACTGAGGTCAATGCAGTTGTTTGTTACACTTAAAATAACCACAAAAATAGTTGTAGGTAATGGGAACAGATGAATGAATCGGTTACCTGCTGAAGGTGTCTGTAATATCCATTGAGGTAGTAATGGCAGATGAATTGCTAACTTAGCCATTTCAGCTGAAGTTGTAGCATTAGTCTAGAAAATGTGGACAGCAGATACCTGTCCCTAAAAAGATAACTCACAGAGTAAAGTTCTTAAGGTAAAAACCCCTTAATTCTCCAGTATCCTTTATCCTAAGCTGTGATAATTAGGAAATTTTGTGCTTGCACATGTGCTTGTACATGTAGACCTGGACAGCCATAAAAAAAAAGGAGGAACAAACACCTGAAGTTTTGCTCCTCTAAAAAATGCCCCAAAATATAATTGAATAGTAGCATAATCATACTCTATCAATATATAATATTAATATATCTGTAAAATGATACCTATGGCTATTCAAAAAGCAAGTCCTTTTTAAGACAGAAAACAATCTGATCACACTTTTGGTCAGAATTATTCCAGGGACTGGAATTCAGGTCATCCTCTTACTCCTATTACTCAAGCCAACAGGCTATTATTCAATGACTGCTAGTATTTCCTCTGACAGGTATTTTTTTAATGAAAGGGATAAAGATCATGGTAGTTTCCGTCAAACAAGGTATCACCCCTGTGCAATATACTTGTTTTAGCTCGTCAGCCAACCTGTTGCTCAATATCTACCTTCCACTTTATCCCATCCTGATTCAGATATGCAAAAGTGCTCGTATTCTGTTAAATAACCAGAAATGCCCAAAAGGTTGCCTTAAGGGTATGCCTAAATCCGTCTCAGGTGCCTAAAACAAGTAAAGCGAATAGCTAGGATAACTAGACTTCATGTGGGACTATTCAACAACTTATGATACACAAGACCTTAAGTCTTACTCAGAATTTATTATATTGTTCTGTCTGGACTAATGAAAACCACAAATCTCAACTTTAATTCCATACTCTTATAAAAAGAAACTCTTAAAATAGCATTTTCCTCTGTAACATCTTCTAAACCAGGCTCACAATCACATTTATACATTCCCCAAGTAAACACTGGGTTTTACTGTCCCATGTACTGCAGCGACCATAAAGCAATTTACAAACAAACTGGCTCTTCTCTGGTTTGATCATCAACCAAAGAAACACAGAATCAAACTAAAAACTAGATAATTATCTAAAAGGCAGAAAAAAAATTCTTTTTGGGGATCAGCTTGAAGTTTACATGGCTACCTGAAGAGACATATCAACTTTTTTCAAATCAAGAGAACCTGACATATTTTTTGTTAAAAATAAATTGCTACTTAATTGCATAATAGTATTATTAGATTCACTCTTTGCTATGACATTTTGGCTATATTTATTCTGTCTTGCAGAACGAAGCCTATTTCACAGAGTGAGCAAATACATTTTTCTATCAGTTTTCTATGGTTTCTGAGATAACGACAAACGGGAGGAAACATGATTTCTTTAATCATTCTAGCTAATGAAGTTGAAGTATTCAGTAAGCCTGTTACTGTTTACATCTATCATAATTTCATAATCAGATTATTTTTTTCTTATGCAAATACAGAAACTCCCCAAATATACCATTATGGTTATTAACTTCTCAGCCTTATGTAACCAAGCAGAACAATTTCACACCTAAATCTGTTAAACAACATCATATACAGTCTATTCTTTATCAGTTTGATAATGAAAATCTGGTTTCCCAAATTTCACATGTTTGAGCTTTCAAGGTTTTATTAAAATGATTCCTGTTGCATTGAATTTGATTTTTTGAGAGCTAACATAAGTAGAAATCATGAAGCAGAAATCTAGTTGTATAATGGAATTAGTCTTTCAAATTTCAAGTATATTTCCACAGCCCATATGGGAACTAAAACTTGAAAATCACCACAGCATACAAGAAATTGTTCACCTTGCATGTATTGACTGCAAGATTTTCTAATGCACTGCTGGAGTATTCTACTTAGTGTCTCAAATAGCTTACTACATTTATCCATACTTTTTCCACATACACTTTTGAAAACAATGAAATGAAACCCTCCAGAAGACAAACAGCAATAGAAAACATTAACAACTAGCATGTTAGTGTTATAAGTAGATTTTTTAACCACAGCTGATGTTGCATAGGCAGAAATCAGTCATTAGCCCCAAATTTTGGCAGCCAATGGAACAAAAGTCACTAACTTTCTCTCCATTGAATCTTTTGGCTATTTTATCAGTATGTGTGCTAAAAGATAAAGAAGAAATGAGTTCAGAGAAAACTTTCCCACCTGCTGATATCAGCATCTAAAGAACTTGCTCTCTGTGGTTTCACTGACAAACTGATCTGCAGTAACTACCTCAGGTTTAAAACCACAAGTTTTCTTTCCAAAGCACATCTCTCTCTGTCCCCTCCCCACCTGCACCCTGCTATTGAATAAATATTTTTTCTATCTACACAAATGTAATAAAGCTACAAGGTTTTGATCTCATTTGTCATTAAAAGAAGAACAGAACTCCCTTGTGGGCACTGCAATAGTGGGAAATGCTTACATTACTAGTAATGACTTTATTTTATTTTTTGATATTATTCCCCTGGTACTACTTTTTATAAACTTCTTGTTCAGAACAAGCATGTACCCCAACGTTGTTACAGCCCTCAATTATCAGAAGAAATATACTAAGGTATAAACTCAGAAATTAGATTTCATCAGAAGTTAGATCTTGTTTAGATCTTTATTAGAAAGTAGGTCTGTTTGAACAGGTGAAGAAGAAGTGAGAAATAAAGAAGAAATATTCGTTTTCATTTGGTAGCTCCCTTACATTTATTTGCTCATGTTTTGCCCTTTTGTTCCTACTTGCTTTAAAAGATACTTTCTTTCAGAATTTGCTGTTGCATTGGGTTTAAATGGCAAGGGGCTGGTTGCAGAGGGGCTCAGGAGTGGCTTCTGAGAGCAGAGGACAGGGGCTGCCCCATGCCAGACAAAGCCTGTTCCAGCTGACGCCACAACAGACTCACCATAACACACAGCTGAGCCAATCCAGAAAGTCTGTTGTGCTTCTGTGAAAGGACAGAAAAATTGAAGGGGAGGGAACATGGAGAGAATGAGGGATTGGAGAGAGGAGGAGGGAACAACAAAGGAAATGAGAAAATAACAAGGTGGTGCTCCACGGCAGAGCAGAAACACTCCTGAAGAGACTGTAGCCCATGGAGTACCCTTGTAAGGGCATAGGGAAAAAAAGCAAGAAAGAAGGACCAGCAGAGAGAAATGCTTAGGTCCTGACCTCAGCCCCCTGTGCCCCTCATTGCTTCATTGAGAAAACTGAGTGTAACCCATGATGATAGCAAGGTGGAGGAGAGGAGGGGTGTCTGGAATGAAGTGAGCTAGGAAAGCATGAGGATAGATGATTTTAAATGTTTGCCTTTTTTTGTTTCCCAATAGCTGAATCAATAATTAATTATTTATACTAATCTGCTTTAAATTTAAATTCCCTGAGTTAGATCTTTTTGTCCACAGCAGCACTTGGTAAGAGATTCACTTGTCTTCATTTCAAACCAATAGCTTTCTCACTCCTGCTCCTCCTATTTTCTACCCTGTCCTGTTCAGAGTGGGGGAAGTGGGCGAGAAGCTGTGTGGGAAGCTGGTTGTTAGCCTGTGCCAACCCACCATTGCTATGTTCACCAGCTATTAGTTTAGCTTGTTCTGTGTATACATTACACTATAGCATTAATTTATATGATAAGATTTTATTTCTCAATACCCTCTCCTGTAGTGTACAACATGGAAAGTTGTTTCTGAAATTACATGGTTACATCCTCTGTGAAAGGCATAATGTTCTCAGCTCACAACCACCACATCTAGGACCATAAACTCATGAAAGTTTCTTAGAAGTTTTCTCTTAAAGTGGTATTAACTATTGCAATGTATATGCAGGCATGTCCAAATATTTATGGATAACAACCTCAGCCCCATAGGATCTAGAAAACATTAAAACTGCTTATGAGGAATAGAGAATTGTCATACAAGAGCAAAGATCTATATAACAGTTGTATTTTTACATGTTAATTAATATATAATATGCAGTAATATATATTATTAGCTTAAGAAAGAGTACGAATGACAGCATATCTAGAGTTCCAAGCGCCTCATCATAGCTGTTTTTGAGTATTTTTCACTAGCTAGTTCAACTTGATGCTGAAAATTAGCAAAGTTCTGATGAAAATGAGAATCACAGCAGTAAAACAATATAACACTTGTTTGCTTAGAAGTATTTCTGGACAGAAGTACCAAGTTCTGTCATCATTATGCTGAACACAGTTACTTGTCACAAGGCCCATGCTGACTGTGCATGTCAGCAGGGAAACAATCAGGTAGAGTGGAATGTAAACACTGTGTAGTAGTACAGAGTTGTGGCAATAACAAAAGTGCTTAGGAGGACTAGGTGCTTGCACTGCTTAAAGCCTTAAATTTGGCATGGAGCAGCATCACTTTGACCTCACTGTATTACCAATTGAGGCATTATGTTAATAAACCACAAACATTAAACCATCCATCATATGTATTAGAATTAAGATATTTACTGTGTAACACCTCATTCCCCAGAAACATAAGACTCATACCTGGCTGCTGTGGAGAAATAAAAAACAGAAACTACTGGAGAAAACAAGAAGTCAGCTGTGTATACGAAGATCCAGTGAATTACACAAATCTCTACCAGATCAGAGAGAGAGCAAGAGCTGACAATCAAGATCTCCCATCTCACAGTGAAGACATCTGCACCTGGTGAGTGATGGGTTCTGGCTTGATTAATTTTGCAGGTGGGTGCTGTGGCAAGTACTCCAGATTTTAGCTTATAATAAGATATAAGGATGAATTCTGTTTCATCCTATGGTAATGAAGTGTAGCTGGGTATTAGGGCTGTGCACAGCTAATATGCTGAAGTCATTAATTCCCCAGCCGACCCAGGAACTTCCTGGCTAGTCTGTGCAAGGATGAGACATCAGACTGGCAGGAGAAAATAGATCAGTTTAGGACAAGGTGATTGACCGGGGCCAGTGCTGTTCAATGTGTTTGTCGGCAACATAGACAGTGGGACTGAGTGCACCCTACGCAAGTTTGCCGATGACACCGAGCTGTGTGGTGTGGTTGACACGCTGACTCTCCAGCCTGTCCAGGTCTTGCTGAATGGCAGCACAGCCTTCCCGTGTATCAGCCACTCCTCCCAGTTTTGCAACATCAGCAAACTTGCCGAGGGTGCACTCTGGTTCTTCATCCAGGTCATTGATGAATAAGTTGAAT
>Ga0065711_1002513_pt1 | contig 33362 bp, 20 predicted proteins | sample Hoacrofraction12_FD_59098 | JGI IMG/M metagenome (GOLD analysis project Ga0065711, IMG submission 59098) | Hoatzin crop microbial communities from Cojedes, Venezuela - Epithelial fraction 12 v2 (version 2) | ecosystem: Host-associated > Birds > Digestive system > Esophagus > Crop | place...
GCCCCCGCCGGGCGGGGGCCGTGTGCTGGCAGCGGCGGCCTGGCGAAGGCAGCCGCCCGCGGCCCGCCGCCCTGCTCCCCGACCGCGGGTGAATAGACCCCCTCTGGGAGGCTGGGCGCGAAGCCCGCCGAGCTGCTGCTCGTTTTCGGCTGTGCCGGCAGCACCAGGCCTGTCGGCCCGCGTGGAGCCAGCGAGAGCAGCGCTGAGCGCGGGCGTGCGGTAGGCGAGAAGCTTTGCTTCGGGTAAGCGTCGGGTTTGAAGAAACACCTGACTGGGATTTGTGCTGGTGCTAAAATGAGAAACGCACGCGTGGCGCACCGTGCTAGCCCGCGATCTGTTAAAAAGCGTCGGTGGTAAAGATGCCGGGACGGGTAATTCCGTCGCGTGACTGCTGTTGGGTTACGCTGGTCCTCAGGGAAATCCCGCGGAAAATACCAGCGCCACGCAGTCTGGCCGCTCAGCGCAGCCTCGCCCGCCGCTCCCTGGCCCTTTGACACGCTCGTGCTCCATCCAGCTCCCTGTCATTCTCCATCTTCTCATCTGCTCAGCTCCTGTCCTCCGTCTTTTCGCTGAGCTACTCAGCTCCTCCTGTTCCTCCCGGTAATTTTTCCATTCCTGACTGGTTTTATACCCCACTGCAGTGATGAGCTGGTGGGAGACTGCTGCGGTATTTCCACTTGTCTTTTTGACAAGCGATTAGCGCTTAAAATTCCATTTTTTCCTAGCATCTTCCTCTTCCAAAGTACGTACGCTTATACCGCTCTGTCCTTGTTTCCTCCTTGGAAGAAGTTGCGGATGGTGAGGCACTCGTTGCAATCCTCCCTAAAGGGAAACGAAAGAAATTATTTGAAAGAACAAAGTTGCTAAGGGAAAACACTGCCTTGAACCTAGGTTGGAATGTATCTTTTGAAATGGGTTTTAAATTAAATCCCATTGACATCATTAGTCTGAATGAACAGGCTAGTTTGTATTAGACTTGTATTCAAGATTTGTACTCTGCATAAACGTTGGACTGCTACTCCTGCTAAAGATCAAGTTGCTGGTTTTCTCTTCACGGTTTACCCAGCCCAGCTGATGTCCAAACTCCATACTCTGATTCAGCTTTCACATTCTTCTATTCTGGTTTTGTGCGGTACGTCATCTTTTCTGATCACCACTGCTTTCGGTTTTCTGTAAAATGAGACTAGGTCCCTTTCAGTACAAAGGCGAATTCAACCTACCCACATAGAGAAATCCCCATGTGCAAATACTTACGTTACTTTTTTTCATTTCATCCTATCAAATCAGCAACACCTGATGAATTAAAGGCTTGTCTGTGGAAATTTCAAAGTACTTTCTCGGGAAACAGCAATTGCTCATCAGGCAACCCACCAAGACAAACTGGCAGGGTTGTTTCCCACACATCCAGCACATCTGCAGAGCACAGCTCAGAGCTTTGGGTGTAATGCCCATATTCACACTGTGAGTCCAGTTCATAACTCATGCAAGTCTTTAATCACTCTACTCATTCTCTTTCTTGTCAAATGAAAACACAGGAGAATTTATATTTGTTTTCTACCATCAATTGTGTTAACACTTTCTTAGATGTCAGCATTATTAATTATGTCATTGCTGAAACGTGTAAGTGTTCTAGTACAGTGGAAGAAGCTGGAGTGGAAGAAGTTTGGTAACATAACTTTTCGTGTTTCTGACTAAACATATTCCATTGTTGTCCAATGTCTATTTCTACCCCATAGTCACAGAGTAGAAAAAGCAGACTTTGTTACTCAGGTTGATGTTTATACCATCAGCAGAGAAAATTTTCTTCTTGCTATGCAAGAAGCCGTATCCCAGTTCTCATGCACACCCAGACATACAGCCAAAGATCATTGTAATATACCAGAAGCTGTCAAAAATAAACCTAGGAATTAAAAAAAGACGAAAAAAGGCATTTAAGAAAGTCATGGGAAGGGGTATAGTAGACAGGTGTATAAAAATAGGCATAAATATAATAGCAAAGATGAAAGCAAATTACCAATATGCATAAACTCCAGTGGGTGGAAAGAACATTTGGTAGAATTACCTTCAAATGACCCTCATTTTAAATAGTCACAAAATATGTGGCCATGATATGAATAATGAATTAGGTAGTACAAATCAAGTGAATGCCAATACAAATGTTATGTTACTTCAGACATTCTGTATGCAGTTTGCCACTCTCCTACATTTAAGAAATGCAAAACTTTTGAGGGTTAAAAAAATGTTATTCGGGCTATTTTTTGTGGCCTTGGTCTTTAAGAGCAGGTACTGTTACACATAGAGCTAATCCAGCTGCCTAGGCTCAAACAGAGAGCTACTAATGGTAAAACTTTGAAAATTCCAAAAAATGTTTCAAACTGTTAGAAGTCACCAGATACAGTACTGCTATAGATAAGAATGCCACAACTTCAAAACCTGAATATTTAGGAAAGGACCTTCCAAATACCGGAGAATTGCTGGCTGCTCCCTGAGAACCCTAGCAACCTCCACTTCCCCGAGGTGTGTTGCAGAGGCCCCTTGTTAAACTTTGCGCTTTGGTGAGATACAGCAGATACTACACTTTGGTTCGGGGCAAAATATCACCATTTTTTCTTTTGGCCAGTATTAATTTGGTAGAAAAAAATCCCCTGTTGGGAGAAAAGAAGAAAATATATCATTGGGGGGGGGGAATAGAAAAAAAAGTCCCAGCTGTTTGAAGCTGCTCAGAGGTTTGGAATGTTAGAATAAATAGTGGGGGAGATGGATTGATGGGACAAACTGCAGGTGAGGCACACAAAGGTGCATGGTGAATATAATTTATCAGTGCGCATGACCACCGCATATGTAATATATTTTATGCACATTATAGTGGTTAACTGAAGAGCACATACTGTTTTAAGCAGTGCAAGAGCTCCTGCTTAAATAAACATACGAGCAGTACCAAGCAAAATGCCCTCAGCCCTCTTAGCGGTGGTGAACGTGGCACATACCTTCATATAGGTCTGTGGCTTGTTCAAAATGGTTGCTATGAGACAACAAGTAGCTAACGTAGCCACTGCATACATACTGTTCTCCTTTATGGATGGAATTGGAACTGCCCAAGTATTAGAGTGGGAAACAAAGCATCAGTAGTATTCGAGAGGTTTCTTGTCCTTCCAGATAAGACCACAGAGTGTAACAAGTCACCAACACATTTCAGTTTGCTGCTGTTTGCTAGCCACATTAGGAGATTTCTGCAAAGGCAGATGTGTCATTTCTAGCTGGTGATTATATCTTTGAATATTTCCCCACTAAAATACTGAATTGTGGGTGACTGTTAACATAATAGCTACGCATACTAACATTGAGTTCCAGGTGTTTGTTCTCTCCCATATCACCCATTCACTTTCCAGTATAATTTCATGGTTCAGCATTGCTTGTGCTTTCTGTGCCGTTCTATGAAAGAAACACGAAGAACCAACACAAAGAGAAGTGGAGTTGCTTCTTGGAGGCACCAGGCTCTGCGTGTCTGGTTGATGGTCGTTGTGAGCAGTACATGTCACGCAGTCTTTATGCTGACACTGGATTAATTTTTCCTCACATTTTGATCTGACGTCCTGGGGAGGTTTACTTGCTCTTAAGAAGGACAGGAACATTTGCTATATTCTGTGTCCAAAGCGATAGGTGAATATGTTTGGTTTCTTCTTAACGCAAATACTATCAAGTCTTTAGCTGGGGAGCCTCTGCAAGGTTCTAAAAAATTGACCGTGAATAGAGCAATGGTATTTAATGCTCCTTAAGATCCTCCTAGCATCTATTAAAGCTGTGCCCTTGGTATTTCTCAGTCTTGTATAAAACATATGTTCACAAGGATAAAATTTGGAAATTATACCATATATCAATCAATCAATCAGGTAATCTCAGCACAATCAAGATTTTCGTAACTTATCTTATTGCGTATCTTTCCCATATGTGCATTATTAGAGAGTCTGAAGTGTTTAGCTTGGTGATTGATTGTTTCTATCTAGAATTTATCAACTTCATTGGGGAAAATAACCCTGAAAATAATTCCTTTCCTTGTACCTATCTGCACTCTCAGCAGGTGCTATAGAAAAAAATGTGAATGAAGTCAATCATTCCCAAGACACTGAGACAGCAAAGATATAAAAGTCTTCCATGATGTCCTGCTGCTGCCGTGTGATGACTGAACACTTAACAAATACTGGAGAGCATTTCCAAAGCTTGGTCCAGAAGAACTAAGCACAGTGCATAGGAGCAGAGACCTTGCTCATTTCTATGACATTCCCTGTTNATACTNTGAAAAGTTTCTGTGGCATATACAGAAGAAGCATAAAATACGTGCTACAGAATGGAAAGTTAATGACTTCACCTTGACCAGTTCCCTTACTGACAGCTGTTAACAATATGAAATACTTCAGTGAGAATTTCAGTTTCATGTGTGTGACTATATTCCTTCTTGCTTTATATAAAATACTGTCCTTCACTAGGAGAGGTATTTACACATTCTAGAACCTGAAAAGTTTTAGCAAAATTCAAGATAATATAAAGGGAAATGCTGATTTTACTGGCAGCAAGCAGGAGCCAAAGTCACAAATCAATAAAATGTGATAAAGATCACTCTTGAACAAATTTACAGAGGTTTGGAGGTGTGGGAAACTGCCTGTTGAGAATCAGAATGCAGCTACAAAACTTTATATTCTTTTATGACTTACATCATTATTCAAACTCGTGTCAAGTTGTGAAGCACTAAATCTTAGAAAATGAAGTTATTTAAAGTACATCAGTGAACTCAAAAGACATCACACACTGAAAGTCTTTAGTATTTTTCCTTTCAAAGTTGATTATTACAGGTAAGGTTTTCAAATTAAGAAATTGAATCTCAATAAATTCCTTTTTCTTCACATTTTAAAAGTATGAGAAAGCTTGAAACTGAAATTTCAAACAAGCCCACAACACTGTAAAATGTTGGAAGTAAAACAGTTCGTAACTTCTTATTCCATTAAATACGGAAATTTTGAAATAAAACAAAAAGCAAAATTCACACACACAAAAGGTGTGTCTCAGCTTTTCAATGCATGACACAGATCATAACCTGAGGTAAAAACAAAATGTTGCCTTATAACATTACACTGTACTAAAAATACAGCAAAACAGAGTCACTGGCCATGGAGAAGAAGACAAGTGGGAGAATACAAGGAGAAAATGTAAGCAAGTAAGTGGATAAATTTCTCTTATAACTGCCTTTCATCATCTGGATGAAATGCTTTTACTAAAAATGGAAGCACAGTTGCTAAACTGACATAGTTTTGTTTGAAACACAAGACTGCCTTTTCATCCATAAGCCTTCCCAAGCATGTGTCTCCATCAGAAACAAACAAATCCAAAGTGTAAACATAAATACTATGCATCAGATGAAAAATTATGAAACGACCGATCTTTGCTCAATGCATGAATTTCCAGCTATTAATTAACCACAGTATTACTAATGCTGACTTCTATGGTGCACATTTTTAAAAAGTAATAATAAAATAATAAAAGGTCGTAGAACACAGGAAAAGGGAGACTGGATGGAGAGACAGTGAGAAGATTCCTGTCATCACCCAATCTCATGCGGGCATCTTGAGCTAATCAGTTTGAAAAATCGTCTCCAGCATTAGCTGAATGTTGTATATGATCTTTTGCTCACAGTAAGATAGGCCACTCTTCTAGTGTAGCCTTCACACCTTTGCAAATTCCGTGTTTGTTCAGCGTTGCAGATCCCTGCCTCACAAAAAAGTCCTTAAGCAGGGATTCCCTTCAAAATGGAAGAGATCTCCACTTACTGAGTATTAAAGCAGCTACCAAAATAGTGTATAGGAAGTCTGTAGAATCACAGTCGTTCCAGTGTTAGTTAAAACATGGCTGAAACAATACAGTTCTGTGGCAGAAAACAAGATCTGCATTTCGTGGATTGCCGACTTTGCCCCCACATCCTCTGTACATTAACCGAAAACCTCATATTTCTCATTCCTTGGTTTAGTTTATTGGACGCTACAATATGGTGCTTCTTTGACCTCCCAAAGGAAATATAACTCCGATATTCCTGTGCCTTCACTTGCTTCTTTAAACAGTTTGTCATCCACACTCCTTTGCCTGCAATACTCATAGTTGCAAATCTGTGGAATGCACTCTTTCATAAATCTCCTCTCAGTTGTTTTAGCAATCCTTCTTCCTTTATTGGTATTAACCTTTCTTTAACCTTGTCTATCTTCAGATTTAGTCCCTTCCTCATGACAGGCCAGACAAAATATCAATTTGTTTTCCATCATTCTCTCATTAAAACAGTGTTCTTTTGTTCCCTTAATTTCCTTGCTGCATTAACTGAATATTTACATTGGATCACCTTTAAATGGTCTATAATTCACTACGGTGAATCTGATCCACAACTGACAATCATTTACATGCATGTAATGCATACAGTTAAAAAGTGCTTTCTACAGCTTTGTACAGACCGTGTAAAGCCTGGTTTAAAGGCTCTGTTTCAGGTATCTCTATAAATGAAAGATGTGTATACAAATACACAACACATACTAAAACAGCACAGGCAAATACATTGTGATGGAGATAAGGTTGAGAATATGTATCTGTAAATTACAGATAAATAAATTGTATCGAATTAAACCAAATCTGAGCATCACAATGCCAAGTTATTAATTACGGTCACATATAGAATAAATCCAAATGTATAAAGAAACACAAAGTAAGAGCTACAAATCTCGTAAGGCTGTTTGTGCAATAATCACAAGTTCAAGGCATAGAGGTCATTGCTCCATACAAGATTTCATTAATTTTGGAAATAGTTGCCTGCCCTCTGTTTCTCTTGTACCCACAGTGTCACACTCCTTGTTTCCTCTCAGCGCTGTCCCTGAAAGCTTGCTCAAGACCTTTAGCTCAAACCTGGAATTTAACTATGCATTTCCTTTACGTTTGTGTACTTCTTTCGTTTCATAAGATAACTCTGGGAGCAGCTACAATGTCCTTAGAGGTTCTTTCATATTTGGTCGTATAATATAGCTTTTATCAAGACATAATATGTTATCAAATAAGAATATGAGCCTGAATCCCCTCCCTACTAAGGTGCTACAATGTGGAGCTCATAGTGACCTGAAAATAGGTGCAAGCGACCTTCTTGCCTATTAAACTCTTACCTGAAATTCACTGGTCTGGACAAAGCATCAAATAAAGACATTGTGCGGGGAGCCCCATATATTAAGTTCTGATGCATCCATGCTTTAGGGGCTTCTCATCTCTCCTGTGTCAGTCTGCCCAGCTGTGAGGGCTGGACTGTATGAGGGAGCCTGTCAGTTGCTGATACCCGAGCTGGCAGAAAACCACGGAAACCTGCAGCGAGCAACAGAGTTAGTGTAAGCAATTCTGCACCCATGAACAACAGCTGAGAGTTGCGTATCCTAGGACTACTGCTGCAGACAGATAACCCAGCTTGATGTACCAATGGCCTGATCCACTATGGTAATTTGTTTGCTCCTAAACTACAGTTCATACAGATGAGATTAGAAGAATAATATTTCCAATCCTAAAATTTAAACATTTAGAAATACTACCTATTCTCAATTCCCTAATCAAGAGTCCTAAAAATTTCTCAGTAACTGGGCTCTTACTTCAGATGATCAGATTATACAAGCTGACCAAACAGCCAATGACATTTGGAAGAAGAACTCAAGAAACAGGTGGTATTTGACTGTAAGAAAAAAGAGGTTGTACCCCGTTCCCCTATGAGCACCACCTATGCCTGCATGTAGAATGTGTCCAGCCTGAGCTCACCAAAAAGCTAATGACCTGAGCATCCATTTCTATCCTATATAGAAATGTTACTCTCTCTCCCTGAAGTCACGGTGCTTTGTGTACAAGCATATCACAGGCAGTAAAACAATATTCAAAAAGCACCTAATGGGCAATGTATTTTGTGAGAGTGCACCAGTGAACCACGACTCTTCTGGATGGCTGAAATCATCTTACTTCCTTCCTCCAGGTGGCAATTTTTGCCCGTCTGGTAGATGAGGAAAATGACACTGGCATTGTAAAATGCTCTAGTAAGGAGGACTAAGGAATATGATGCAAAAAGTAAGTCTAATAATTATGGTGGAGGAAAAAAGACAAACTATATAAGTCAAGAAGGCTGATTCTTGTGAGTCTTTATTAATTTGCTTTGTGATTTCTAGGAAGTCATTAACCTTTGCCTTTTCCATGCACTGCCTAAATACTATAAGGCCATAACTGAAAGTAAAAAAAAAAACCAAAAAAAACCATCAGTAGCTTTAGTAGCCAAGTAGGAAAATTAAAACATCACTGGGAAAGTATCTAGAATGCAAAGAGGTTTCTGAGTGGTTTCCCTGTCAGTGTATATACTGGAAACATATGGAATACAGCAGTGGAATTTTCTAAACACGCTGTACACTACAGCATGTGAAATGCTGCAAACGAGTAACTGGATTAGTTAGGGAGACATTATCTTCAGTGGCTCCAGCTTCCCCAATATTCAAAACCTGTGTAGGGGCTGAAGCATTACTTGTCACCTCCCGAAAAAACCTTCTCCATGCCGTGGGGTGAGAACCAAGCTGTTGATGGGAACAGATGGCCAAAAGGATGAGGAGACTGGGAGCTTGACCCCCATCTGGAATATTTCTCAGGCTGTAACAAGGGTGGAGCAAGAGCTCCACCAGTGAGACGTTGTGCCTCGGCTGTCAGAGCTGTGCCTGTGCTGCTACCGACACCTTCATTATTCACACTTTGCCAGGCACTCTGTTCAGTGATGGCTGCTCTGTAGCTCCGAGAGGAGCCAGAAGTGGAACTCGGAACGCTGCTCTGAGTTGTGCCAGTGCGTTAATGGGACGGGGAAAGACATGAGAAGACTGATCTGTAACTGGATAATGGTGTGATACCCATTTGTCATGGAATCAAGAAAGCCTAATTAAGAAACAACAGGGAGAGAACACAAAAGGTCTGTCGTTTTAAGGAAATCTGCAACCACTGAAAAAAAAGATTTTAAAATGTCATTTTGCAAGCTTCAGCAGTGCTCCATTTAAAATTGTAGTAAAATGTATTAATACTTGTTCAGAGAATTTGTAACCATGTCAGATCTAGAAAAGTCATAGTTGGCCAGTCACAAACAATGACTAATACTTCACTGCTGTGAAGTATTAGCTATCAGAAAACCACTGTTTTTTCTGTCAGCTGTGGATTTGATGTTGTGAAATCTCTAGCAGCTTTACGCTCATCACCAGTTTTCATTCATATCCACATGATAAACTTCCTTAACCAACATGTGTCAGAAGTCATTTATTGTACTGTATTTAGCTGTTACAAATCTGTAGTGTCACTCTCCTCTCATTCACAATTTTAGAACAGCTGGGTTTAACAGTAGATTGTTAAGAATTCATTTGAGGCTCCAGAAACTCTGTGTTTCTGCACCGTGCAGCTGCGTGCCCAGCAGAGCCTTCTATACAGCCAGCCTCCGCTGACAGCCTGGCAAAGCCTGTGGTCCCGCGCGTGAGGTTCGGCGGAGCACTGTGGCGAGTGATGGCGCAGCAGGCGCCCACACTGTTACACACAAGCTGACATGGTCTCCCCGCAGCTAACTCCGGGCTCGCTTCCTCAGTGGCTCGCCAAGTGGTTAGGTGGGAATGGTGGCCTGAATCTGCCCCTTCGAGCACACCGGTGGCCCAGAGAGCGACAGAAAATCTGGCTTTCGGCCATGTGATTCCTCTGGTTTATCAGCCACCGGGTCTGTCTCTTCATCCTTCTGGTTACTGGAACTCTGGGGATGTTCTTGAAGACATGGCAGAAATGAAAATTTCTTGTAAATATTTTGGAGTCTTTTCTGAAGAAAGGCACTATGTGCATTTAACAATACTAACATTTTCTCTGCTAACAGCTATTTACAGTCTAGGTTGTCGTGCCGTTAAGCAGTAACAATCAAGGAGCAGAGCATTTCCTAGGAATTAATGGCTGGCTGGGCAGAGTTTAAAGCCTGAGGTACAGCCAGAGGCTATTAACTCCAGCTGGTCATTAAAAATCCTTTGGAAATACCTTGCTCTAAGGTCAGTATTACTGTTAAAACAAATGTAGGCAGATGGATTTATTTCATGGGTTGCATTTTCAGTTGGTATGCACAGGGCTTTTCTGGAGAATTTACACCTTCTTAACATTAACCAGCCAATTACTTGAGTCACCTCTCAGCGCTCCAGTCATACAGTTTTAATTACACTTATTACAAAAAATGGAAGCAGAACACTGACAACGGTAAGATCAGTTTATCTGATTATCATTTCAGGTCTGCTGGCAGACAAGGGATGTTTTTTGCCTACCAAATAAAGAAACAAAAACCCTGGAATGGGCATATATTCACCAAGAAATGAGTACTCCATCTTCTTCTCCTCATTATCTAGTATGTTTGTACAAAGACATGATCATTCACAATACCAGCTGGCCAACAGGCCAAAATGAAAATTTAACACAGGCAGGATTTTATAGGCTTTAACGAAAGCCTATAAATAATAAATAATTCCATGTAAAATATCTTCTGGGGAGACAGTGTAGTAGCAAAAGAAGAATTCAAGTAAATACATTTGGAGTTGATTTGTTGGAACAGAAAAGGAGCATTCAGTGGAAGTATTTCTGCTCCTAAGTGGAGATGGGCACTGTTTGGTGTAAAACAGCAATTGATTTAAGCTCTGCAAACTACTGAATAAATCTTGAAACTTATGTGTTTAATAGGTGCATTATCTTTCAGAACAGCCATCCACACATGGCTTTGTGTTTTTGTAATATTCTCATTTCAGAAAACAAAACCAAAACACACTAAAAATGTTGTCATTGAAATGTTGCTATTGCTGCTGAGGGAAAAAAAGAAAATTCTGTTAATTTGGTGGAAAACATTTTTTTTTACTGGTTCATGTATTTGTACTGTGATGACACAAATAAGCTCAGGTACAGATAAAGCTGAAGCCTTTCATGCTGCCAAATCTGTAATACCTGTCTCTTATCTGACTACTGATTTCCAGACTAAAAATCAGATGACTTATCTGAAGCTTCTGAGCTGGATCGGTGCATGAAACCAGTTCTGCTCTTGTCAGACGACATTTTCGTTTCACCAGAATCTAACTCTTTGGGTGATTGCCTTTTGGGGGAGGTGGCAGGGCTTTGAGATTTGACTTCACAGCTTTCAATAAAGTGAATGTAAGTACCAACACGTCCCTCTCAGCTGCTTTATTTATCTCACATTTATTGGTAAATGGGAAAGTTCCTAAAACCAGTCCTCCTGCTGGGCAAACGATGCTTCAGCAGTGAAAGTAATTATTTTCTTAAGGTACTCAGAGCTGTAGAGCAAAAGGTGATTCCAGCAATCCTGTCAATGTCCTGTTGCACTACAAAACCTTGTATCACTTCTTCTGAAACACGCTTGTAGCTATTTGCGTTATTTCCACGCACATATACACACATACATGCCCCAACAGCTGTTCCATCCTATTGTGAGGTTATTTCCACTGGTATATGTGTTTCTTCCATTTTCCTTTCAAAAAATGCTTGAACACCTCAACAATGTGCATTATGTGTCACCTTAAGGCTTCTAAATACACCAAACCCATTGAGCTTGGTAGGATACAGAGCAAGTCCTGAGCACAAATCCTGCGAACAGTTACACATCTGCTTAATTTTACAGACTCAGGAGTCCTCTGAGAGTTAAGCACTTAGTAAACATTTGTAGGATTGATGCTTAAGTATTTTTTATTGTAAGATATTATGCATGTAGGAGTGTGCTTGTATCGCACGACTGTACTATCTGTTCAAAAGTAAATTTTTCCTCTCAGCCAACAACTTCTGATAGCAATAGTCGAATGCAACCCATGATGTCAGACTCCCAATCTGAATTCAAGGCAGTCTAAAAAATGTGGGTTTCTCCAACTAAAAAAGGAGCTTTCCCAGTTTAGGCTGAAATAGTTGCAAATGCTGCCTGTGGCTGGGCATGAATTATGGACATTTATACACTGTTTGAAAATCTGTGCTTTTAGCGTAAAAGACAGTGTGTATAAAACCAAATTTTGTCCTTCTAAATGTGCTTTCGAGATGAAACATCCACCCCTCCGACATTAACTGGATAAGTTGCAGCAGTTAGAGTGAAAGGATGCCAAGACTAAACTATTTACTTAAAGGATTCCAATTTGTCCAACCACCAAATGGTTTAAGTCTCTCAACCAGACAATTAATAATAAAACCACCATTCCAAAACACAGTTTAGCACCCCAGATATATACCCGAGTTTAGCAGTCTCTGATTCTCCAACGTGTTGCATGTTGCTCTGAACAAAAATTTCTCACCAAATGGATAGCCTCAATCCTGAAAGCCATCTCAGACGTTCAGGGGGTATACTGGCAAAAGATTTAAATGCGTCTAGGTTTTAAACTGCAGCTATCTTCCTGTGGATGAATACTTGGAAAAAACAACTTTGAAATTATTTTTGTTTTCACAAGGGTATTCCAAGAATTATCACTTCTTCACATTCATCAGGCTTTAGGCAGACTTCTTCCCCTGTGAGGGTAGCTAGACGGTGCGTAGAAAGTGCATTTTTCCTGAACAGAATACATTGCATTAAAATAAAAGGAAACTTTCTTGCAGCACTACATCTTATCATTTATTATTTCTGCGTTACCTGACACCCATGTAGAGGGTCAAACTCAAGTTTCTTAGGTTTTTATGTTGACAGAAGGGGGACATCGGGGCAAATGCAAGTGAAAATCCAAGTGAGAAACATAAGTGAACATATACGAGCAATATGGAGGTCCAAAACAGAATGCTGGAAACCAGAAGCAAACACAGATTTCTGTGCTTTGATAAAAGAGATGTGGCCACTTCAGCAACTTTCAGAAGTCACAGACCCTAGTAGGCCACATCCACTGACTTCAGTTTACAATTCTGAAGTCAAGCCGATCAAAACAGTAGATGTTCACATGACAGAATCACTGAATCATATCATCATGATAACGTGGTTAGATTCCACGAAGGATTACACTAATCTATGCCCATAGTTCCTAGGTTTTACTGCAATGCCAGAACCACGAACAGTGATCCACAGAAAAAAAATCTGAACGCACACCTACTAGGAAGATGAGTTGTCAAAGGTAGCATACGCATCTCGGAGTCGCATCGTTTCATGGGGAAAGCAGCACATCCTCTGTAAGAGGATTCCAGGTACACTTTTATTTATTCCCAGGGTCTTCCACAGATCCATCTTTATTTGATCTCATGTACTGTAAAGATATTAGAGAGAACCTGACAGAGGTGCTTTTGCATAGACTCCTTGAATGTGTATAAATTGTTATCTATATCAGCATACAAAGTTGTACATTTCATAGAGGCAATGCCTTTGTCCAGCAGCTTGCAAACAACATGCAGTTTCAAATTTCCCGTGCTCTGGAATGCTGGACATCCTTGTCCCCTGGCTATGACAATAAACTGCTTAAATGGGAATGTACATACCATTTTTATCAGAGGTGTGGGAAGGAGGACCAGTACTGTGGCTATGTTTCCGTTGACCCAGTGAACACTCTTTTTCAGCAACGTGTTTTGCAATACATGTGACACTCAAGAAGTAAACACCCGACCAGACTACATGATCTAAAGACTTTGCATTAGCATAAATCCTGCTATCAGATTTCCATGTTTAGTTCAGCTCATCTCTTCTCAACTAATTACAGAAAAATCCTTCCTCAGTGCCTCGTTCCGAGCTACTAAACATGGAACTTTCCTTCCATGGAAAAGCACGAGAGAATTAAAACCCCAATAGAGACAGGGAAGAGTTTAAATCAAATTTAGTTATATGAAGCTGGGAGTCCCACGTTCTATTAGTCTAAAAGATTACACTGCTGGTACATTTGTCAGCTTTCTACTTACAGGACCACTTGAAATCCGCTTGTATTGAACAAGCAATAAGCCATTTAGAAAAATGTAATGATAATGAGTTAATCTCTGAAAGCACTGAGGTAACTAATCCAATAATGATAGTATAGTCTTTTGTTTAATATCCCGTAAGGGACAGATCACGAATCTATGTTTTCCATTAGAGTGGCAGAACAGATCTTAATAAAAGGGCCTCATTATGAAATATGCTTCAGCTCAAAACTCTCTGTAGAAAATGCTCTGTAGTCTGTAGTGCCATTTAAGAAGATCATATTGGATCAAAGGCCCACTGGGATACAGAGCGTCTGTGGTGGATAAAAGGCTTAGATTTTATCAGTTATTGTAAGATACAAAAGAATGGGAAAGGACTCATGGCACACAATAGATAAGGTACGTAGCCACTTTTAATTTTAAAACAGATTAAAGAACTGTTCAATATCAGTATTTTATGTCAATGACCACTATCCATTATGATTTTCATGTGTTTTCAAGTGACAATACAGCTACTTCTTCTCCTGAAAACCAGGCACTGGGTGAGATTCTGAAAACACAGAGCAGCAGTTAAACAGATGAACAAGTATCGAATTTAAGCCATGATTTACAATGGTGAATGTTTCCAGAACCCACTTCCTTTGGAACAAAGTATAGCAAGAAAAAAAATAAAAAGATAAAAAAGCTTTGATAGTTCTTTCCTACCTCTGTAGAGTGGAACAAAGGGGCCAGCATCCAACAGAGAAACCACAGCTGAGTCCTCAGCACTCCTGGAAGTTTGGTGTTTGGTGCCTAAATAAAATTCTATGATCCTGGAGAGGGCCACAGGATAAATGAAAGCCAGAAGGGACTTGTAGGAAGGCAGAATTCCCTATCCACTTGTCACAGTTCCACAGAGCCACTTCTATTGTGGCTGTTTCCTGCTTCTTTTTAAGCAGCGTTTTGTTCTCAAAGCTTTAGAGAAACAAATGTTAGAGATGCTAACTCAGTGAGAAGAGTTCTTTGACTGTAGATGTGAATTTGCAAGCAGAATTTTTGAAGTTAAAGAATATCAGTTACGGTCAGGAGTATATCAGGTTGTACTCTTACTGACAGCCTATCACAAAATCCCATTTGCTTTTTAGGTCCTTATTCATAAAACAGCTAAAAATTATTAATTTGATTTTGATAAAATAACCTACTTGTAGCCAAAACAGGGAAAAAAAAAATAAAAAAGCATTATTCGCTGTTGGTGATTTTAGTGTAGCAGAATTTTGAAAATATCTAGGAAGACACTGACCCCTCTTATATTTGGGATTTTTTTGCATCATTGACAAAGAATATAGCTTCCAGTTTGCCAACACAAGGCTCCTTCTCTTAGTTCTATGAACTGCAAGTCCATTACTTAGCTCTGTGATAGTGGTGCCTCCAAAAAATGTCTAATTTTGTATAGCATTTATTATTATTGTAAGGTAGAACTCTTAAATACAATATTTGAACTGAACAGATCATAACTGTTCTATGCATTTAATGAGTATTTTACAAGGGCTGATTTCTTGTGATTAAAAGATGAAAATTTGGATTATGTTGTATTATATTTTAATTACAATTGCATTGTTTTCTGTTTGTGTAGTATTTCATTGGTCTGTCACAAAGTTTTTGAATACTTTAAAGTGCAGAAACTGCATTTATTCCTCGTCTCTGTGGATTTCATTCACTTTTTTGTATATTTTCATTGAAAAAGTCCCCATCTCCCAAATGCATCCCAACTTCTTGCGCTCTCCAAGACACCAACCTGTGCTCCCATCTCAGAAGTTGCCTGCTCCTTCCTTGCTCAAGCCCCTTTTACCGTTCCCCAGCCAAACCCCTAGCTTCCCCACGCCTCCCAAATCTTCCTTGTCACTGTGTGAACACAAAGATGGGCTTTCTTCCCCAGCTCCCGTGGCCGTTCAAGGGAATACTGCTGCTGCTGTCCACAATTCAGACCCAGACAATGCCCTTTCTGGCACTTTTCTCCCCATCTGCCACCCCCTTACTGGCTTTCATGCCTAGCCAAGCTCATTCGCTCTTTTCTTCTTGACCAGAGCGCAGGGATTGAAAAACGTACACCAAGGCACACATATCACAAATCCCCATAGAAAAGCCAGCACGACAGCCAGACTCCCAGCTGCTCCACAAGCCATGGCTTCCTATATGCCCCGACTGCGATGTTTCTTCACGAGGGCTTCCAGAGCCTGTGCTTTTTGATGTACTTAGCCCATTAGGTGGCATGTGAGGAATAATATGGTGGTTATTAGGGGGACGTGTGTTCTCGGGAACAGGAAAAGAGTGTCTGCTGGGCCACAGCCCACTTCTGGGTCTGACACACAGTTTCAGTGGGAAAAAATTAAGCACAAGTCCAAGTATCCATGCAAAGAAGACCTTAAAGGGAAAGGTACTCTGAGGCCAGAGAAAATAATTTTAAATGACACAGTGGAGTGTCTTCAATTCAAAGCCTTTTTCTTATATGTGTACATTAATGAAGCTAAGACGAGCATTTCCAGTAAGTCAGCACCCTTCCATTCTCCTTAATCCTGCTTGTACTCTGAAGAAATTAATCAAAACAACAGGAGTGTGGAAAGCCCAGGAAAGAGATCTAGAGACTTACACAGTCCGTAGGACAGTGTAGGTGAACATTTTTTAGGAAGAGTCAGTGAAGCTAGCCCCTAGACCAAGAAAAAAACACTTGTCTGGAGCCTCTTCTTCTAAGCTTCCCTTCAGAAATCTGCCAAACAACAAAAATGAAAGCAGAAACAGAAAATGAAGTGATGTGCACCAGGAACGTCACCCCCAAGAAAATTGTGAAACCCCAGGTGCAACTTCCTGCATTTTGGAAGACTTTTAAAACATTTCAGGACAAAAAAGCACACGTGAAAATATAAGCCTACCTGGTATTTATCTTGGACTCGGTGCTAGAATAACTTGCCAGTAGCAAATTCCACACACTGAAACCACAGTTCTTACTACACATTCGTGTGTTTCCCATCATACACACTCACACACACACAGACATACACACGTTACATAGAAAAACATTCGAAAAGCCAGCATCAACATTATAAAAAATATCCCCTAAAGCAAGTTATCACCTCCTCTATGCGTAGGAACACTGGGCTCTTATGCTCAGCATCCAGGAGCCGCCAAGTCTCCCTTGTCCAGCAGAACGACACCGCTAGTCATTTAACACAAACTTCAAATGCACCTTTTAAAGAAACTTTTGTGAGTCGTCCCACACGGGCTCAGGTATAGTTAGCTCTCTTTCATTTCTTTTTCTGCTGTTTCGTTTCCACTGTACGGCTCACTGGCTTTTTCGCTTCTCTGTGTCTCAGCATCCTTCACCCTGCATCTGTGAAGGCAAGCAAACAAGCACCACAGCACACGTGTGTTTACTGCTGCATGCAGAATAAACAAGTCCCACGTTGCCAAGCTGAACCAAGTCTCACCGTCGTCACTAGTAAAACTTTCTTATATGTATTTTTATCAGCTGCAGCACTCACATCCCAGTTCTGCAACTGCTTTAGTACTTTTTAAATTTTTCCGCTTTGAATAGTCCCAGGTACTCACTGTAACTGAAGTGTTCAAAGGATCAGAGCCCGTGTCACTTTTTGTTAGGAGAATCTTGAGTTTTCTGTAATAGTATTTTCTCTGCTAAACATGTCTGATATAAATGACTTGGCGTTCAAAAACATAAACCTCTCCATTAGATTCATACAAAGCGTGAACTGTGCAACAATTTGTGAAACATGCACAAAGCACGGAAAGAAAACAAAGCAAAAGAAGCACAGGTAATCATTTCCCAGGGAACATACTCTGAGAGGCTTCTTAGAGAGATTGCTTTTTTGGGATTCCTCAGGCCTGCCCAGCCTCAAATTTGTACTATCTTACTGGTGCACAAGAGACCTTGTACTTCTCCACCAGCTCTTTTCGTTGGCTTTTTGGAACAACTCCATTCGAACTGTGTACCACTGTTATCTCCAGGCATAGCTGCGCTCGCCAGCTAACCGTGAGCCGTGGATGCCACACTGACATCCCCATGAGGATGCGCAAGGGGGAAAGCAAGGAAGAGGAAAGGCAAAGAGAGAAAGAAGTGTTTAGTTGTGAGTAAAATCATATTAAAATGAAAAAAGAGAAAAAAAAAGAAGAACCATTTCCTGGCCGAGACGCAGTTCCACAGAGGGAAAGGGCATGATCTAACTCATTGCACTTCGGTTATGGCAATTTTCTTGACTTAAAAGGTTTTGCAAGATTTAAACAAAAGGAAAATAAAAAGGTGATAATTTAATAGAGAGTGGCCAAAACAGAACACAACTATAAAATGTCACAAGAATGAGAGAAAAACTGGATGTAACTTCAGTGACCTGGAGGCCTAGGACTAAGGTTCACAAGCATATTCCAGCATAGCTCTTCCACATATCTCACATGGGTGAGAGATGGTGTGAGACTTCCATAAACAAAACCCTCTGCTGATTGGTTTTCCTTGTGCAACTTTCTGTGCCAGATGCAGCTCAGAAGGGCTCCTGAAGTGTGCAAATCCACTCCTTGAATGAAGTTGGAGTACCATTGACTAAATTACGATTTACAGTGCGAGGGGGAAAAAAAAAGATCTTTTTTTGGACTTTGTCCTCACCCTCAGCTATGGGCATCTAGCTGAAGTATGTGCTGGAGGCTCTACTGTCATAAATCTGTATTCCTTTTGTAGTCAAAGACAGCAGAGGGACACCTCCATGGGGATGGTCGCCCCCTGGCCTCCTTCTTTCCAAACCCAGAGTCCTCAGCCGCTCCTCACAGGACACGCCTTCCAGCCCTTCCACCAGCTTTGCTGCCTTCCTCTGGATGCATTCAGGAACCTTCACGTCCTTCTCAAATGGTGCATTCCTAAGGATCCATAACCAACTGCTCTGTAAATCCTCATTAGTTCATGGTCTACTGATTCAATGGACTGTAACTGTTACTTTGGAGCATTACAGTCTATTGCATTAGTGAATACCCACTGACATTGGTTTAAATCCACTTACTATCTAATTAATTGGGAAATCTATTTACGAATGAGATAAAGCATTCACAGACAATGTGCTTAAAAGCACTTTTTGCCCTCATACATACACTTTTCCTCAAAATTATGCTGAAATGCGTGACAAGAGCATAGAGGTGCAGAGTGAGAAGTTAAATTAACTAAATGGAACAATGTTAAGTAATTTAAACAGAGGAGTTGGACTCCACAGCTTATGTATTGGTTAGTATTTTCACCAGTTATGTGCTTAATAATCAGTTATATTCATACACAGATCTTTTTAGGGGTTAAAAATAAATAATCTTAATTTACAGTTCCGTTTCCTCGATTGATTCAGTACGGGCCAGCCTGAAGCTATAAACGCATGACATTCACAGAGCTCATGCCACGGATACTTCTGTTCCATTCATTTACAGAGTTTCACAGACACTTTGTTTACATTTTTTTTTGAAATTTTGAGAAGACAAAAGTGGATAAAAAGAGCCTCCCCCTGCCCTTTTGCCAGGTAGAAAGCTCTGTACTACTAACTCAAAAACGAAAAGTTTTAGCTGTCTTTCAGATGTCATCTGACAATTTGTGCTGCACTGAGGTGTGCGAAGCTGTGCAAGAACACCCTCCCTTAGTCTTTAAAACTGTTTAAAGTTGAACCTATTAGCCTGCTAAAGTGTTGCAAAGTGGTATGGGAGCATATCATACTGGCTACCAAAGTAAATGCTCTTAAGCTAAAGTAAATAGCCTGTGTAAAATGATTGCATAAGAGGGAAGCAACAATGTGAAAGAGGGTTTGAATTTTCTTACAGAAAATGCCAGTTGTTTTGGGTGGAAGTTGTGAGTTTCCTATTTACCTCAGTTATTCTGCTGAAATAAGGTACTCAAATCTTTTACCTTTATTAGTCTCAACAACTAATAAAATATCTGGTCTGCTGTCTGATGAGAAGAAATAATCTGTTTGGCTCAAAGAGGTAAACTGTAATGACAGGCAGGTTATACGTTAAGCTGGCATTCAAGATTATTAGCTTAAATCCGACCATTTCAAAGGTCGTCACCCATGTTTGGTGCCTTACAGAGTCACACACCCTTGCAACAAAGCCACGGTAGTGCAGGAGCAGTGCGCTGTGGGGACAGGCTCTCCTAAAGGAGGCTCACCACTTCAAAGCCCTGCCGAGATCTGGCAGACCGGAGAGGTGCAACCTCTTCTCTTCTGGGCAAGACTCAACATCTGTCACAATGGAGAGAAAGAGGAAAGATTTCCCTTTGTCACAGTAACAAAAGCTGGGGGGAAAGCGCATAATAATACCCCTCCTTTGAGTCCTTTCTAGTTACCAAAGAATTCCTGTTTCATTCCTTTCCCTTCCCCTCTCTTTCAAAAGGCTAGCCAGATATTCCTCCCTACAAGTCCATTCCCCAACGTAAACTTCAGCGCAAAAAATCCAAGGTTGCTGAAGTGGACACAACCTGGAGCAGAAAAAGCAGTCTTACCTAGGCTTTGAAATACATTTGCAATACCATTCTGGGTCTCCTAAAATCAGATGGTGGAGCTCTCCCTCTTCCAGAGCACCCAGGGTCTGCTTCTGCCATAAATCACTTTCCAAACACTTCATTGGTCTTTCCCCCTCAACAGATGGGGAAGCCCACCTAACTCACTCACCCGTGAATCAAGACTGGCCCCTGCTTCCCAGCCCTTCCTCTTCATCTGAGGCACAGCCCTCCCCTGCCTGGGAAGCCGTTTCCCACCTCCGGCTTCCAACCCTCCCCATTCCCGGCCGCCGTGGCGTACAGCCCCGCTCCCCAGCAGGTTCCACAAGGCGGTGGTGTCTGTAGCCAGCTGGGAACCCGCAAAATCAGACCCACCACTACGGTTTGAGCTCAGGGGATGGAAGGGCCAGGCAAGAAAAGCCACGAGTTTTTGTGCTCTGTTGCACAGAAGTGTATCGTCTCCCACCCTGTGAACAAGAGGTCCTCACTGACTGAAAGATCAGCAGCTCCCGACTGGCAGCTTTTGTTCAGCCTGGGGAAGAGCCTGGGAGGATGCTCTGATTAGCAAAACGAATTAAAATGCACGCTGCCTTGTGTTGGGTGCTGCTTAGGGCAAGCTGCGTTACAGCGCATTCACTGGCCCAAGGGAGACAGAACGCTCTCCGTCGCAGCCTCACCCTGCGTCAGTGGCAGGCTGGCTGGCACAGCCGCTGTGGCGGCAGCAGTCTCAGCTGCTGCAGCAAGGGTGGAAGCGCTCCTAAGAAAACCTGCGGTGGGGTGGCCAGTGGCCTAGACACCACCACGGACAACTGACACTCTGAGGTAGAAGCTTCCTTTGCTGACGTGGTATCTACAGAGGCAGAATGGTGTCTGCAGCACCAAATACGCCAGGACACAGGCTGAACTTTTTTTTTTTTTTTGTTACAGCAGCAGTACTGCTTCATTTTTGTGTTTAATTAGCTGCAATTAATTTGTGTTTAATTAGCTGCAGCAGGGCATGCATTTTTTTTGTTTAAGCAGCTCAGGCTGGGTAGTGCCGTTTCCTGGCAGGCATCCTGTGCTAGCAGTAAGGTTCAACATGCCTGCAACAAAAAGGACAAGGATGATTAAACGGAGCAGGGAAGTAGTAATTGTTCTCATTACTCGCAGCAGCCATTAAAAGTAATTACAATTTGGCAACGGTGGTTTTCAGATACAAACAGTCGGTGTCCCAGATGCTGACTGGGAGTGAAAGTTAACGAAAATGTAACACCTGTTCATACATCGGTGCTGCTGCAGTTCCGCAGCATGCAGCATTCCTGAAGCTGTTAAATGCATGCATTATGCCAACAAAAATTTGGCCACATGTTTACTTAAGGCCTGGATAAATATGGCCAATCTCTGACAAAAATCTGATTAAGGTCTTACCTGGGGTTAATAAGACTGACTGCAAGAAGAGCCATTTACAAGGAATCCAAACATGACAAGTAACATAAGGTAAATAGCAATCGTTCATGCAAAATGGGGTTTTTAAAAAGAAATCCTGTGTTCTGAGTGGGAGAACGTATTGATTTATTCTTCTGGTTTCCAGTCCTGTGAATGGAGCTGCTCCCATGGACAGCTGGGATGTGAAAGGCAGAGTGGGTGAGTTGAGCTCACGCCAGACTCCCGTGGCGACTGCTCTCGCGGGCTGTAACCCACCCAGGCCCACAGATCGGCGGCCTGGCCAGTCCTACCAGGATCGGAAGGAGAGTATTCTGAGTAGAAAAAAAAAACAAACACGTGTAGAAGTTTTGCAGTTCAAGTCCTCTCACTGTATTTTTCTGTTTTCTGGCTAAACTTCCAGAACACATGAAATACAAAGTTATATTTGTATTTCCTCTGCCCATGAGAAGCAGGGGCTGCATTACGATCATCCCAAGACATGTCTGGGCTTTCTGTTTATGGGAAATTTAGAAGACTCGTGAAAAAAATCACTGAAGGGTTCTAGGATAAAGCTGAGGATTGCTGGCTCTGTGGCACTTTGGTGGCTGCTCAGCACAGGACAAATCACGCTGAGGTTTACAACGTGAGTGACTTCAGAGGGATGCTGCTCCCCACAGCCCATCACCGCCACCGCCCCTCCTGCCCCCCATGCAGCGCCCGCGCCAGGGATGGGGACCTGCGCCCCAGCTCGCAGCCGCTCGCATGCTGCCCAGGAGGAGCTTTGTCATGTCCCCCTTCCTACAGAGCGCTGTAGTTTTCAGAACTCCACGTTTATTTATTTTTCGTTCCACAAAGCGGGAAAAGTAGATTATGTCTCTAACCCTATTTAGGGAGCAACCACAAAGACTGAAAAAGACAAAAAGCTGCCTCCCACTTCTGAGCAGAAATAACCTGTACATCAACTGCTTTACCCGAGGGTTCAAAGCATACACAAAGTGCTTCGTTCAGAGTAAGCATGAAAGGCATGGTCCAGTCCTGAACGTATCCCCCGCGACGTAACAAGGGCAAGCAAATCAACAGACAAGCACCGGCGTGTTACAGTTCATAGAGGATTTCAGCATTGACTCCTGCTCCAAAATGGGCAAATCTGAATCTCACAAACATCGCGCTGATGGATGGACTGAAACGTCCTGAATCCATGCTCCAGATCAGAATGACTGCATGGTTGTACCCACACAGCCGAGCCGCAGTACGTAAAGAAGCATTCTATAAACAACCAAGTCCGTAACCAATAAGTTATAATATTTTTTTATTCATGTTAGAATTTCTATCAGTGTTTGAACATTAATATTTAGAGAGTTTGTACAATTTCCATTCAAACTTTAAAATGAGAACCACACTAGATCACAAATGGTAACTAAAACACAGTTCAGAATCGTATGAATATTCACACTCTCTTTCTCTCTTAACACTGTTAAACACTTTCTTTTCTGCCAGGGGGTTTACAAGGAAAAGTGTGCACCGTAATTGTATCTCAGCAGTGTTCCAAAACATAATGGTATCATCATTACATATAAACTCTTTAAAAATATAGTTCTGTCAAAAGACTTGATGACTACTATGTACACTACAAAAATAAATTTTCATATAAATAAATTATATGGCATAATTTTATCTTTGTAACTGAAATGACACAAACCCACTCCTACCAAAGCAGGCAGGCAATGAGACCCAGTTTGAATATTTTTTTTCCTTTTAACTCCTTACGCTATTAGCTACGACAAGTCCTTAAAGTAAATGTTATATACTCTTTCCTATTTAACATTAGTAAGCACTCTATACAAATAAAAATCCATTAAACAGTAAAAACATAGCTGTAATAGTGTTTCCAATAGAAATAAAATCCCTGCATCTTGTTTGTTATAAACTGGCATGACAAATACTGTAAGAAAACATTCTTATGATACAAAAATATAAATATCACCCATGATTAAAAAAGTTAAAAAACAAAACCAAGCCAAAACAAATGTTGCCAGCCACTGAGTTCTCCCCTTGCCAATGTGACTACCAGAGAAGAAGGTCTACGCCGCGCACGAAGCAGCAGAGAGCTCACCCACGCGGGAGGACCCGGGCAGGGGCAGGTGGGGAACGCCGCGGCTCGCCCCGGCCCCATTCCTCCCCTGTCGAGGAAGAGGAGGGAGCGAGGCAGCCGGCGGCGGTGCTGGCAGGAGCGCTGCTGACCTCCGGCACAGGACTGCATGCTGGGCGGCTGAAGGTAGCTTCCCGTTAGCATCATACAGCTCTGCCGCAGAGTTCGTTTGACCGGAGGCGACTACGCCGCCAGCGCTGAATCGGGGCCCCTCACCTTGCTGTCGCTAAGAGCCTTCCGGTCAGTCAGCGAGCTGGACCGGTGGGCAGTCGCGACATCAACCCCCAGCACCCACTGGAACAGTAGCTTAGGTGTCACAGGATCGACACCAGGCTCTCGCCACCTGCCCTTCGGGCGTTCACATTGGAGATCTGTAAACAAGTGCCTCATATCAAAGTGTTTTCAAGTGAGCAAAAAAGGCATGGAAATTTGTGCATTCTAATTATCCCCATTCATTATGCTGGCAAGGTCTGTGGGCAAAGATAGACTCCCTGAAGCCACTGGAGAAAAACACTTTCCCATCAAAGAATCGGCCGCTGCTGTTCAGGCATCGCACTTAAAGAAAAGCCCTACCGCTGCTGTGTTTAGAAACTGAGTACTGGTTGTGTGTGTTTGGCTCTGAATACACAATTGAACATCTACCTGCTCTAAAAAACAGCTCGGAGAAGGGCAGAAAAAAAGATCAAGAAAGGAAGACAGAGATAATGAAAATTGCTATTATTTTAAATTAAGCTTCTCCATTCTTAGGGTTTGTTTCCAACTGGAAAACAGATCGTAGTGTTTTTTTCAGACCCTTCACCTGCAGCAATCCCCTTTTAGTTAAAAAATAATAATACAAAAAGCTAAATTAGTTTCACAAAGAGATCCCAGTTTAGCTGTTTTAATTAAAAAGTGCCAATGCAGCATGGGAAAACACAAACAATAGAGAAAAGAACACCCCAGGCCTTACGTGTCATTACAGTCCTGAACCCATCGGAAAGCCACTTATATTTAAGAAGTGAAAATAGATGGGCTTTTCTATCCTTCCCTTTGATTTTTATCACTTACTATTAACTTCCTTCCTGACATGAAAATAAGGTGACCAAAGATACTGCTTTCAATGCTGTAAGGACACAGCTGAGCTGTGGCTCACTGTCAAACAACTAAATTATCCAGCTTCTAATGCCACCCATAGTTAACAGTATCAACATCAAGATAAGGCATATGCTGACTGAATTTCTATAACCACAGCACTTCTCAATATCCAGCACCTTTGGAAGTGAAAAAAACAATGGTTATAGTGTTTGCACTTACCTGGCACCTTTTGCAAAAAAATAAAAAAAAATAAAAAAAATCAAAGGACTACATGAACAGTAATTAAACCTCACAACGTTCCTGGGAGGTAGGTAAGTGTAATTATACCCATTTTTTAGAAACTGAGGCATGGGGCAGTTACATGACTTGACCAAAGTCACGTGAGCCAAGTGATTAAGAGCGTGGGAAACTGAACCACAACCCCAAACCTCGACTCCTTGTCTTCCCTTCTATTTCAGTTGGGCCTCTGATGATGGCAGTCTGTGGTACATGTTGGTAAACACCAACACGGTTCTCACTAGTGCCTACTAACAGGGACAGCCAGACTCACATCAGCATCAGTGGGTTTGTAAGCCCACTACGCATTACCATACAGTAAAAAAGAAATACAGTACACCAGGAACATACACACAAAAGCATGCATGCACTTCCAGATGCACACATGGATACACACAGTAAAACAAAACCTGCACATAGCTAAATCTATTTAAGCCTCCCAGATTAACTTGCTTTTCTTCATATCTGCTTATTTTAAAAATTATCACGCATAGCGTGTTTGAAAGTCAACAGAAACATTTCATACTACCACAGGGTCGTGATACACAAATTTAAAATATTTTAAACAGACATGTACCTTTGAAAAAAAAAGAATTCCTATGACATAAGCAATATTTGCATAGAATTATACAAGTAAATTATACAATATTTAAGCAGCAGCAACTTATGCTGAAATTTAGAACTAGATTAAGCTTAGTTGTGGCACAGAGATCAACGTACAAGAAGTACAAAGCGCACACAATATTGTCCCCATTCTATTGCCCAGAGGCAAATGACTCCAGATTATACTACTTTACATTGTTCTTTTGTATATTACATATGTGTACATCTTTTAAATACTTAAAGAAATATTTAACAAAATAATACAATAGGTTACAGTAACAATGAACTGTTGTCCTGATGCAGCATGTCCTTTTCTACAACTTCAAGCAGTTCTTCTCTTCAAGCAGTTCTGGAAATACAGTTTTCCATCTTTGGCCTCTTCTTTGCTTCAGTTATTACCCTTTACAAATAAAGAAAGAAGAAAAACAAACATTCATTAAAGTTCAAGAAAAACAAACAAATCAAGCTAATCCAAAACTCATTTCATGATTCTTGTGGTTACAGTTAGCAGTCAGGAAATGTGGGCTCTGCTTTCATCTCAGTCACGAATTTCCCCAGTAAAGAAATACTGGTGCCAATTAAAAAAATTCAGATGGTTTAATTTCTGAGTTCCCAGCTTTAGATATCTGCGAGAAATTCAGTCAAAACTGATGAACACTTCAAGGAGAAATATGCTACATCGAATACTGCGCACAGTTAACCATCTCATGTTACCACGCAGTTCAGCTTGCAAAAGCTGAGCCCAAGTATTTCCTCATCCTGAGGATACTATTACTTGCTGTATTTCTCGGCTGCGAGGCTAACAACATTCGTGTCTATCTGCACTTTGAGAAGTCTGGAGAGACATTTTGTAAATCAGAAGGTGATTTTAATATGAGTCACCAAAAAACTTCCATCAAAACTCTCCACGTGTGTGTGCCTGTGCGCACATGCACGCATATATGTAAAATCGTTCTATAACTAAAATAAAACGGCCTGCTCTGGTCGAACTAGTGTCTGTCACTGAAAAGCTCTGAAAAACAAAGAGAGAAAGCAGGGATCCACAGCTAAGTAACTATTTCAACACTTCTTCTTTCCCCTAAAAGGGAAAAGCAGAGTTAACATAGTGAGAAATGGTTTTTCAGCCACAAGCCCCAAAAAGCTTTCAGGGTAAAAAAACTCAATCGGTTTCTCCCCTTCAGAGTATTCCCTATAAAATTAATGGAAAATTATCACAACAAACTTCCACAAACTGCTGAAATGTCCTGTCTGTTCTGAACAGCACTGTTTCCTGTAGCTCCCTCTTGCCAGCCTGGAGACAGACCGTGGTTTAGGCACCGAGCCTCGCAAGTGCTTGGGTGCATCAGCTGTTTCACAGGAACGCTCGGGTTCATGGGGGGGGTCTCTGACCACCCCCCCAAAGTGCAGCGGGCACCCACCACTGTGGTGGGGCCAGCTCACCTCTCACTCGGCCCATCTTCCAGAGGGGTTCAGTCCTCGCAACGGACTGCAGATTCTTCCACAGAGTCTGACTCAGGAGAGGACATGTCTCAAGGCAGCTGGCAATTTTACATTCTCCTAGGCAATGTCATTCTGTGTGCTGTTCTAGAACGGGCCTGGTTCGGGGATCAGCAGACAAGGCCTATAAACAGCAAATGCAGATGCACAGCTTTGGAAATCTTACACAACATCTCTGCTTCATTTTGCTCATCTGGTAAGCTGGGGTTGTACGACGTACTCCCCACTCTTCATGGTTCTTGGAAGTAGTTCATAGTCTGAACCCACTGTAACTTCTCAGTGTTGGAAAGCACTGCCTTATTCAGCTTGATTTCTAGCGCAAAATGTACTGTATTCACGGTCAAATGTACTATACTCACAGTCAGCAGATTTAAGATGATCAGGGACCAATAAGTAAACCTACCTCAGAGAAATTTTATCTTTCCACTTTCTTTTGATCACACTGTTGTCTGGCACAGGCAAAGCCTGCAGCTGCAGGAGACAGACCTACCTTACTGTGAGCTGTTGCCAGGTATCCTTTCCTCACATTCAACATCTTGCAGCTCTATAACTTCTACTTTAGAATTTCTTCTTTCACACCGCACGTTAAAAGGCACATGGGGGTCCTCAAATGGCCCATGGTCAGCTTCATGGTATCCCTCATAGGACGGAAAGCCCGCTCCCCGAGAGCTGTGGCCGTGCACCGCAGGGTGGACAGCAACAGTCACTGAAGCCGAGGCAGTCACAGTAGTGATCGGCTGGCAGTATGCCGGCCCCACGGCGCCCAACGCTGGGCTCCTCACGTTGTGAGAACGAGCCCTGTGGCCCAAGCGATCCCTGCTGCTGGGCCCTGAATGCCCTTCAGCAGACATTTCGAAGGCGTCCCTGCGCGGGCGGTAAGGAGGTGGCCATAGCCCTTCCCTCGTGTCCCGTTTGGGCTGCCGGCCCTGGCACCACGCCTGCTGCGTGCCGGACTCCGGACTCGATTGTAATCTGGGACTCGACTGGTGCCTCGTCTCTGGCTGAACCACCTGAAACGAGAGGCGTGTGGTTATGCCTCTGACAAATACTATGCTCGCTTGCATTTTATGCTGAGAACAATCATAATAATGCTGTCCTGGCTCTAACTCTACAAGGGTAATGCCCTGAAGTCTGATAATTGTTGACTTTTCCAGACAATTTTTGGCTATAGTTATTAAAACCTGGAAAACACACCTTCAGAAAGACACAGGATGACAGCTGAAAACATTACTGTAAGCTTCCTACATACTGCACCATCTTTTCAAAGGAACAGGTGATGAGCACTTGATCTTAACTCATTCAACAACCAGAACTGCAGGCGTTTGGAAAAGGCTCTGTTCCACACAGGGTACATACACAGGATGTTAGCAGGGCAGTTTGTATAGACTGTAGGAATCTGTTTTCTGATTTCTGTAAAAAGCGTGAAGCGCAGCGGCCACATCAGTCAATAAACCGTGACCAACTTCAAATGTGGCTGTGCTTGTACCTATTTCTAGGCCTCTGCTGAACAAAAACAGATCCGCATTGCAGCTCAGCATGCAGCATCAGCAGGGGTAGGAGACAGAGCCTTTTCACTTTCCTTTGAAATCGCAGTTATGCCAACGAACCCTGTAGCAAGAATCAACAGGCCCAAGATTTGGTACAATCCTGAAACTGTTTTCTTCTGGCTCTATCAATCTTTCCCCAAAAAATGTGCTGTCAGAGAGTGGTATACGAGATGGTGATCCACAAAGACCTGTGTGGAAGAGGTCTCAATCTTTCAGTCTCCCCCGTTCTCTCTCTGAGAACAGTCATCAAGCAGACTGAGAGCTCTCTCCTGTGGCTGGTGCCAACAGGATGTAACAGCAATTACACATGTTAAAAACCTCTGCTTTCATACCATCATTTTACCCCCAACTTGACCCTAAAGGAAAGGGCAAGAAACGCCTTCACTCCCTGCTTACAAGTTTTAGCACAAAGGCGCAAAGCATAATCAGCCAGAAACATGAAAAAGCTTTCCACAAAAATAGATAGATTTAAATAAAAAAAACCAAACACTCTTCTTGCCCTCTTGCCAGTCAGCATTCAAGCTACTTACAGTGGATCTCGCAAAGACAGGATTCTCAGTGGCTTCCACTATTACTTGATGGACTGGTGCCCCAGGGCGGTGCGCGGCCTCGTACTGATGAAGCTCTTCACTGATGCCTGACACTGTGGTCTGAGAGCTGTACTCTGAGTCAGAGGAATCTGACCCATTATTCGTGTGCCCGGGTGGCAGCGCAAACCTCACGATGCTGGGGGGCGGCTCAGGAGACGGTGTGGGCAATCTGTTCCGTCCATTGGCTGGAGAAACCTGGCAATGACAACGCATTCAGTAATATCCAATTAGCATCACCCTTTTAATCATTAGAGCTGGACGCAACTGTTCTGCCAAACACACCGTCTCACGCCACGAGAGCCTTAGCACTGGTTTTCTGATGAAGATTTATATTGAACTGAAAAAATGAACGAAAGAGAGACGTGACCTCCATCTGTGGATATGTATAGAAACAGGATTACGCAGATTCTTCTGGGTATCATTGTCTCAGGAAGTGCACGTATGCATGTACGTGCATGCACTTGCTCTTATAGACTTAAAAATAGCACGTGGACTTCCCTCCTCCTTCAGCATACATTCACAGTGATTTCATAGAATCACCTCAAATGTGTATGTGTATGTGGTTCAGTGTCTATTTGCACAGAGAGATGGACACACACATAATGGTAACGTACGCGGTAACAACATACGCACATATACATTGCTTGAGTAAGCAACAGGTCATGCATACTGCTAGGAATATAAGAGATCATGTACCCTTGTCAAAACTAATACTAAAAAAATTAACACTTCCGAAATATTACTAGTGCTGTATACGTACCTTGTGTTTTATCCTTGTACACACACATACATACACATAGACACGTGAAGCACAGCACACTGATTCTACTAATATTGGATAAAGACAGCCCTGTGTAGCACAGTAATTGTGTTAGAGAAGGTAACGAACAATCCACAACCAAATACAAATCTGGTATCTATGAATTCTTTTTCACTGGACTTGGGCTTTATGCTGTAAAGTCAGCAACGTCTAAGTGAAGCCTTCCACCCATCAAAAATGTTGCTTCAGCCAAGCGCATACTACAGGGAGGGGCAACTGGACAGGGGGGGCCTTCTGGCAGACCTGTCATGGTTATCAAGGTGTGGTCTGTGGACCACCACTGGTGTATGTTGATCCACACAGGCCTTCCTGGTGGTCTGCTCAGTTAAGTATTTTGAGGAAAGCAACAGAGGCAGTAAGGTAGGAAAGAAGAAGGTATGTGTACAAAACAAACTGTCTTTTGCAAAATATTGCGGGAAATCCTTATTTTACAGACTAGTTTGCATATCACATTATGCTTTTAAAAGCACAAATAATCCTACAATTGTCTCAAGCTTGCAAAAAAAAACACAACGAAATAACTAGAGCAAGAAACTTAAAAAACTTAAAAAAGCCAAGAAAATTTAAAAAAGAAAAGAGTTTCTAAAAATGGGGGATAATCTAGGGGGGGGGCAGGGGTGCAAAGATAGTATTATTTCTTCTGTTCACCATTAATTTTACTGACCTCAGGGTATGGTCCAAAGAATGAAAGAAGAACAGGAAGCAGCACCAATCCATTGAGAACTCCCAGAATGGTTAAGATTGCCAAAACAGCAAAGAAATACCTGAAGTAGAGTTTAAGGGGTTTGGGGGAGAGAACAGCCACAAACACTGTTAGAAATAAGGGACTACAAATTACTCCTAAATATGTTAAAACAGTACACAAACTAAATCAAATCTAAAACATTGCTAACATTGCACTAAATAATTATATCACTTTCCATATACAGATATAGGGTTTTTTACCTTTTGAATTAGAGAAGCTACATTCCACAACCCAAAGTGTTAGTTGATAAAGGAAAGAAAAAAAATTACATTTGTTAATTTCCCAGAATCTAGAAGCATGTAATGTTATTTATGAATGTGTTACACAAACACAAAAATATGGAATGTGCAGTGAATAGCTGAATAGATTGAAAGCACAAATACAATGAGAAGGGGCCCCCATTAGTGAAAACCCAGCAGAAGCAAACAAATGAAGTGAAGGGTGTAGAATTTAAACAATTTAGCCTAGAAGGAAAAGAAGCCCTCTTCTCCCAGCAGCTAATCCACTGTGAAATGCTTCTGCATCTTACAGCAGAATCTCTAATTAAATCTCCAGTGTATCAGGTAAGGGTTTCCCTCGCTGTTCATTAATCACAACTTTCCGCCTAGAATTCTGTGAGTTCCAGTTTTACCAAATAGCTCGAATTGCAACCTTTTTACAACACAGGAACCCGCTTTCTGCAAAGAAAATGCTGTCCATTCTATAGCGAGCTTCAGCATTGTACTGAGTAAGAGCACTCCACAATGGCAGAGCTGCATTGCAGGCTAATCTTTTGTTGAACAATTTAGCATCTCTGAATACTCTTGTTTTGTGTCAGCCAATTCAAACATAAAGGCTGAAGTACTATGGAAGAAGAGGAAAGTGCACAAGTGGTTGTCCTTTCCCACCGCTGAGGGCTAAGGTCTGGGATCCTTCATGAATACCAAGGTAAACCTGTCAGTAAAAGGAAAGCCTTGCTAGTTGGTATTCGGCACAGCTGGGGCTTAGACTAAACTTAAGGCTGCATTGTAACTAATGATTTCAAGGACTCAGTCTTGGTAAATTCCTGGAAGAGAAGGCAAAGGAGAAGAACAGGGGGCAAGTTTGCTACTAATGGGTCTGCTGATTACATTGTCTAGCTGGCAACAAACTTTACTGCTTCCCTATTTCCACATCTGATCAAATACATCAGACTCCTGTAAAACTACAAATATCCTGCTATTGTAAACATTTGGGAATTTCTGATCTGCATTAGGAAAAATCAGCAAGCCAATCTACTCTACTAACATAAACCACCAGAACTTTACACTGGGACAGAGATCAACAACAGGCATTAAAAACATTTGCATCTCATCCATCTAACACTAGGATAAACAGCAGGATTATAGCTCTGACCACTTGGTGTATACAATGTCTGTTAATTTACTTAATCTTCTACATTGTTGGACTAATCTATCGCTTTCCGGAAGTTTGGGATCTTCTTCACCCACTGTAACAATGCTCAGGCTCCCATAGTTTAGTTTAGTTTATTTTTTAAACAAGGCAAACTAAAGTCAGATTGTGCTAGAAAATGAGAAACTGATGGCCAAAAAAAGTAAAATAACATAAGTTGAAAAGTTGAAAGGCTCGTTTTATAAACTGAGAGAACATCTAATCCAAATTTGGTGTGAAGGGCTGCTACAATCTTCCATTTGCTGTGACACAAAAATACGCTTGCCAAAATCTCATCTGTTAAGTAACAAAGTAGCACACCAAATGTACCCCTGTAAATTTAGGTTAAATCTGTAAGCAACCTATATGCCAAAGTGTTCCAAGTCTTACAAGATCAGGTTCTAAAAGAATAATTCTACCTTATTTCTTCAACACCAATAAAGTAAAAAATAATGACTTTGGGAAAAAATACAAATTCTAATTCTAGACATGCAGTATCTATATAGTAATAATCCTCATGTAGGTTTCATGAGGCCTAACTGCAAACTGCCTGCTTTCTCCAAATCTCTTACATACATAAACAAAAAATCTTGATGAGATTTAGCAGCCATTCTCTCAGTTCCTGCCTCTGACATTTTGTTGTTATTGTTGTCAAATGGATGTCAGCTAAGTCTAGCCATCTATCCAGCTTATGTCTACCTAAGTAGTTAAGTCATCTTTCAGAGCATTTTTATTTGGCCCAGTTCTACCTCAGTTCCATTTTAGGGCTTGGATTTTTTTTTTTTTTTTTTTTTTTTTGTT
>Ga0065711_1030193_pt1 | contig 33361 bp, 14 predicted proteins | sample Hoacrofraction12_FD_59098 | JGI IMG/M metagenome (GOLD analysis project Ga0065711, IMG submission 59098) | Hoatzin crop microbial communities from Cojedes, Venezuela - Epithelial fraction 12 v2 (version 2) | ecosystem: Host-associated > Birds > Digestive system > Esophagus > Crop | place...
GGTGGGTGAGGAGCAGAGAAGGCCTTGACTCTGTCCAGGCACTGCTCAGCAGTAACGAAAACATCCCAGTGTTATCAACGCTGATTTCAGCACAAATCCAAACCTTAGCCCCATACCAGCTACTATGAAGAAACGTAACTCCATCCCAGCCAAAACCAGCACAGGTAGGCATCTCGATCCTGATCGGTTATTCCTGCTCTGGGTCCTCTGTGAGGTTTTTAAAATCTGTTTCTGCAAAACCCCAGACAGCTTAGTATGAATCTTGGCACACAGTACCTGTCTGCTAACCCCCTTCTGGCTTTTCTCTGAAAACATTTTTTAATTGCATACCATTTTTATTAAGGTTAATATTTCTGTTCTGTTAGCTTAAGTTTTTTCTACTCTTTATTTAGTATCCCAGCCAGAATGTGAATCTGAATGCCTGGATCTGGAGCTAATGCAGTAACACATTTTGTGCATGGTGACATTTAACAGATGGTTTAGATTCACTTCTGATGCTGTGCCTTTGTCCCTGCCACATCAGTCAGTGAGACACAGTTGCCTGAACAGGGATCTTTCCAAGCTGTCTTTCATCTACTGTCAGTGTGAAAGCCAGAATAACGTGGTTTTGATTCCTAGGTTGTGTGTTTAATTCCTAGGTTGTGCCTTTGCTCTTCTCTGCCACCAAGCCATCATTTCACATTTCTCTGCTGTAAGAAATGTAGCTGCACTGATGAAGGACTATGCACTACAGGAACTTCAGTTTCGTAATTTCCTTTGAAAAGACATTTTCTCTAATATGGTTACATGCAAGAAATCCTACATCCTTCCAGCAGATACGGAGACTGGACGATACACAGGTAGAGTGTCATTAGTCATATAATCCATTCCAGCTCCTGTAGTGATGATTTCTTTGTGCTAGGCTGGGAGGAGAGTGGACAGGCAGTCAATTAAGTTTAGTTAGAAATAATGACATGCAAAATGAATCGCCTTTTCACTTGTTTTAACAAAAGGTGTCTTGCAGTGGATTATCTTTCAAACTCTTTTCCCTCCCACCCCCCCAAATCCTGAATGCCTCAAACTAAAGTATTTTATTTCTACCTTCTGTAATGTTTTGCAGAGTAGGATTCTATTCTAAAAGAATCAGATATTCTAAAAGAATCGGATTTTCTAGGTCAATTTACTCACCTGTCACAGCCATAAGGTTACTATAATGTTCAAGCTGGTCTCATCAGGAGTGAAAATCTAGATGCATGATGGCAGATAAATTTCTGCCAGCGAATGCAGCCTGTGTAGAAAACAACAGAAACACAAGGCCAAAGCACTGGGGCTGAACATAAAAATAAAACCAGAAGTTTTCTAAGCAAGGGAACAGGGGAATCTAACCACATCTAGCACAGAGGGAGGATGCTAAATGAAGGCTGCCAGGGTCAGCACGGATGCAGAATAAACACACCAGCAGATGTTTTAGGCTAAGTAACTTTAGTTTTTCAGTTGATGTGAAGGCAAGGGTTGGGTATAAAAATTCTGTGGTGCAAATATTATGTAGGCCTTCAGCTGTAAATACACTCAAGTGAGGAAATCATCATGTGTTAGATTATCACATTCCTCAGATGGCACATGCTATAATCGTACGTGTAAGTGGTGCTCTGAAAGCCCACCGCATACCTTGATGAAACTTCTAGAAGCCTTCCAAGGCTATGCAGATTAAGAGGAAAGAGCCCAGGCTTTCCTATATGATGCAGCTGCAGCTCATATGATAAATTAATTTGCTGTTTTTAGTGACATTTTTACATGCTCGTCCCTTTTTCTGCATGGAAGAAAATGGAGAGCTGCTAAAGGGAGAGCCACTTAAGCTAGGCTTTGCAAGAATCTAATTAATTATAACACGAGAGGTTTACAGGCAAATCGGTAACAGGCTTGAGGAGAGCGGGCTTTAGAAAAAATGCTGGAGTGAACATGGCAACAACAAACATTGGAGTATCTTAACAAGGGTTAAAGCTTTATCTTCGTGCTTGGACAAAATAGACACTACAGTTTGCTCTGGAAACAATGTGATTAAGGATGAGCAAATCTGTGGAACTTTCAAGTAGACTTCAACATGCTTTGTGGCTCTTTATTACTTAATCTGAAATCTTATTAAATGGCATGTGATTTACTTTCTGTTAAGCCCTCATTAATTTAACAAAGAACAAATCCAAGTGGAATGAAAAGAGGCAGGATCAACTGATAGTACTCCAACACAAAGTAGAACAAAATCATAATCATGTTACTAAATATAACCAAAGCCTGTACACTTCATGCATGCAAAATTTGCTCTGGAATTTATTGCTTTCTACCAAAATCATGCTCTAGCACCTTAACTTTAATAATAAAACATGGTTTGAAAATTCAAAAAACAATGAATGTAGTTGCATTTCACAGGTAGCAGACAATATTGAAAGAACCAGCTCAGATGAATGTGGATGTTTCGTCATTTGGGACCCTGAGTCAGTAGTTGGAGAACTACTCATTGTACCAAGAAGAGGTACAATGGTCACTGTACAAAGAGCTTACTATTTTTGCAGTAGTCTGCCATTTTAGTTTTGGTGATCTTGCTGCAGTTGTGTCTGGTTCTTCAGTGTTTTCTACAGATACCTCCATCTGTATGACTAGATCTTGCAGGACCCAGTCGGAGGTAAGAGATCTTCTAAGCTGGTGTGTGTTCTAAAGGAAAATTGTTCTTGATGTGGCTTAGGATGATTTATGACTAGAGAAGCTGGGGCAAAGGAAGAGATCTCAGACTGGAGGGGAAAGAAAGGGAGAAAAGCCGGGAGATGGTTTCTTTATGCTTGTCTGCCCACAGAAGGGAAGAGACAGGAGGAATAGGAATCAGCACAAAGAATGTCTGTCAGAGCTTTGCTGAGGTGTTACAGGAAATAAGGAGAAACCAGCAGAGTTGCTGCAGAAGAGAAAATACCCTGGCTGATATCTGATCATGCAAGTGGCTTCTGCCAGCAAAACCCAGAATTTGGGGTCTTAACTTCCAATTGCTCTTGCGTGAAAGAACTTCACATTCAGCACAATCTGCTTTTCCTAAGACAGAGCCCTCACTCTTCACAGGGGCTGCTTCTCTGCCCTTTTCCAGGACTACCCTCACTCAGTTCAAAATTATCTTCCACCCTGTCCAAAGCTTCTGCTCCCAGAGCCCTCCTAAACAAGCCTTCTAGGTTCCTTGCCTTACAGTCTCTGTACTTGCCTCTGCTGGTGTGCCATCCTCTCGCTGTGGGTGACTGGTAACCACTCCTGTGTTAAAGTGTTGCAGCATCGGTGCAGGAGATGCAGTTCCTGCTCTGCTAGAGTAGAAAAGAAAGCCAATCTTGAAATACTGATCTGCTCAGGGTGATTTTGAAGCCAGAGAAAGGAGGTTTCCAAGAAAGACCAAACCTCAGGTTTTCACACCCTATCTGGTGTGAAAGAGAGAGATAGAATTTGTATCTCTGTCTGCGTTTGCGGGTAGAAAGAGCAGGGTCAATGACCAGACTGACGACAAGCAGGTACGGCAGCAGAGATGCCCCATCATCAGCCTCAGGTCTCAGCCTCTGCCAAACTTCAGCGAGAACCTTGTCTCTATAGGCCCAATTATCTCACTGCATCTTCTTCCAAACGAGGAAATGTCAGTGGAGTCTCTGGGCAGGAAGAGCCTTTCAGGCAGGCTCTGTAGCACAGCTGTAGTTTCTGCTACTTTTGCATCTGTTGTTTCTGGAGCAATTTCAGGACTCTCTCAAGTCAGCAGAGGAAGGATTTTAAATTCAGACCCGCCCAAGGCAAAACCAAATTCCCTCCTTAGGAGGTATTGCACCAGTAACGTTGCTAACTCATGAGCAAAACTTCCAGGTATACATATATAGATTTATTAACTGAAAAAAAATTATTCTACTCTTCTAGTAAATTCATCCATATAGTCACAGAGCAAGTGAAGGTTTTCTGAGGAACCTGTCTATGCCATTGCTGCTGGTGGCAATTATCTTCTGTGGTACCAATGTTGTACCTGTAACTTCTTGGTTTCCTTCATTAAGTCACATCTCTCTGAGCTGTCCTTGAGCCCAAGTAGCCAAATCTGTAGAAGGGAGAAAAGAAGTTACAGAGGCTGTTGGCTACTCAGTTGTCTTGGTTTGTATTTGTCTAGTTCTGTAGTTCATCACTGTAATCAGGTCCAGTTAGAAGAAGAGAGGAGGGCCAGGACCCAGGAGCTTTCACTACTGCAGGGGGTTTCAGAACCTCAGCTTTTGCCAAGTCTGGTGGAAGAAAGAGCTCCTGCAGCCTCAGTGCGTAGTGCCTCCAGTACAAACAGCTGAGACTAAAAACCATTCTCTGCTGACTTTCTCCTCCTCCGTGCAATTTTCCATCTTTATAATCCAAACTTCTTTTCTGCAATCAGAAAGCTTTCTCTGGAGCAGTCTGTCACAACAGTGTTTGCCAACTGATTTCTCACCTTCATGCAGTTCTGACATTAGGACCACGCTGTTCTTGCAGCCACATGTCAGCTCTTCTGGGTTAGCCTGAAGTATTTTTCCCTTCACAAATTACATGCAAGGTAGGGCAGCCACTTTTTTATCCCTAATTATACACATACCTTCGAGCAGTGCTATTTCAAGCAATGTCTATCATTCTCCCCCTGCCTAGAGACATGGATGAGGAATCAACATTATCCATTCCTAATTCTGAAACGACATCACAGCAACTTAGTCTTCAAGGTTCCTTAACTTAAACAGCCATCACAAAAACTGTTGCCTACCTCTTCATCACAAATTCTTTCCCATCCAACTAAAGATGGAATTTGCACTTGTTGCACAGTGCAAAACTGAAAGTGTCTGAAGAGCCTAGGAATTTGCTGTAATATCCTGCTACTTACGCGAGTCCTTTCTGGACTTGCATCTACATGGTCTTCAGGATGTAAGTACTATCTAATATCTCTCCAGAACAATAGGGCTTTTGAGACTAGGGAGGGCCAAGGCAGAAGCTGCCACAAGAGCCTTTGAACATCAATAATGTGTCGCATGAGCAACTGGTAAGTGTGTCAGAAAAGGTTTTCCTTTCCTCATCTAAACCGTGCAGTGGTTGGGTAGCAGCTGGCAAGCTTGCACACAAGCTCTCTAGAAAAAGAGCAGAGCTGTGGGACCATATGGCCAAGGAAATCCGAGTGCCTGACAAGCTCTGGACAACTCCTGTTTTCTCTGTTCCAGCAGAAAATTCCCCTAGGGGCTGTATGGCACGTCTGAATGGCCTCATTTTGATGCAGTTCTTACTGCTTTGGGCTCCGTCTCAGACTGGCAGTCTTAGCCTTGTGGCAGACCCTTTGTAAATTTATTCTTCTCCAAAGGTTTGGTGTTGCCTTTATATATTCTAAACAAAACCAGCTGAGAGCCAGGCAGGCTGGTCAGCAGCAGCCCCATCAGCCTCTCTTTTGTGACTGAAGCACTATGCAAACCATCACTTTAAGTGCCATCACCTAGCTCTGTAACTGATACAGCCATTTTCTCTGCCAACGGGTCTGCTTCCGTTTGCTAGTATTGACTGCCGAGATCCACCACGGGAAAGCAGACTGAAGCTGGGAGGCCTTAGAGCTGGCTGAGCACTTGGATACATCTTCCCAATGTGTTTTTTGCATGTCTCATTACACCCCTCCTTTAACCACTTTTCACAGAATCATGGAACGTTTTGAGTTGGAAGGGACCTTATAGATCATCCAGCTCCAGCCCCCATGCCATGGGCAGGAACACCTTCCACCAGACCAGGTTGCTCAAAGCCCCATCCAACCTGGCCTTGAACGCTGCCAGGGAGGGGGCAGCCACAGCTTCTCTGGGCAACCTGTGCCAGTGCCTCACCGCCCCCATAGTAAAGAATTTCTTGCTTCTGTCTACTCTAAACCTACCCTCTTTCAGCTTGAAGCCATTACCCCTTGTCCTATCACTACATGTCCATGTAAAAAGTCCCTCCCCAGCTCTCTTGTAGGCCCCTTCATGTACTGGAAGGCCGCAATCAGGTCTCCCCAGAGCCTTCACTTCTCCAGGCTGAACAGCCCCGACTCCTTCAGCCTTTCCTCACAGGAGAGCTGTTCCACCCCTCTGATAATTTTTGTGGCCTCCTCTGAACCCACTGCAACAGGTCCATGTCTTTCCTGTGCTGGGGGCTCCAGAGCTGGACACAGGACTCCAGGTGGCATCTCACCAGAGCGGAGCAGAGGGGGCAGAATCCCCTCCCTTGACCTGTGTGCTGGCCACACTCCTACAGTTGGCTTTCTGAGCTGCAAGCGCACACTGCCGGGTCATGTTGAGCTTCTCATCAACCAGCATCCCCAAGTCCTTCTCCTCGGGGCTGCTCTCAGTCCATTCTCTGCCCAGCATGTATTTGTGTATTTTTAGAATGGGGGTATTTATTATACACATACTTCTCAGTAGACTGCAGTGCACAATATACCAGATGTATTTTTATTTACTCTGTGTGTGGGAGTAAATGTGATGTAGATTATGCAAGGCTCTTGCCCTCCTTCAGTTTTGTTTTATCTAAAGTGACCCTTTGCTAAATTGACTATCATGTTGAGCGCTTCTCTTGATGGGTTATTAAAATGGAAGCTGTTTGGGTTTGCGTCCTGCCTGACCGTACATGCGGGGGTCAGCCCGAGGGGGCCCTCCAGCTCCCCCAGAAGCCGCAGGAACTTCTCAGGTATGCACGCACGTCACCAAACATGCAAGCGGTGCAGGGCACTGAACAAGCGGACCACACCTGTGTGTGCCCTTTTCTCACTCTGGCCGGTCCAGCACAGCACGTGTGTGTGCACAGCGCTCTTAGTGCATCCCCACACGTGCCCGGGGTGTCCCTGTTAGCCACAGGCTGACACCCCATAGCACTGATGCTCCCTCTACCCCGACCTCACTTCAGGAAAACAATAAGCTGGGAAATCAGAGGCCCACATGTGGGTGTGTGCCAGGGGGCTGGCTACCTCCCCACAGGTGAATTGGAAATGCACAAACTGTCCTTGGCATTCTGCTCGGTGTCAGCCTGACACCTGCCTCCTATCTCTTGAAGACCTCCTTCATCCTCACCTACAGGTGTGTCCCTACCTTTGGCTTTTCATACAGCTCAGTGACTGGGCCACCTATTTGTTCTGTGATAGGAATAAACAACACCTAGGTCCTGGCATCTGGCTGGAGTTTGAGGGATGTGTGTTAAGTTTAGAGTTAGAGACAGGCAAAATACATGGATTTGAACGTGCAAGGTGTATAGGATTCTTCACTGGCTGTGCTAAAGCGTGGATTGATTTTATCCTCATGGCACGCTGGGAAAGAGTCGACACTTGATCTCCCTGAAAGTCACCATATGGCCTGGAAAGTTTTCTTTCTTTCTAGAAGGAATGGTTTTGGTGAACACAGTACTGCTGCAGCTGGGAACAGGGCTTAAAATAACACCGAGGCTCTGGCTCAGATGGGTAGCCTCTGGCAGCTGCACTGTGCATTGCCAGGAAGAAACTGTCTGCATCCTCAAACTGTAGGGGATGTTCCTACCGGTGCAGAAATATTATTAATTGCTAAATGCCTTGTGCCATGACAGGCTAGTACGGAAGTGGATTTTCCATAAAATGCTACGCAGGGCATAGACAGCAAATTTGTGCTGCTGTGAGGCTGCATGACTCAAGCCGTGAAGGTCTGTCCCCTGCTTAAGAGCTTGAAGGACAAAATTTGCTGCAATGACTGTTTCCTTTCATCACCTTAATGCCCGAGAAAATTTACCACATCTGCATCTCAGTGCTATGCTCTGGCAGTGAGAGACCAAAAATAAAGCTCTTCCTTTACTGCACGGGCATTAGACGTCGTGGAAAAGCAGCCTTGCTCAGACAGGCCGTTGGGTGTAATTTGCTTCGGGTCGTGTGGTAACCTCAGCCATTCTTGGGCACCAAGCACTGCACTATGCAGATCTTGGGTCCCCTAGTCAGTCACAAGGCAGAAGCCACCACCCTGTTCAAGACACGTTGTACGCCTGAAGGATGGTTTCTCCGGGCATTGCAAACAGGGCATTGCACAGACCTGCTCTCAGACCAGCCACACGATTGCTTGGTGACCCACGACCCTCAGTTGTCCTCCCTGCAAGCAAAGGGCTCCTGCTCCCTGCCAGGAAGCTTACGAGGATAGAGACTTCTCTGTGGGAGCAGGGTACGTCTCATCTCTGAAGCCTTTCCCTCTGCTGGTAGGTGTGATGGTGGTGGTGGGTTTTAATTACAGCTGATTATATATTCTTTTTACTACTAGTTGCCTCGCTTCTGGGCAGAACTGAAGGACACTGCCCAGACAGGCTGAAGGCATCTATCCCAGAGCTGAAAGCTCCTTATCTCCAGGACTGTGCAGCAGCTCTGAACAGCAGCAGAAAGTGCATGTGAATACTGTAGTGCCCATCTTGCATAACCTTTCTGGAGCTTGTATTGGAACACCCTGGGAACATGCTTGTATTTTCTTTCCTGTTTTCTGGTTTTGGTTATATTCCTTGCCCCAGTCCCTCAAATTTCAGAAGGCTCAGCCTTCATTTAAAAATAGATGAAGGGTTTCTTGCGTGATTATTAGCCAAGAAGCAGTCTCTGATGTGGCTCACTTGGTGCCAATTCGGTGCAGATGAAGGAGAAGTGGGAAGAACCGCACTAGCAGGTGACAAGTCATGAGGGGCCCCCCGGGTGTCACAACACCCTTTCCATTCAAGACCCCTTGTCACTCGTCCGAGATGGCTGATGAAAGGGTAGGGCCGTTCCCAGGGTGTTGTGCCAGACAGCAGTCTCGCAGCGGATCAGGGCAGTTTGCCGATCCCGGCCCTGGGCATAGTGCACGGTGAGGGAGCAGCTCGGGCTCTTCCAGGGGTCACACAGCTGCATATGGGCAGATCAGGGCTGGGACCAGGAGTAAGGCTTGAACATGCCTGTGTCCCTGATGTCTGCAGCTGACAGACACTCACTGATTGTTTTCCTGTCAGGATCCACATGCCTCTTTGGCAGCTGAAAGATAAAAGGGCTGCTGTGGATAGAAAGGAAACCATCCAGAGCTCCCATCTGGGTTCTGCAGCCTGCACCGCACCGGAGCGGGGCTCCATAGAGAAGAGACGATGCTACATAGGATCTGCGGGAGAAGTCGACGGGGCTCTGGTCTGTGTTGCCTGGGCAGGGTGGGGAGCTGTGGGTCGGCAGGGAGCGGGTGTGTGCTCAGTCCCTGCACCTTGCTGCCTTCTCATCATCCAGCACACAGCTTCTGTGGAAACTGCATTTCACCGATGGCTTAAATTTTGCAGTAGGCATCCGGCGACTCACCAGCATGCACCTACAGCCTTCAAAAGTTGCAAAATGTCGGCTCTCTCAGCTGCCACTAGGCTTTCGTGTTGCTTGTTCTCACATCCAAAGCAGCCTTCAAGAGTGAGTGGTCAGACAGAAGGATGTCTGCACATCCCAGTGACGTCTGGTGACTGGGCACTGTGAAACCCGATATCCTGTCGCTAACTCTGGGAATGATGAGCTTCCCACAACCTCCCTCTCTACCCTTCCTCTCCTCCTCTTGCTTCCATGTGTACCCATTTAGTTTCCTGATTCCCACCCAACCTTCTTGGAAGTATTTCCAGAGTCTCGGCTGCTAGCACTCAGTTTTGCAGCTTATGTGGCTGTGCCTTTTTCTGTGTTTTCAAGCAGATGAGATACTAATTGGTGTAGATCACATCTATTTTGAGCTGACTATCTGTATTTATAGGTGCCAATCACAGACTGGTAACTAGGTACAAAATAATAACCAAGGTAAGCATATGACCATCACAGAACTGGGCTTTGTTCTTGCAGCTGCTTACATTTGCTTCTGTAATTGCTTTCCAGATTGTTTTCTTCTGTTTCTACCAAGGCTCAGCCTTTTGTCAGTTTTGTCCCAGACACAGGCTAAGGCTTGTGCTGATTTTGTCTGGCAGTGAGTATCACGATTCAGGAGCAAAATTATGTGCAAATTATGTGCTTTGAGTTCCCAAAAATGTCTCCCTGGCCCTCTGGTTTCTGTAAGTTGTCCACTGGCTCAATTACCTCGGTGAGCTCTGAATTGTGTTTTGGCTGCCCTTACACATCTTTGAGGTGGTTAAAGCCACAACACATCTCAAACCCAAGAACTTTTGTTTTCTCTAGATTCAAAGAGAGAGTCAGATCAGTGCAGTTCGCTGAAGCAAGTTGCGTTCCTCCAAGGAAGGGAACTGCACACACACATCTACGTGAGGATGGCATTTCTGGCTCAGCAAGGCCATGCAGCACGTTGTTGTTCCTGGCCTCACATGCAGGAGCTGTTGGAGGCAAAACAAATCCATGTGCTGAAGGACAAGAGATAACTGGCTTGTGCTGCAGGGCAGGAAGGCTGAGAGACAGCAGCCACAGCAGAGACATGAAACCACGGCAGTGCACTGCCGTGACCTCCATTCCAGCCACGTGGCCCAAGGATCAGGAACACCTGGCAACTACGCGGGGTAATTGTGGGGCTGGCATTTCGACATGCTTATTTCCTTTTCTTTAAACGTGTGATGGGGAAAATGATCATCACCTCACTATCTTCGCTGTTAGAATTGTTTTCCTATCATCTGCTACGAATGTATCTGGCTGCAATTTAAATGAGTGCACATAATAACCAGAAAGAGGAAAAAATGGTGACAAGAAAAATTTGGGGATGGAGGGTGGGAGAAGGAAATGGGTAGAATTGCCATTTTGGGGTGAAAGTGTTGTGATTAAGAGGCATAGAAAGTGCAGACTGACTTTTTTGTGTATGCACTTAGCACCTTAAATCCAGGAACTTTGCAAACACTGTTTAGTATTCCAAACAAGCCTCTTCCATAGCTCATTCTACAATTCAGAAATTGAGGCAAAAGGATGTTAAAAAATCTTCCCCAATGTGCAAGCTCTGAGCAGGACTGAAAGTAGAGCCTGGGAGTCCTGCCTCTTAATTCCCTTACTGGCCACGGCTCTCTTCTTTGATTTTCTACAGGTGTTTTTTGCTTCAGGTATACATTAGCATGCTCTCTTGGACAATTACATTCAGTTGTTAGCAAGGATAATGATATTAAAACAAAATGGTTGGATACGTCTAGAGGTCTACAGAGGAAGCACGGGATGCACCACTAAGAGCAGCACTACCAGGAAAGTGATGAATGCTGTAGCTAGGTACCAAGTAATGGTGCACAAGAACCAGCCTTTTAATGGCCCATTAAGAAGAAACATGACATACAGAAGTTGAGGCTATTTTGGGGTTTTGATAATTGTTTCCTAAGAAAATGTTGCGTACTGCTCAAAGGATCAGGCAAACCTTTTGTTGTGAGTTTTGTGGGCTTTAGCTAATGAAAGGCAAGTTACTGACAGGTGTGTGAGTACAGAATGATAAAGCGTTTCCCTTGGTCAAAGCTTAAAACATCTAGCAAGTGTCAGCACCCCTCAGCAGTGCTGTAAGTTACAGGTAGCATCTCTGAGCCGGAGTGCTGAGCCCAGGTAATCCGAGGCATGGGTTCCCTTACGCACGCCACCAGAGATGATCTCGGTGCAGTGTTGACCATCCCCTCCCCATGCTGGGAGTGGCAGAGGGTCCTTGCCCTTTGGAGAAGTGCACTGGGCCTCCGGAGCCCACCAGACCTGGGAATTCAGGCAGGTGCTGGTATCCTCTGGCAGATGGTGGCTATCTGCCACACAATCTGGTAGGTAGGGTGAGCGACCCATTCTTAGCATTGGTGAGTCCCGAGGGGGACCAAATTATTTTGGGATCAGAGTACATGGGGTCTTTGCTTCTTCTAGTTTTCTATGCATGTGCTAATACTTTTTAACACTTGTTCTCACACACTCTGGATGTATAAAAATAACCAAATCTTAATGCCAGATACTCTTCTTCCCATTTTGCCTTTTATTTTCCTTGCATTTCAGGCCAACAACCCTCAGCATGCGGACATGCCTCTGGAAAAGTCAGTACTGGTACCTCTGCACCAGTGTGTGTGGAGACAGGGAGAAGGTGTCTGGGAGGTTGCCATCGGGATGTATAGGGAGAGGATATAGATGAGTCTGGAGCTTTGCTGAGGAAGAACCATAATTTTTTCCTTTCAGTGCCCTCCAGGAGGCCACCTATATGCCTTTCATCCTCTTTCTGCTCCAGTCTGGCCATTTGCCTGATGTTACTGACCTGGGAAGACCTTACATGTCTGAGCTTAGAGTGGCCTTACTAGTCCTTCAGTGTATGTACTGGTACTTCTTACAGCAGCATGTTACACACTTCAGTGCGGATATCCTGGGGTCGATGCTCAGCACCTCTTCTGAAGAAGCAATACTTTAAATAAATTAGGTGGAACTAATGAGATTGGATATACTGGGAGTTAGAGAACTATCTGGCTGGGCATCTAAAATGCCCATTGCAAATATAGGCTGGGCACATATTTTAATTGAGAGCATCTTCCTTCCTCAGGATTTCACGCGGCTGTAATCAGACCTGCATAAAGGACAAAGCTGAGTAGGACCAGTGTTTGAGGGGGGACGAGGAGCATGCAGATATGAAATCTATGAGCTGCAGAAAAGTTAAGGAATCGATAAGATGAGGTTTAGTGAAACAAATATAGTGTGATTGAATGTTTTCACTTCATACAATATTTACTGCTTGCAGTTATTTGTCCCAGACACAGGCCGTGATCTGGAGTTACTCACAGGCTATTTGAGGATGCAGTTTCTACAAAAGATGCCATCCTAAATAAAACTGTATCGATTCAAAGGAAAGGAATAAACTTTACAGACCTCAAAGGAGCAGGGAACTGCTGGTTGAGAAGCAGAATCTCAGGAAAGGATCTGAGGCTGGAAAAAGAGTTGCCTGTGGATTAACAACGAATGCTAATGTAAAAGGGAAAATGGCACAATACCATTTGGTGGAGAAAGGGGCAGGGCGGAACGAGGAAGTCTGATGTAGAACTAATCAGTTTCAGTGAGGGAGCAAATAGCCTCATAACCTGGGGAAGAAAAGTCCCGCTCTGCTCTACACCACTTAGGACCCATCACAGCAGCTAAAAGAGGAGAATGATACAGGAGAGATGGACTTGCGTTACAAGTTGTCATTGTAAGTTAATGTGTTCTCCACTGATCGAGGAATGAGTGAGGGTACAGGAGCCCAGGGAACTACAGGTGCTTTTGCCTTTGCGCGTGCTGTGTCCTGGAACTGCCATTACCCTGGAACCTGGTCTTTGATGCTCCTCTGCACATTGGCTTTCACTTCATGAAGTACCAGGTGTTCCTAACAACTACTCAGTGCTGATTTCTAAGTCTTGATCCCATTTAATGCCCCTCTGATTGGCATTATGGGGTGAATACATCCTTCACATACCCAGTCTTTTTGCTATTCTAGCTCCAGTGGGGGACAAGGAGAGGAAAATAACTTCTGACTTCCCCTAAAGGGTAGATGGTTGGCATGCTAGATAACATCCTCTCCTATAGATAAGAAAGACAGAGGAAAGTAAAGATCCTGGCACAGCTTTAAATTGAAGGAGAGGAGAGAATTATCTCACTTTGAATGGCAAGGGGAGGAAGAGATGCCCTGTTTTCCTGGGCATGTCCTTCTCTCCCTATTCACTTGCTCTTTCTTACCTATGTGCATTCAACAAAGACAGATGATACTCTGGGCATCACTCTGATAAGCAGTCTCTCGGGTTCGTACCAAAGAACAACAAAATGTAAAAACGTTAAAAGTTTGGCACTCCAGTCACATTGCCTAGGGGTAAGTGTGAAGGCAGAGTGGGAATAGCTGAGCTGGTGAAAAATGGCTGAGAGGAGACATGCTTCTCTGAGATGGAGAGCAGGAACCATGCAAGAGACCAGGGATCTGTTGGTGCCATTTTATTTGGCCCAGGTCAAAACAAAAGTTGATGAACTTAATCTACATGAGAGGAAGTCTGATGTAGAACTAAAATCAGTTTCAGTGAGGGAGCAAATAGCCAACGAAATTTTGGAATAGATACATGCTGAGCTTCAGAGGTCAGGATCTGACAATCAAAAAAGTGTGTACACGGCTGAGCACTCATGTCCTTTCCCACACATGCACCCGTGTGTGTGTCGGTGAAGCATCCACACCCGGCTCAGAACAGCACATCCATTCTTTACAGTTTCCAAGAGGGAGTTACAGCTTGTGTTGCAGCAGCCACCAGAGAACAACCCAGAACCACTGTGGTATGCTTCTCAGCATCACAAAATCATGAATAAAAATCAAAAGAAAATTCTCTCTTCACTCTTAATGATATTAGCATTCCTAGTAACACTTGCTTATTATAGAATGAAATTCTAAAAAAGGCAGTTTACTCTTGCTGATTTTTCAACACTTCTAGGGAGTATCTGTTTTTAGGCTGTAAGGCTTCATTTAGATTAAATGTGATGACAAAAGAAAAAATAGAAGTAAAGCATTTAGCTGCTTTCTGGATCATGCTGCAGTAGCGTGCTTTCTTAAAATGGCAGGTCCTCCTACAGCTAAAAAGGTGCAGTGCAGACATGATACAAGTTAAGATGAATTCACTACATCCCTCCTACTACTGCGAAGTCAGTAGGGTTCAAACTGAACTCTGGAAGTCAAAAATACCATCTAATTTTGTAATCGATTGTGGATATAATAAAGAGCTTGAAATCTTGGGAGGAGGTTACAAGCCTGATAGAAAGCCTGAGGTACCCCTATAAGAAATACTCGTGACAGTGGGAGCAGAGCTTGAACACTTTTGCCTTAGGAAGGGAAGGGCTCTGGCATGTAGGCAAAATGTGTGAGGGGACCAAAACATTTCTGTATGAAGGCAGGGTGCTCTGAGCAGGAAGCTCTCACGCTTTCTGCCCTTGAGGCTGTGGGCTGCAGCATGTCAGTAAGCACAGCCAAGCTATGATCAAACACATTCTTTTTATTGCAACAGGTGACAAGACAGTTTTTCAGCAGACATTCAATTATTGTACAAAATAGATGGTTCAGCATAAGGGGAAAGTTCTCGTTTTAGATAAAGCTGCTCTTCACTTGGGACTCCTGTAATCAGAAAATGTGTTTCTAACTGCTTGGTACTTCTGCCTCTGTGAGCTTTTTGGGCCTACATCAGAATTACAAAGGTGCAGGCTTCTTAAAATAGCTCTGAAATTCTGGAGTCTAATGTCAGACGAAAGTATGTAACACATTGCAGCGTAGGTAAATAATAAATAGCTCCGTCCAATGCTGTCACCTTCTTAATAGGAACAGTAAAAAAAAAATGGTGTTCCTTTTCTGCTAAATTTATCAGCCATCAGTGACTGCTGGGTGAAATCCACTGATTATACAAGGAGTGAGAATTATCACTCCCACCAGGCCTTCCTCCTCGCCTCCCATCCCTGCCAGCTTGTCCGCTCACCCTGGGAGCATGCCACCAGCCAGGGGATGTGCCTCAAACACCAGCACTGCCCGCCACAGGGCCATACGCCCACTGCTGCTCTCCACCACACAGGCTGCGGGCTTGACAGACGCTTCCAGGCTTCTCTGAAAGTCTGGCAGGGGCGCTTCCTGCCATGCTGAAGCTGTCTCTGATTCAGAGAGCAATGGTCCCATGCTTTGAAGGCCCCATTGGGATTGCCTGCCTGCGCTGTTCCAAGCAGATACCCTGCTAACCCACCTCTGCCCTGCAAGAAGGTTCCTTACTGTTAGAAAATGAAAGGATTAACCCCTTCTTGGTCATTTGGTTTTATGCACCTTCCTTTCCTCACATCTGTGTTTCGGAGACAGGGGATGTCCAGAACCTCCAGGTCCCAAGTAATGTTCCATTATCTTCTCTGCAAACCTGCCAGGCCAATGGCAAACCCACAACCAAGTGCAAGTGTGGATCAGCATGAACAAGTAAAATAGCAGGGCTGATCAAGGTAGATCAATATTGATCCAGGAAAGCAAGCCACCTGCAGGCTTCCTATATTAAAGTGAGGTGTTTGAAGTAAAAGTCTCCAAAAAAAAGTGCATAAAAGAAAATTAATGAGAAATCTTTCCAGTGATGGGAAATACAGAGCTTCTTGAATTCCCTCTAGTGTTTGTGGGATTCAGTGGTAGAAACTGGTGTAGAGTGTGCATGGAATTAGATTAGCTGTTTAAGGTCTCCCCTGCAAGCCAAATCAAACCAGATTATTCATTGCAGTTATCCTGCAAGTATATGTGTTTGTGTGTACCTATACCGGAATATATTGAGCATTTCTGAGATGTTAACAAAAAAATTCTCACTGCAAAGTCACTGTTTATGTTCAATCTGAAATATTTTGCTCACTTCTGGTAGAGCCAACTCATGCAGAGAAGCCGATCCTCCAGGCTCTACGCCATGTCAGTGTAGTGCCACAACACCAATGCACAATGCAGCCGCCTCATCTGCAGCCACCCCGAAAGACAGAGCGGGGAATTACGGCTTCAGGTGTCAAGGAAACGAAACTATCTCAGTGTCTCCTGAGGGTGCATTACGGGCAACGGTGTGATAACCCAAATTTCTGTTGTCTCAAAGGTGACTCTAAAAACGCATCAGAGGGCTTCTGGTTTATTCTTTCTGGGTGCTGCTTCCCAGTCAGATGTGTTCAGCCTGCAAGCAAACAATGCTTTGTATCTCAGAAGCAGGAAGGCACCTCAGAAGGTGAGAACTTGTTCAATCTGTCTCTCATTGTTTCTACTGTTAATGCTCAGTTGACCAGATTCTGTACCTAAATCAGGGTGTTGAAAAGCTAAGAACAGGTTTGTTGCATTGCTGAGTCTACCTCTGTTTATTGCTGCTGTGTTAATTCCTCCAGGCAGAATCTCGTGAAGAGATCTTTGGATTCTTTCCTATTTAAATACAAATGCTGGTAAGAGTAAATGGATGGATTTTCATCCTGCAGAGCAAACCCATGCTTGATGAAGGGCCTTTTCTTTCTCTGATATCTAATCCTTTCCTTCGGCAAAGTAAATGATGAGACACTTCTACAGATCTAATTAATTTTTAAATGACAGAAGATCAATACTATTACTAAATCCATTAAACAGTTCTTCACACTTCGGTTGTGCTCTCTCTAGGATATATGAGAAAGAATAGAAGGGTATTTTGGCTATTATAAAGAAAATGCATGATAAAGCCTCTTCTCATGTTCCACTTTCCTTCCCTGGCTCCAAGCCACCCATATCTTCCAGGCTCCCAGTCCCTTGAATCAGGCTCGTAGCCCAGAATTAGCCAGAGACCTGGAATGCAGGAGGGACTTTTGTCTTTCAATCTCTTAAGCCAGGCTTGAATTCATCAGTAGTATCTATAAATTCTAGTTTTTGTTTCATTCTGATGACAAGTGAGCTGAAGTAGGTCTCAGTTTCTGGTTTAGTTTTTGCTTTAGTGTGTGTTCTTTGCTGGTACACTGAAAGCTTTCACAGTCCCTGAACAGGAGTCAGGGCACCACAGCTCTGTGCCCATAAATGACAATACAGTTTTGCAGCAGATTTTGAGGTCTCGTATCCATTTTCAAGCCGATGATTGACCATGTGTGAGCAAAGGATTTAGCCTTAGGGATGGGAATGGGTTTTCTTCCCAAGCCAGAGCGCAGGGAGGTTTTCCCATGTGATTTGATGAAGAACAGGGACTTGGCTCTAGAGCTCCCATACAGCAGGCTGGGCTCTGTGAGTGCTGGTATCTTTTTTTGAAGCAGCTCTCTGAGGTAGGGAAACTCCTTCTCATTTTTAAAAACTGTCACAGTTTTGGTGTCCACAACATGGCTCATTTCCTGTCAAGAAAAACAGTATTGATGTGACAGGACAGTACCTCCCAGTCAGCACTAGTTACTTCTTCTCTTACCAGAAAGCTCGAGTACCGAAAAAGCTGGGGACACTGAATCCCCTTTCTCCACCAGAGATGGTCCCTCCAAATCAAGTGGTCCTTGGATAACTCAGAGGTTAAAGGCAAAGCGTTAAAATAATCCAGAAAATTAAGTATGCAACCCAACACACATCCATGCTTGTCTGCGGCCTGACGTCACTGCCAGCCAACCTGAGAGCTCCATCTGTATCCTGCTCCCTGTAACCACTCTGTAATTATGTGTCATTGTACAGCATTTTTGTTCAACAACTCGCTGCCTGTTTTTCACATAACATGAATTATTCAGCAGCAGACTGTGTTCTTGTTTCTAACAACAGCAGCAACAATACTTCATGCTCATAGAGTCCCTTCAAAAGTGTGCTGGAAACATTTGCTGAATTCTTCCATACTCAGCAATAGAAGATTGGACTAGTTCAATGAAGTGAGAAATGAGGCTCCGCACAGCTCTCTGATGTGGGCCAAGTAAAAGAGAGAGCTGCAGAACCAGGAGAGAAGTCCAGCTTCTACTGCTCTACACAGCTTTTCTTCCTCTCTGAGCTACTTTTCAGCAATGTAGCTAGGTGTCAGACCTTCAGCTACTTTAATCAGCATTATTTCCTTCAATGCCTTAGGGACGTGCCGACATTTGTCTGAATCCAGCCCACATTCTCAGGCTAAATTCCCATGGATCTCCCATGGATACCTAACATTTTTTTAGGCGTCTTTAGCTCACTGCTGCTGTCAAGAGTGGTGAGTGTTTGGATTATCTCATTTCCGGGCAGAAGCTGAGCCCTACCAAGTCGGGTTATGAGAACACGCTGAGTTTGTATGTGCAACAAACTATTAAATGAAGGTGGATGCTGCATGCACCTGGCCTCTTCACCTGCACTCCAGAGGTACACTTGGAACCCGTACTTGCCTGAAGATCTCACATAGCAGCATACATCACAGGCTTTAGCCATCATTGATAGTCTTCAAGAGTCAGAGCCCTATCTGCTCTGCAAGCAATGATCTGGTCTCAGCAACTAGCACCTTTCAGCACGAACCTGGCCATGGAGCCTGCAATGGGTAGGAAGTTCTAGCGGCGTCTTACAGCCTGGTTCAATGTTAACCAAGCAGCTACGGCTTTGACTCTTCTTTTGCCACAGGTCTCCCATAGAGTATTAGATCCAGTTCAAAGCTGGCTTTGTCCTGGAGTTAGATGTTCAGTGACGTTAGGAGATCACTAACATCACTTCAAGGTTTACAGAAACCTCAAACTGCTTGCGACTTGTGTGAGGCACGTTTCTTTGGTGTTCGTTAAAGAAGGAAACACTGGAATGTGTGCATTCAAATCCCATGACCTACCAAACCAAATCCTCTGTTGCACACCCTTTCTCCTGTTGGAAAAGAGCAAACAGCAAGCCAGACATCCAGAATGTCTTTCTGGACGACACTGAGCTACTCACTACCTGTGAGTACAGGATAAAAATCTATGAAGAATAGAATCCAAACCATAATCTTCACTGGAATCTGGACAAATCTTGATTAATATTTTCCCTCTATTTTTTTTTTTTTCCCTCTCATCCTTGATTTTCATTTCTGCTGGGCATCTTCTGGTTTTCTGTTCACAGTCAGGTGCATGAGCTACTAAAAAAAAGACACCCAGAAGAGCTGGGAATTCAAATCTATGGGCTGCCCTGCTTGTGACCTCTACTTAGAAGGTTTTGAAAGAAACATCTATCTTCTGTCCAACTGAGGGAGACTGCTGGGGAAAGAACTTGCAAGGTGTGGCAAACAACACGCTAGCTGTTTATTTGTGTGCCGTTGTTCTTCAGTGTTCCCATCTTGCTCAGGCATTATTAATCCTATTTGTTCTGGATGATCTGAATGTGCCTGACTCTGCAAGGTAATCTAAAAGAGCAGGAGTTGCTTTGCCTGATGAAAGACAACTGTGAGTGACGCTCCCAACAGACTGTGACTCTCACCTGTCAAGTAGTGTTTTTTCTTAGCTACTAAAGCACTGCAGAGCTTGTGCAGCTGTAGAACATGTTAGCAATTCTAGAAAAGGAGAGCAGGCATATTGATTTTCTCCCACCCAAAAGCTGGTACTTTATGCCGAATCTTACTTTTGCTTTGTTTTAAAATGTGGCCACATGCATCCTTTAAAAAGCAGAGAGATGCAGATCCATCCTTTCTGTGAAAAAAGAGTTGTGAAGTCTGATTTGCTGGAATCTAACTGGTTCTCAATCAAATAGGATGCAATTCAGTAAGAGTGTTGGCTGTACAGATACAAAAGGACCTGATGGTGACATAGCAGAAGAAAAACTGGGATGAGCCAAAGCAGTGTGGGGCAAGACTTGAACATGAGTCAACGATGTCTTGCTAGTGCAAAGGCTATATAAGTAGGCCTATCGTATATCGGACTTCCGAAATAATGCTCCTGCTCTATCTTGTGCTGGAAGGCCACACCTGGGGAATTGTCCTGCTTTCAGCACTGCACTCCAATACAGATGTAAGCCACCTGGAAGAAATCCAGAGAGTGCAGACAACAAGCAAGGAGCCAGAAAAGTTGCTGAGTTGCAGAAATGTTGATGGAAGTTGAAAGATGAGAGTCCTAGAGAAAAGGCTTTCACAAAGATCAGGAATTGCTGCAAAGCGAGACAATAATTTTTTTGGTCATACCTATTGTAGCTGAAATGAGAAGTAATTGGTTTAAATCACTGCAAAAGAGACTTAGTTTAAGCTTCAGTAAAAAGTCTCTTAACTTTCCACCTATGAAACCAGTGGCATTCTGTCATAGGAGGCTTTTAAGAACAGGTTAGATAAACATCTCTCAAGAGCAGCTTAACTCAATCTAACCTAACTGCCTTAAGGCAATGGCATGATGTAGATGCTCTCTTGAGGATCTTTTCGAGTCCTATTATCAGAGTTGGTACTTTCTCAGATTTATAGTGTGAGATGACATGGCTTGGCTTGCTTGTCATGAACAAAGCTGTGAAGTCCCTGCAGGGAACCTGTATTTGTACTGGTGATGAGTGAAAAGGAGAGATCCCATCTTTTATTACACAGCCATCTTTCATTAGTTAACTGAGTCCATCTGACAGTGGATCACAGAGATGTAAACGTTTGGGATCCCTAGAGCTCTACATCAGTCTCTAGACTAATAACAGGTGAAGTAGAAAATGGCTGTACCAGAACACTAAAAATAAGAGAGATGTCTCTCAACAGCATTTGTCTTTGAAGAAGATGTCTTGCTTGAGAAAAAAAAAATGGATCTCCTTTTATAATGGGAACTCGTACTAATGACACTGTGGGGTTCCTCATTTTTCTGTTGATTTGAATTCTGACTGTGTATGCTATAAATGATAAGATTTTCCTAATGGACAGTGTTGTACTCCCAGCCACAGCGCCAAGCTGTGCAGTTACCTGTAATCTGCAGTTTCAGACCCTACTCCTGCATACAGCTTTTCATCATCTTCTCACATATGGAAACAATTTTCCAGAAGTCAATCAAATCTCCCAGACTGACAGCCTTAAGTCTGCTGAAGAGCAACTTGAGCTTGCCAGGTTGAGGTGAAAACTTAAGTCTGGGGTGCTGCTGTGACATGGTTGGCTTGGTGATGTTCAGGGCAGGCTTTTCTCTTGCTCAGCCCTTCCGTTTTGCTGGGCCACTAAGATGACTATTTTTCTGTGCTTATATGAAAGCCCAGGCCTGTGTGACACACCAGCAGGCAGCATGGCCTGCCACAAACATTAAGAAGTGATGAGCTGAGCCCCTCTGAATCACGAGATCTCAAAAAAACTCATGGATGTTTACAGTTTGCCTGTTGATGTTTGGAATCCTTACTGCTCAAGTTTTAAATTACTTTTAGAAATGACGACCTACCTCTACCTCAGGATGATGGTGCAGTCCCAGCACCAAAGACTGGGAGAGTCAAAAACCGTGAGAGTCGTTAGCAAGGGGGATGTACCAGTTGGTCAGCCCTGGCTTCATGAGCCACCCCCGCAGCTTGCAGGGCTGGTGTGAGAGCCTGGCTTCTGGACCACAAATGGGTCACACACCGGTTCTGCCCGGCTGATGCCGAGACCTGGCTTTTTGCAAGCATCCTGGCTCAGCCCCTGTATCTTGTTCAGCCAGAGGCCATCTAAAGGACCCCGTGAAAGGGCTCACATCGTGGCTTGCTAAGCTTATTTCAGGGAATGGGCTTATGTGCTTTCCCTGAGTCAACGCTCAGAGCTTGCCAACAGGCAGCCGAGCCTCAGAGATAACCTACTGAATTCAGCAAGCTGTTGGTTGGATCTAATTCAGCCGCAGCAAGATGTAGGAGATCAGCTCTGAGTGAAGGAACATGCCATTTGTATGTGGCCATTTTTCTAACCAGAAGTTTGTGGGAGGTAATATGAAACAGCTGGGGTTTATCTGATGCCAAAAGATTTGCTGTAACCCAGTACTGCTGATGTATGAATTGGAGGAATTCTGCAGAGTCCTTAGCATTATCACCAGCTCTTTTCAGGGAGCTGGTACCACAGCCCATCCAGCATGTGACTTTCCCCTGAGGCTATTCCAGGCCATACTAAGCTACTTTCTTTGGGCTGCCATCACGAGATGAGAATAACACTGGCAGTCAGACTGGCTGAAAACCATCCATTGTTGGTTAAGAAAGTGAAAATCCCTGTGTTCCCAACTGTAAATCTGCCAGCTGACTTTGTTAAGCAAAATCAGGGAAACACTTAGTCCCGTGGGAAGGACTGGACAGCAGGACAAGGTCTAGTCTAGCTCTGTGTTGTACGTTTTGCCCTCAAGGCTGCACCCCCCATGCACGCACACTCACACACACACAGACCAAGGAATGCCTCCGTAAATGCTGTGAAGTTGCTGATCTAGATGATTTAATACTAAATCTAGATCTGTTACTGGTAACCAGGTCTTTTTCCTCTCCTATCGAAGTGATTTTTTTTTTCTTGGCAGAGTTCTTTTACGTAAAGCTTTTCTATCATCTTCAGTGCTCGTATTTTGCATTTTGGATGTCAGTATTTCACAGTAGTTGACACCAACCTTTACAGTACTGAGGTAAGACAGGGTCTAATACAGAAAATTTACAGTTTCATATGAATCACAGTTTTGATCTGTAGCTCTGACAATAGGCAAGAGAACATATGCTCATATGCTTCTGTTAGCTCAGCTTTGGGGAGAAAATAGTCTAACGAAGAGAGTACACTGGTGATTCACCCTTCCTCTGAGCGAGCCTTCCATTGTAGGCTGTGGTGGGCAACAGGGAGCTTTCATGCGTGCCGTGCACAACAGGTGTCTGGGCACGTCTAATCACTGCAGGTCTGGTGGCACTACTTGTATGAGGATTCATGTTGGCCCCAAAGCCCCAGCCAAATTTGACTTCTTATTCCCTAAAGCCCTTGCCAGTTCTACCTGGCTACATTATAGATTATTTCCTCACCAGTGATGGGGAGCTGCCAGAGGTAGCTACGAGCTGGCACAGGTTCATGCTCCCCAGCAGGTAAAATGGAGTGAAGGGGAGCCCTCTGGAATGAAAAAAAGTTATGGAAGTTAGTTGTTGCAGAGCTTCTGCTATTTATAAAACCTGGCTGGTGATAAAGGAAGGAGAAAGGCTGTGGGTAGGGCCTGTCAAGTCAGCCTCTCTGGCAGAGCAGCTTCATTCGCCACTGCCGTGGTTGAATAGTGCAGTACACAAGACTCACAGCTACAGCCAGACCATTTTCCCCCACAAAACACAAATAGTGATTTTGCTACATAAGGAAAAATCCACCTGCTTGTTCATCCCACGTGCCTGCACTACAGCACAGCAGTAGCAGGCAAGCAGTGGATCTGCAGCTTGTCCAAGGCGGGCAGTGGGGCAGGCAGAAGCTCCTGGGCAGGGAGAAGCACGGTGCTGGCTGCTGCACCCGGCAGCGGCAGCCATGGCGCAGCAGCAGCCCCGGCACACACTGCTCATTGCAAAGTGGAGGAGGGAAACTCAGGAGCACAGCCTCCTGCTCCCATTTTCTAGTGGACGAGTCAGCTTGCTAAACAGATCCTCATATTAGCAAGTAAAAGATTTGGAGGCTGTTCAGTGAATTTGCTCCTGTACAGTTGTGCTAGGAAAAGGGGGAAAAAGGTGTATTGTATTTCTTTCCATCCTTCTCCCCCTTGCCCTCTTATCTGGATATGTAACACAACAGATGTTTTCCATAGGATAACGAGTAGGGTAACAAGGTAATTTCCTGGGCACTACACCGTTTATTTATTTCCTGATTCCCCACCACAACCACAACTGGAAACAGCTGATGTAGTCACAGCTCTCTAGGCTGAACAGAGTTTGAGCTGGTCCCTTGCTGTGACAGAGGGAGTATCTGTCTCTGGGAAGCAAAAAAGAGGGGTTTTTTTTCACCTCTCTACATCTGTGGGACCACTTACACCTCCTTCCACCTCATAGGCTGCTGAAGTCGTGTGTTGCCACAGGTTTCCTCTCATCTTCTTACCAAGTATCTATGAGTTTACCTTCCTTAAGTTGCAGCTGTGAGGGGAGCCAAGAGGGTGTCTCGGCTTTTCATCACCTTCACTGAGGCAGAATCGAGGCTGTGGTTGGTGTTGTATAGCCTGCAGCATTTGGCAACCGAGGAACTCATAAGAAGATCAACTCAGAACAGTCTCTGGAAACCATCTCATACCAGCTGCAGTGATACAAAGTCGTATTAATTGGTTATGCAAACCCATGAATAATATTAAGGAACCTGGTAATTCACTGCACCCTCCCAAGCATCCCATCTGGGTGGCACGCTGGCCCACCACTGTTCCTCCTTATTTAAGTAACCCCTGCCAACCCTCTAAACTACTGAGCAGAGCAAGGAGTTTCGCAGTAGAAAGTTGGGAGGAATGTCAGTGTGCTTCACGGTGCAGAAGGAAAGGTGTATAAATGAGCAGAGAAGAGATGTAGTCAGCAGGTCTTCTGTGTATTTGGTTTGATTTCCCCTTTGCCTAGTGCATACCCTCCCCCTTCCCTTCTCCTGCCCCTTGGAAAAAGAAAAGAGAAAGGGTATCACCAAGGGATTCAGCACAAAAAAAAAGAATGCCGACTAAGCCTCTGGAGATCTCATATGAAGCACCACAGGAACACAGCCACTTCTGGGCCTGTTGGGCTGTAGTCTGGGGAGAACATTTACACAGTTCAAACTTGCAGAGAAATTCTGGGAAGGCAAAATGGAGATGCACGTCTAAGGGGTTTGCTCTGCACTCAAGATCCTCCTCTTCATTTTATGGGCTCTGGGGTTCACCAGCAAGCAAGAATAGCCAGACCTCCACCTTCCTGCCAGTTCCAGAAACCAGTCATACCCTATTCCTAATTTAAACAAAGACTTCTCCCTCCTGTCCAGGCCACCAACTGCAGCAGTTAACACATATTTGGAAAAACTGCAGCCAGCAGGTGTTTTTCTTCTCACACTTTCAAAAATGATTGTGCTGGAGGAAGGAAGCCTCCCCCTCTTTTGCCCCCTCCAGCTGGAAAATCACCTTACTGCCTTTTTTCCTGCCACGTGTCCTGCCAATTAAAACTGGGTCTTGTTATGAACTGCAAACAATGTGGCTAAGCCTTTGGTCAGGTTTTTTCTAGTTCAGTTGTCATTCTGCCCGTGAACCTGGGTTTGACTTGTATTCTGCATGCCATGATTAGCTCATCCCTCTCTCATTGCAACCTCAGTTCCTGCTTGCTGTCAGCTTTCCTACTGCTCTGCTGGCATCTGCCATGCCATTTTGTTCCTGCTGTTTTCATGTGTGATGGGTGAATGAGCTCACTTCCGATTGCCCTGGAGACATTTTAGCTCTGCTGGGTAGGTGGAAGGGCCTGTGTTCCTTCCCCTATGTAACACGTTGGGGCTATACACATATACCACCTGGATGAGCTAAAACCTTGTTCGCTTGTTTTGGCTTCCAGGATGTGTATCCTCACATTGCAATTTGACCGCTTCACAGAAAAATACCATCCGCTTGCAGTGGACATGACCACTTCCAACAGAGTGTCCTTCTCTGTCTCTCCAACTCCCTGCAGCAATGGCTGGGTGACTTTGGTGGCATTGGGTGGCCTCTGCCCACACCTCCACATCTGGCTATTAAGGACCACTCACTGGAAAAGGTGTGTAACTCTATTTAACTATGGACTCTGGAGGGTCTTGTTGTATACATAGACCTCTTCCTTGGGTGCTTGATACGAAGTCCTTCCCTTTACAGTCAATCCTTATTTCACTATTCTGTTTCCTGTTAAGACAGTTCTTGGACAAAACCACAAGTTTCTCCCTTGGGTATTCTTAATTCAACAGTGGCCAGGAGATAAACTTGCCCATGGCCTTTTACAGCCTTTTTTCTTGATGTTTCTCTATCAACTCTTTCAAATTTTGGCTAGAGAAAAGTGTGGTGAGATACTACAGCTGGAATGTGGGATGACACAGCCAACTGTATGCAGACCCCATGTCCACTGGGACCAAAGCATGCAGCACTTGGCTGAACTTTGTCTGTTCAGCTCTCTGTGTTTCAGTTTTCATGTTTCAGCGGAGGGCCGAGTGAAGTATCTCTGGGTACACTCACTTCACACTGACCACCATGGGACGAGACCTATCAAGCACAACCTGCAACTGGGAGAAGGTCCCTGTGGGCCACTGAAGGGGCAGTCACACTGAAAATGTGTTTGTGGCACTTACTAATCCCATTACTGGCAGCTTCATAAAAGGACCCTTTGAGCCAAGGAGCCTGAGCTCTTAGAAGTGATCAGACTGCTGGAGGAGGTCTAAGCAGGCCTTACAGGCTGCTGAAATAGGCTCCAAAGCTCTTGGTCCTGCCCTGTTTGTCAGCACCATGTTCTCCTACAAAAGAAAAAACCAGGACACAGGAAGCACCAACACAAGGTGGGAGAATCAAGACCTCAATCCAATGTACTAGTAATACTTAGCACTGTACATCACCGTACTGTTACTTACAAACATCAACTAACACATCCTCACAACACCCCTGCGAGGTAGGGAAGTATTATTATCCCCAGTGTACAGATGGGGAAACTGAGGCACCAAGAGGCTAAGTGACTTGCCCAAGATCACACAGCAAGGCACTGGCAGAGCCAAGTTAAGAATGAAGACTTCCCTTGTTCCCCACCCCATGCTGCCCCCCATTAGACAATGTTGTCTGTCTGGACACGGGAACCCAAGAGGTCCCTTTGAAAAGCAATGCCTGGACTTGTTGCCTATTAATAATTTTTATTTGCCTTTAATGAATTATTTCACAGTTTTTCCCTCACACTGTACACCACGCTTTCACAGTCCGTTCAGCATTCTGTGGTAGCCCACAGCCTTCTCCTCCGGCACCGGGACAGCTCTGCAGGGGGGTTCATAGGGTGCTCTGTGCTTTCATTAAGAGGATGTTTAGAAACAGTTTTCACTGGCGTCAGGCTGGGAGCATGTGTGCTCTCACTGGAGACGGATAACACACACTGGAGAAACAGGCAGGGGAAGTGATGGTAAAAAGGCTTTTGCTATCCCCTGTGAAATGACCAGCGTCTCTGTTGGTTTCTTAGCTCTTCCAAGCTCCAGTGATCACTCCGAGCTGAAACTACTTGTCTCCAGCTTGCCTGGTCTAGAAGTCGTTGTTCTGGGGGTTGCTTCACTAAGGGTAATAGGCAGTCAGCTCTGGACCAGAAAGGTCCCCCAGCATTGCCTACTCCACGTGTGTGACACTGTCTTGGAACAAGGCTGGCTGTAGCCGTTGTGCTCTCCTGCCAAGGGAAGGGGTATTACCACGGTTGGCAAGTAGCCATATCCAGCATCTAAGTCTCTTTTTTTTCAAAACTGGGATTCAAAGAAGAGCAAGGGAGAGTAGATGGATGAGGAGATGAGGATGAGGCAGAGCAAACAGGAAAATCCACCAAACAAGCTTCTAGGAAGTAAACGTTCCCCCTTGGGCACTTCAGCTGAAGCGACTTCATTTTCACAAGGCTTCTTTCTCTCTCTGGGAACATCTGCTGAGCTTCATCTCTGTCAGCTGGATATATCGTATGACGTTGGTATCTGCAGGGAAAGAGCACACACATACACGTACGGTGGTTACAACTCCCTGTGGAAGACAGACACATTGCACCTTCACCCTTGGTGCATCACCTGGGGAGCAGCACGGCTCCAGCACTGCCTGCAGGAACAGCATCAGTTGGAAGGGGCTCTGAACCAAAACCTGCAGCTTTTGGAAAACCTGGTCTGAGGTGTGCTCAACATCCCTGTTGCTCATCATCTCACCTCAGCTAGTTTTTACCTTCTTTCTGATTACTCTTGATCAGCACAGTTGAATTCACACAGTTCAAACTATCCAGGTCATCCTTGCCTGTTCTTGTGGAACAGCACTTCCATCGGCTTCCTTTCGCTCAGTGCCTGCAAGCAAGCCCCTAAAGGCATTTAACGTACACTTATGCTCTGCCTTTTCACCCTCCTATTCCTTTTACAGCCCATTTCACACTTCTCACATTTTTCCATGATGAGTTAGAAGGATCGTCCTTCACATTCTCTTTGTACCCTTGCTTTCCTTAAATTTCATATTTGGAAGTCTTTCCACCATGACACTCTATTTTTGTCAAACGCTGTATGCTGCATACTGCCTTGTCTATCCTGTTTAATGAAGTTCCTAGGGGCAGAGAACCACTGATTCATCTCTGTAGAGAGCTGTGAGATCCCAGCGCTGTGCAGGTGGTAAGCTCAGCCCTCTTTTTCCTTCCAGTATTTAAGTGTTTCAACACAGCACACAGAATATGTGAGCTTTGTTTTACCTCCTGGCCTCAGCAATGAGGGAACCTGTTCATGAGTACGTGTCTCTAGACAGACCCCATGATTGTGTGGTCAAGGTCAGTCCTTTCTCAAATCATGTTGATTTACTATCATGAGGGTGACTTCTCACGCACATGGCACTCACATAGTGGCAAAAGCCATGCGGTATCAGAAGCAAGCAAGCAAAAAAATAGCCACTTTCACTCATGTATTGATTGAAAAATGGTTCTTTGCTCATAGGCTTACTCAGATGGCCATCAAGGGCCAGCTTAGTCCATTTAAGTTATTAGATCCTCAGAAATCAATCTGAAGTCCAGAGTCAGAAGGCAATCTTGTCTCCTCCTCATCCAAACAGCAACATGCCCCAGACCAGCTAGGGAAGTGAGAAGTGCTTGAGCTTCCAAATAGATGAACAAATTAACAATAACACATCCAGCAACAGCAAGTCTGGGTGTTGCACCCACCAAAGCAGTTGTGGGTGCAAAGTTTCCTTTAAACATGAGAAAGGGACAGCACTGTTGTGCCCTCAGCCAGAGTGACAGTTGGAGATGCATCGGTTTCCCTTCACACAGAGCTCTCCACAAACATGCCATGGGGTAGCACTGGGCCGTGGCAACGCTGCTGTGACTTCTCAAGCTGTCTCCGGTGAGGTGGGTCTCCCTGCTGAATCTTCTGCAGGCTCAACTGCATCATCCTAGTCAGTCCAGAGGGTGGGATTCAGTGATTAAGTTACTCGGGGCATTATTAATGAGCCAAGAAGTTCTGCTGTTGCTTGTGTCAGACAAAGGTGTACCAGCATCCTGGGCTGTTTATGCCTTGGCATTTCACACCAGCCCAGCAAATTTCAAAGCAGCTTTTTTAAAAACAGAATTGGTTTTAGTTGCACAGACTCCTAGAGTGAAGAAATTCAGTTGAGGGGGTAGCCTTGAATTTTAGGCCTAAAATAACATCAGTGCAGGTGGCAGGCAGTGGCTGACTACCTTCCAGCGGTGTACAGGCAGGGCTCCTCGCCAGGGCAGGGTCCTGCTGCACTGCCTGCACCTCACTGCAGTCCCTCTGCTCTGTGCCCTCCCTCCCAGGCTTGGCTGGGCTGCAGCCTGGGTAAGCGGCCCTGCTGCTGAGCGTCACACTTAGGATGGCCGCCCAGTGCAGGTGACAAGTGATAAGGGCTGGCGTGATAGGAAATGACACCTGCCCGGGCTTGCAGGGACTCGACGCCCGGTGAGGGGGCCGAGGTGGGTTCAGAGCATAACTGGGCAACGAAAGGTTGCCAGCCCCTTTTGGCTGGTGGGGATGCTGCTCCCAGCACAGCTTCACTCACCTGGGAGATTTGCACATGCCTGGGAAGCCAGGGGCAGAATAAGGCGTAGCTGGATAGAGGGTGGGAGATACTTGCGTTGCGAGTTAGTTATAAATCTCTCGGGCAGGTTTTGGCATGTTTTGCTTCGTTTTGGAGGGCCACTATTTTGCCAAAGAGAAATAATGAGAGCAGCACTCTGTTTACAGAAGTGGAGCCCTGTCTTTGTCGAGTCTTTTCCATCAAATATTATTGTACCACACTAGCTCTGCCTACAGAAGTGTTTCAAAGCTTCATGTAAATGTTAATGAAGAGAAGGCTCCCACCTCTCAGTGAGGAAGAAGTGATGCCCTTCAGCTGATGTGGGAATAACAGGTGAGGACAAACGAGATTAGGGGTCAGACCCATATAAAGAACAGATGCTGTAATAGTAACAGGAATCCTAGCTCTTAGGAGTGTGCTTGTGTCCTTCTGTAGAGTGAACTGCTATTTTAAGGGTTGTTTCTCCTTCTCCCTGTAGCTTCAGAGCTCAGTTGCTTATCTGCTGTGCAGGCACTGTGGCCCAGGTTTTTCCCCCAGGACCTCTGAGCTGTAGGTGCTCAGGAAGGCAGCTCCTGGGCTCAGCTGTGAGCCTGCTCCATGCAGCATGGGAGATTTGGCTTGTGTGTGCAGCCTATGTGGTGTCTGAATGTGAGCTGTCATCACAGGGCCAGCAGAGACTAACTGCTGGTGTCTGGTATTACCTGCTCAGTTGATGGTCTGGTCTCAATCCCAGCCAGCACCTACCTCAAGGATGTGACCCCAGCAGTGGGAAAGGGCTGAACAAGGCCTGAAGGTAAGGTGTATGTCTGACTGCCCATGCTGCACCAGCCTCTCTATGCAGAGTTCATGGGGGCTGCGTGAGTGCTTTGCACAACTTAACGGTGGCTTCCTTCTCCCTTAGTAAGGGGATTATACACTTCTTGTGTGTTATTTCCATCTGCTTTTGTGATTTTTTTCTTTTTTTATTTGGAGGTAGGATAAGAAATCAGGCCAAACCCAACCTTCACCTTTGACAGACAGTAAATAGCCATAAGAGACTTGCTGTTCTGAGAGCCCTTTAGAACAGTAACACCCTTTGCTAGCTAATTCCTTTTTGCCATTTAAAATCTCCCCCACCAAAGAGAATAACTGCCAGTGAATTGTGCCAAAAACATTCCTGATTAGAAAAAAAGAACACACAGAACATGACTGCAATAATAAACAAGTGCTTTTACCAGTGAGCCGAGTGACACCTCAGATAAAGGAGAACAATCGCATTTTGCAGATGGAGACACTGACTTATTCCAGGTCACAATAATTCTTGATAGTGTTACCTGATTCCTACTGCTGTGTTTTGACAGCCACATCCTTTCTTACTGTGCATGTTCACTTCTTTCCTCCTGAATACCCTTCAAGTTTTCCATAATCATAAATAAAACAGCAGAACAATGGCCTTGAATGGCCTAACAATAACAGGGAAGAGTCTCTGATGCAGAGCTGAAGGCCAGAACTGTTTTTTGTATACATTAAGGGCCTTTGGGGACACTTTCTGGTATGTTTTTGCAGCAAGCTGTGGTACTTGAAGCTGTTGCTGTTAAATAAATGAGTATTTATTTCAAGAAGCAATGAGGGATACTAAACAAATAGTATCATTGAGGGGGGTGGGGAAAGCACAAAAATACGCACTTTAAAAAAGGAAGCAAAGTTGTTCAGCTAAAAGGACGTTTTCACATCTGAGCCTAGTCAGAACCTCAAGGTTAGGGCAACTTCTTATTTTCCACGGACTATTTTTGCTCTTGCAGAGGCTTCTCTATTTCCTGGTTCTCGCAAGGGCTGAAGGCAAAAGGGCACAATGTAAACTAAAATAGACTAAACTGAGCTTTCAAGCACATTTGCTCAGGGAGTGTGGGGTGCACAGCTGTGCTGTCAGACAGCGCGGAGCCCAGGGCCAAGTGTGGCAGATGGGAGCAGGCAACCTTAGGGGAGGTGGATGAGGAAGGAGAACCCAGCAGAGCCCTAAGCGCACCCTCCCTGTGTCCTAGGGCACAGTCACTGCGCAAGCCCCACAGGGCCAATGCCTGTCGGACACCAAGCACAGCCAGCTCAGCCTCCCTTGCCTCCTCTGATTCAACTGACATCAGCTCTGCCAGGACCCGAGCTCACTCCCATTTTCTGTCCAGCTCTCACTCTTCCCTCTCAGGTTCAGGTGGAAGCGCTGCCCTGTGGGGTTTTCTTTCCACAGGGCTTCCGTTTTGCTTTCTTTGAGTATTAAAAAATTCCTTTCTTTTAACAGAAATGGTTCAAACAATGGGGTGTTTTATCTCCCTAGTAGGCAGTTCTTTGAAAAATAAAAGCACCATCTCTGCATGGTGGCCTTCCACCTTCCTTCTGAGGTTGGGTAGGTTAGCATAAAGGTGGTTGCTCTGGCAAGCCTAAGTTGTTCAAATATATAATTTCTTTGCTGTCCCAAAATGAATTGTTGGGGGTTGACACAGGTATGACAGATACTTGGCCGATTTCATGGCAAAAGTTGAAGCATCCTTGATTTACTCTGTGAGTAAATGTCTCTTTGATCAAATTAAAATACTAACACTTTACTAGGATGGTGGAAGGCATGGCTATTGGGGATTACAAACAGTCTCCTGACTTTGCTAAGGGAAAAAGCCCTGTTCTCAAAGAGTCGGAAAATGTAATGGTCAGGATACGCTCTTCCCGATCCTGCTTTCTTCTTAAAAAATAAACTAGGGAGGGAAAGAGAGGCAGGATCTCCTCCACAGAGACTGCATTCCAGCAACAATGTCATCTTCCAGGCTGTGCTGCAGCCTCAGCAGTGGCTAATCTTTGGGCCCTGCAACCTTGCTGCACTACACAAGAGTGCCTGGAGGGAAGTACAGCTAAGGGTACCGTGAGTCACGCTCATCCCTGTGGAAATCCATGCAACCAAGTCAGGGACAGACTAAGTCTCGTGAAAAGCAATGCAAAAGCTCTCAATGCGAAGCCACGTCCCTGCTGCCGGCCATACCTGTCGGCTGGCGGGATCTTGCCTCTTTCAAGTAGTAGAGGGCCTTGTTGAAGTCACCCAGGTGGTAAAACGCCACTCCCGATCGATAGAGCGCCTTGAAGTTCTCGCCTTCCTTCTGCAGCACTTTGAGGCAGTACTCCTTGACTCGCTCGTAATTCACCAGCTCAGCCTGGAGCAGGCAAGCTGCAGGGAAAAGGGATGACAGGGAGACAGACGGACAGACAGGAGAACATTAGTGCCGTATTTCTCCGGGCTCCCGCAATCTGCACGGGGGAAGAGAGCAGCTTAGGTGAGGGAAATGACTCAGACCCGTGATTCAGAGAGGGTGCAGTCAAATTGTTTGCCAAACCTAATTGTTCGTGATTTAAATACCAATGCTTCTATTTTTGGCACTGCAATGTGAAGGGATTGTGTTTGCTGGGGGGGGGGGGGAA
>Ga0065711_1030194_pt1 | contig 33361 bp, 19 predicted proteins | sample Hoacrofraction12_FD_59098 | JGI IMG/M metagenome (GOLD analysis project Ga0065711, IMG submission 59098) | Hoatzin crop microbial communities from Cojedes, Venezuela - Epithelial fraction 12 v2 (version 2) | ecosystem: Host-associated > Birds > Digestive system > Esophagus > Crop | place...
CCCCCCCCCGATTCTCCTCCCCACCCCACCGTGGTGAGGGGTGAGCGAGCGGCTGCATGGTGCTTAGTTGCTGGCTGGGGCTAAACTATGACAGTGCAGCAGATAGTAAGGCACTGCCACTTAAACACTCCTGTACAGATCATATGTTTAAATATGGGGAGGGGCTGTGTGCAGCTTTAAAATGATCTTGTCCAAAATCTTCAAAGATTATAAGATCGTTGTAAATAAATCCTAAAAATGAGACTCAAAAATAATGAAAACTGAGCTCTCATAAAAGGCAAATGTTTCCTATAATAACAGAACCTAATTTTCTAAAAAGCATGCGGTCTTCTTTTTCATTGCTTTTTAACTAATTTAAGAAGCATTGGCATGGTAATATCAATACATAGTAATTCACCAGTTAATAGACACTACAATTAATTTGCTGTATCTCAATTTAAATTACTTGTTCGCTCAGTCACAAAGATGCTCTCCAGACATGCGCGCAGGCTCTGTCACCACAGTGAAGATAGCACACCACAAATACATAACATACTTTTGACGTGTAAGTTATAAAAATAAAACCACAGCCTACCAAATGCCACTCCTCTTCTTAGCAAGGCCTCTGAACACACACTTATTTTTGCCATCCACTAATGTAGCTTAATGCACCCTTCTTCCCCTCACCCTCATGAAACTGAATGCTATTATCCAAAGTAGCATTGTATGAATTAAGGCTATTCAGAAGAGATATTGAAAAAAATATCCCAAACTGGGAGGGAAAGAAGGGACATGAGCCCATGAGCCCATACTTTGTTGTCATTAAGTTCACTGCAGATGAAATCACGTTTATTAGTTTCATTCACAAAGCAAGTACATCAACCAGGGGAAATGTGGTTACTTAGCTTCTTCAACACAGAAAAAAAGAGGAAGAATATTATTCTCAAAATCTAAAAACTATTAACGCAGTTTTGATTTGTGCTTTCAAACAGTTGCTTGCCATGGGAACCTCAAGGAGAAAGTAGAAGTAAAAATATTATCTCATGAGTTTTATGTCATAGATTAATACAACCTTAAAAAAAAACTCAAAGCAATCAGGTATTAAACCTATGCACCCATTTTCCAGCATGAGCCAATTTTTAGTTTTTCTGGCCAGCAAATTTCAGCATTAGGATCTCTCCAATGAAGACACAGCCACCCTCTCAGAGCGGCTCAACCAGGTTTCGACCACCTCAGAGCAATTTAAAAGTGGCGAGTAGAAAGGGGATTTACAAGTGCTGAGAGACTTGGTTCCCTTCTATGTTCATTTCTCCCCAAAACAAATCTTCTGATACCTTTACATGATCATAAACCTATAATAACAACCCAGTATTTAAAGTACAGAACATGAAGAAATGTGAATCCTGATGGAGAGCTTTAATATTCCTAGGACTTGCAGCTAAACTCTTAAATTTGGCAGGAGGACAGCACTACTGTACAATGAATGTTTTTTTTGTCCCCTAAAAGAAAAAAAAACACAACTACACTTTGACTGAACTAAAAAAAAAACAAACACCATCAAAAAAACCCCAAACTGCAAAGCATCTAAATCTCTCTACATCTCTCTGCACTGCACCCCTTGCTCGAGTACCAAGGACCAAGCATATGACGTCCTTCACACTTCTCTTCACGAGCACAAGGTTTAAGGAGTTACACTGAACGGACTCAAATTTTTAAGAGACCTGAACCCCACACATTTTACAGCAGGGTTTCAGAGAAAATTTGTTATCCTTTGCTGCATTGTCTGTAAGAGAGACTGCAAAAGATGTAAGTACCTACCAACACACATTTAAATTCATGCTGGAAGCCTGCTACCAGCTGTCCTTTAGGAGGGTGGCTGCACAAAATGATTTCACATACCTCCATTATGCAGTATGATCACAATTAATGGAATAAATTTTATGATTCAAAACAATATTAAGCAACACGCAGAAAATACTAAAACCATGAAAAACGCATTAATTTATTCATTGCCATGCATTTGTGATCTTTCCACTTTCAGAGTGCAGTTTAATTGACTAGTTTAGAGACCAATTAATCAATCACTGAATCCTCTCCAAATAATTGCGCTTCTACGCTTTGACTCCCACTTGATGTCCCTGGTGAGTAAATGCGGTTGAAACAGGTGGTACACAGATCACATTTAGTAATAGAGAAAGAACTGCATTAACAGGGATATGAAGTATTAAAAATGAAGACTCACAATTCAGTCAACCGTATTCACTCTCTATTCTCCAGTGCTCCAGATCCCAATCATATCCTGAATGTTTTCTATTTTTAAAATGACAATTGCAGGTCCCAGATAATTATTCTAATTTTCCTCAGTTTCTAGTCCTCATCTACCTACTGCTCCTCTCAACATCGCTCCACAGGCTTTTCTTTGTGTCACCTTAGTCTTCTGCTCATCTTATCTTTTGCATATATAAGTTAACACTAAATTGGCCTGAATTAATTCGGGAAGATAATGTCTTGTTCACCCTCTCATTTCTTGACTTAAAAGCCAAAAATTCTAGGTTCTGTAATAACCATCTTCCTTCTAGGACTACTCTTTTGTAATCAGGATTTCACTGCTTCTTGCCAAGCATATGTACTCAGTTTAACAAGTTTAACCACACTGTATCGCTTCAAATCACTTTACTACGACCATAGCTTCATTTCTTCATGAGGTACAGGAAAATAATTTGGTATCAAAGACAGGGAGAGCTGGATCTGTCAGCCAAGGAAGTCATTACTCCGATGGGTAACAGAAGTAAGGGTCATCATCCCAATCCAGTAAACTCTAGCAACACAATCTTGGGGCGGGGGGGGGGAGGAAATCTCACCAATATTAGAACCAGATAGGACATTTTACTTTCTCACATCAGTATCAGAATGAACATGGGATTTCTCTACTTAAACAAACAGGTAAATCTAAAAATGAGTCAAGGAGTTCACCTTTTCTGTAAGCTGCCCAATCAAGCAAAATGTTTGAAAAGATAAATTATTCCAAATAAATTGCAGTTCTAAAAATCTTCTCAAAGCTTCATGAAGCTCAAACAAATAGAAAATAAAGGAAAATATTATTTCTGTACATCAGTCCAAGATTTGTTGTATGTTAAGCATTTACATAGACACATGATAAACAAATTATCTTAAAGCTGAAGAAAGTATGCTCCAAAAACACAATTCAAGAAAATCACATGAAGGAAAAATATTTATTTTACCACACTAAATGCAAGATTTCCTGTTTTCAGTTCCATCAAGTAATCTTATGCTATAAATTATTTCCTCCTTAGTTTCTGCCTTGAATTAAGAACCAGCCTCTGTCTGAAAGCGCTGCTAAAGTAAGAAAAAAACCAACCCCGAACAACCCACCACCACCACACCCCCAAACATTTCTGCAGTGAGAAGTATTTTACACAAATGCCTGGCATACCAGTTCCGTGCCTTTGCAAGAATGAAACTACAAAGAGCGCTGCAGAGTACGCTCAACGGAACCGACCGCGCTGGCGAACGGCGTCCAGTCACGCCAGGACCCCACCAGAACCACCACCGGAGAAACGAAAGCCAGCGTCATTCATTCATCCCCGCTCCGCAGCTGCGATCAGCAGTGACCGATCTCTCCACTCCGAAACACGGGAGAACTCCGAGCACACCCGAAGGCGGCTCAGTCCCTCCAAACCCCGGTGCCTGCGCCCTGAGCTCCGCTCCCGCCTGCGCTGCTGGCGCGGGACCTCCGCCAGCCCCGACTCCTCCCGAGGCAGGACCGCACGGCAGCCTCCAGCCTGGCACGGAGCTCTCACACGCGGAGAGGGATGAAGACGAAGCGGCTGGAACTCCAGCCTAGCTGCGCGATGCTGGCTGCTGCGGTGGCACGTGCTTGTTTGCAAGTGAGAAACAACGCTGTTCAAAACGACTACAATCCAAAAACGGAAACAAAATTAAAGAAGTTACTCTAAGAGCTGGCTTGGTCTGTTGATTACCAAGCAGAAAGCACACTACTCACACATATGTCAGGCGCTGTGTGCAGAGATCTACACGCATGTAATTCTGAGCTGCAGTGGGCAGTGCAAACCCACAAGTCAGTAGCACGCAGGGTAAAAAGGTGCAGTTTGCCCTGATCCCCCAACCAGGCTCATCAGATAAAGGACTGACAGGGAATCTGAGTGAAAGGAAAAGCTGAGCTCCATAAACCGTACGTGCAAGCTATCGTAAGGTGAAGCAGCCGTGCTTACACACACCTCTGAAGGCTTCAGATTGTACCAGGTTCACAAAACTTTTCTGAAAACCCCCAAGACTTCATTACTTCTAACAGGCCACTGGAGTTTGACAGGATTTTCCTCAAGTTCAGAAACATTCCCTTCATGCTTTCAATTAAATACTGTTGAATTTTGACTGAATTATAGGGTGAAGAAAAAATAAATACCCATTTCCCAATCCTGGTTCCTCCTCCCCCCGCCCAGTAACTTGTCAGCCAGCCAAAGTTTCTGCGCGTTTAAGCTCCAGCCCATGCTGCAGCTATTGCCATGGGCACCCCGCTCCTGCAGAACCTGGGAGCAGAGAAAACACAGGTGCTACCCACGAACGTGGGAGAAGGGAAATGAGTCAGACTGCAATCACACTGATCGCCCTCAGCATCGTCTGCAGCTCCAGGATCCAAGCTGTGTCAGTCCAGCCTACAGAAAACCTCTCCCACCATCATTAATAAAACGGAACCAAAAGAAATGGAGTTGTACATCCATTTCCTCTATTTCTCTAAGCTTCTCACTTGTGCAAGCTACATTAAGCAATGCCTCATCAGCTATTCAGCACACACACAGTTTATTTAGAAACTATTTTGACAGATAAAAAAAAACAATAAAATTTTTGCTCTCCAGGAATCAACTACCACTGATCCACACTGTCCCTCTGAAAGCACCCACGGTGACTCTGTCCCACACAGGGCTGGTTGTCCAGATGTGCATCCTCAATCAAGCGCTGCCGTGTTTTGTTTTATAGGATTGTGACCTGCTATTCCACTGGAACTCTGAATTAGCATGGCAGACGAGAGTATTTTTCTTTGGCGGTACTTCAGAATTCCTGGAATGGTTCAGGACTCACTCCTGCGAGTTTTCCCAGCAGCTTTACTGCCATGGCAAAGAACAAGAGCTGTTGCAAAGAGTAGACAACTGGAAATCACCCAAGACACTGCCAGGAATGGTGGAAGCTTATCCTTACCAGGAAATTCTCCCACAGGATCAGCAAGGGGCTGTGTTGCCCCGACAAACTTTGGTCTCTGCATTGGCACACCTTTCCCTCTGTGCTGCGGACAATGATTTCATGTGATGTGCAGCCTTCCCCGGCGCTCCGTCTGCTCTCTAGAGCTGGCTGGATCCCTCACATCCCAGCAGCTACAGCAGATGTTCTACCCCGGTATCCCTCTGCTTCAAAGGGAAGAGGGCGAACAGCAGACAATCGAGATGTCTCGGTAGCACTGAGCTGCAGTTTTTTCACCCCTGACATCCGAAGATGGGCAGAGTCTTCACAATCTTGTGTTTACATGCCCTACGAAGGAGGGAGTCGCTTCCTTTTGAAATTCTTCTGGTAAATGGTGGGATTGTTCAGCAGCCTGATTTCTATCAGGAAACATCAGAAGGATTTTGAAGATGCCAGTACAATAGGCTGCATAATCTTCACACTGTTCCCACAGAGACGTCAAGCTTCCATCACGCACTGAGATAGCTGTCTGCACATAGACCTTTACCAGGCTCCTTTGTTTCAGCACAATCAACTACTGCACGAGACGTTCAACTACTCTAGAAAAAAGGATACGTAAATACACGGGAGCAGAAGAGCAAAGTCAGTGAAGGCTGTAATGTGCAGTCTTTTGTCTGGAATAGGCTGGTAATACTAAGATTGCAAATGAACGAAAGGAGTAGAGAACATGCAAATCATTGCACTTTTTCCTTTCGGGTGTATGATTTCCTCAGCACGCAGGCTGCCCACCCAACTTAACTATCGGAAAAACACAAGTCTGCTTTGTTGATGCTTAGTGACCTACTGAAAAACTCCACTGTAAAATGAGACTGTTTCCAGGTGTTACAGCAGGTCTTGCGAATCAGAGATACTACTTTTGACAGATGGCAAGAGATACACTGCAGGAAGAGGTACTACTGAGTTCCTTTATTCTGTCTTAAAACTTTTCTGGCCTTACCGTCACGGAAAAGACAGCACTAGCCTGTGGAATCATCCTTATCAATAGCATGGCAAAAAGGTGAAGTCCACACTTGCACTTTATGTCAGAATTTAAAATGTAAGAGGTAATTGTTTGCACAAAATTGGAACAGAATGGAGTCGCACAATCCTGTTTAAGAATACCTGTAAATTCCCTCTGTTCTTGGCTCGAGGGGGAGAAGAGGCAACGCTGTCCTAGAGACATCCCACCGGCAGCCTCACTGCTTCAACCCCGTTACCATAGCAACCGCTCCGGGCTCAGCATCACTCTACGCGCTCCCTAACTGGCAATGGAGTGTAGCACAGCCCAAACAACTCTATTCTTGAGAGACAGAGAGAACGAGAAAAAGTCTTTCTTCACGGGGGGTGCAAACAAAGGCCCTCCACTTGCTCAACTGCATTTGTTCTGTTGCCACGGGCTCACACCTCCCTCCCAGTAAGCACCACTGAATTTCAGAGCATGTGCTAGTATTTGCAATCCCATCCTACACTAGATGAAGAGCAAAATGGGTGCAGAAGGATGTGGCTTTATTTTTAGGCAGGCTGTCTGCTGTTCCTTTGAGAAAACCCAAAGCTTGGAAAGCCGTACTGCTGCCAAGACCTCACTGTGGTGAAACACAGCGCAACTTGGGGAAAATCAAAGAGCCCCCATGCCTAAAGGCTCCAAGGTAGAACTTCCTGCTAAGTTGTTCTATTTTTCCTTTTTTTTTGATGCCAGATAAAAAGTACACAACAATCTGTTGAGTACATAGGTACGTAACTCTGAGAACATTTAGCCCAGAGAGGTAACCAGCGAGTAGAAAATATTCAGCAAACTCTAGCCATCTACAGCCTTTTCCTCACCAAGTGACTCGGGTATTAAGTCAGAACTCTGTACATGTGCTTCCATTTTAAAGCATGTCATCTTACGCTTGACAGGTGAAGGAAATGTATTAGGGATGACCTGAGAAAATTGTCATGAGTGTCACTGCCTTCTACACGTGATTCTGAGGCAGATTTAAGGACTTACTTTCAGATTTACAAACTACAGTGGGCATTTTTACTGAGGCTAAAATTTTGGGAAATCCTTATGCTGGGTGTTTTTGAGATTAGGCTACAGGCATTTGTCTTCTGCACGCAATTAAAAGGCTCCTCTTTTTTGATGTTTCAGTTTTACCAATACATTAATAATAGTAGTGGATACTTCATAGAGATGTGGCTTTATTTCCCTTCACAAAATAACTCTTGGGAAGAAACAGCAGAGTTAACAGCAAACTTCAAAATGGTCAAAACAGAAGAACACTTTAAAGCACTACAAATCACTCTCAAAGGAGAGAGTATTTTCTCAGCACTGTTTTGTTTTTTTTTTTAAATGTTATTAATCAGAAAGAGCAGATTCTCTTAGTAGCCCAGCTGAGAGCAAAATTCTGAATGGACATGACAGGCAGAAAGTATGAACTACCAAGTTAAGGAGACACAGAAGAAAGGAAAATATTAAGCTTGTAAAATATAATTCTTCCTTCTTTTTAGTGAGGGAAAATCAAGTTACTTATTTCAGAAAGTGGCGTATAGTGGATAGTGGGTAGCTTCGTTTGTGATATTTTGTTGTATTTGTTTCTTTGAGGGGTTTCTTGTGGGGGTTCTTTTTAGGGGGGTTGTGGGTTTTGTTTTTGGTTTTTTTTTGAGAGGAGGGTGGGCTGGGTTGCTGTTCCTCTAAGCCTAGCCTGGCAGACCTTAGCAGAGTGTTACTGCTTGAAGCCCCAAACCTCTCGTCCCATTTGTCATGTTTACTGCTAACCTTGCCAGAACAAATCCAACTGATTCTATGTTTCTTAACATTTCTCTGTGCATGCGAGAAATACAGAATTCCCTTGTAGAGAAAAAAGGCTAAAAAGAGACCTAATCGTTCAGCTGCACGGTCAAACACCCAGCACAAGTCAGACTTCCATTGCACAGAGTTCTCACAACCTTAAATTTCTTAAAAGAATCCTTTTTTTAAAAAAAACACAAAAGCAGAGCATAGACAGACACTACCAGGCTTAAATATCTTTCCATAACTTCAATCTCCAGATTAAAATGTAAAATATCATAACTATATGTTCCTTTCATAACACAGCAGACTCTTCCCACTGTCAGAACACACAGAATTACTCCTTGTGACGATCATCTTCCCATGTTCTTTCCCTACCTCTCACCTCAATTATACTGGTTACAAAACAGCGAAAAATAAGCTTCGAGTGCTGCTTCATCTCAGATTGGGCCTTCTCTCCTCTTCATGGAAAAGGAATGGACTTTTCTAGTCTCCCTCATTTCTTCCCCGCCCCGAGTCCAAGGTCCTCCATCTCCCTGAAGCACAGGCTGGCAGAAGCGGGTGGCTGTGGGGTGGAACAGGCTGAGGATGAGACAAACCCCCACCTACGCCCTCCCCAAAAGACTGGAGCAAGCAAAGGAAACTGATTCATATTCTCATCTCCTCATTGCAACCTTTGGTCAAACCCAATCAGACTTAAGTACGCAACTTAACCCAACTACATCTACTTTTCTCAAAGCAATGAAGTTTATCAAGCAACTTTATAAAGCCCATTGAGGACTCAAGTGCAGAAAAAAACAAACCAAGGAGTAGAACATTTATGATCTTGAGGAAACAAAACATCATACACCATGTCTCACCTCCTGACCAAAGCCTAAACCACCAGAAGCAGTAGAGCAGTAGTCCAGCAGTTTTAAGTCATTAAATGCTATTTTGCTCCAACCATCAGCAACACAATTCAACAGGAATTGCTCAAATGTAAAAAAAAAAGCCCCCTTTCCTCCATCCCCAACAAAAACCCACCCTAAACTGACAAGAGGCACGAGTGATTTCGCACTTTCTGGTACTTCAATAGCCTGTAAGGATCAAAGTCCCCATGCTCCTTATGCCTTCTGTAGACAACTTTTTCCCCTTTTTAAGACAATGTTAGCGAAGACAGGCTTTCACGGAAAAAATAAAAGCTCCTCTGGAACACAGAATTTTACACAGTCCTTGTGTAAAAGTTAAATGTAAAATTAATGTTCAAAGTGTTAGGTTTTTTATTACACTGGCCAATAATACATAAGTGACAGAAGTTGTGAACGTTTTATGTTTAGACAGCCAGCAACTTGCAAAGAGTATCAGGAATGAGACAACTTGTTTCTGTCAGTGTGTACGCATTACACAGAAATTTCTAGCACTATGTTAAAAGCTACACATTTGTATTTTACAGAAATATAACTTTCAACAAGCATCTGCTTAGAGGAAGAAACATTTCAATGATAAAAATGAAAATATGTGTTTGTGAAAATATATTCCAATGCAGAAGTTATTCTTGTCACCGAAGTAGTCAGTATCAAAGTGAGCCCTGCATCAAGAACCCGGCATGAACCTCCTGCTGTTTCACCCCAGCAGAAGCCCCGCAGCGGCTGGAAAGGCTGGCAGCGGTGTAATGGCTAGCAACCGCTAACTACGGCTGCACATACCCTTCCACGAGGAAGTTTTAGTATATAGTGAGGGAACACGATACTCTTCTTATTTCAATCCTCCACCAGGCTTCAAGGAAAGCTGTTCTTTCTCGTACTCCTAAGAATATCTTGAAAAGAGTTAAGAGAATTAGAAACAGCTCCTCTCACTCAGGACCATCTAGTCAGTTCTGACCCATTCCACTGGTTTCTTATTGGGGGAAAAAAAATCCAAAACCCCAAGAGAACAAATATGATTATTTCTCTTAAGCTGAAAAGAGCATGGAACACTTTGAGATGATTTTCAGGTGCAGAAATCCTAATGAAACATAGCCAACACTTCCAAACATTTGCTGGCTCCAACCCCCCCGCTCCTCACAGGCGTAACTATGTGGGCAAAGGCCCTGCCGCAGGCGAACCTGCCAGACCAAAGCGATACCTTCTGCTAGTACCATTTCTCAGCAACCGCTTTAAACCGTTTGAATACAAGAATTCTTGCAAATTTAAGCTATACCAGCATAGACAGGGTTGGTGGTTCCTTTCTTCACACACTCTAAGTACAGAAAGATTTTTTCAGTAGTCCTCGTTGTCGAGTCACTACAGGCAATGTTTAGAGGTGGGAATGGTGAGGGACACGTACTGAAAATCCATCTTTTTCACTACGCATTCATAGCGACTGCTGAAAACAAGGCATCCATACTGATCTTTTAAAAAACATGTCTGTAAAAGTATACGTATAATGACCACTTAGAGTACATGTGAACTCTAAGAATAAGGTCACCCAAGTGAAAAAACAGACTTGTTAACTGACTGTAAAGCACTGTGCCTGTCTGGGTTTGGAGAGGAGGGCAACAGCCTTCTGCAGTACGGAATTACCAGAGTAAAACACATAACGGTTTAAAGCAGTGACCAGCACCGGGAAAACTGGCAACGGCCGCAGCAGCAGCGCCTCGCCGCCGGCCACAGCCGTCCTGCAGCTCCCCACCGCTGCCCGCGTATGGGCTGAGACGCAGCCCTGCCCGGGCACGCTACACCCACCGCCATCAGTGCCAAAGAATCAAACCATATGAAACTAATTACGGACTGGATTCTGCACGCCTTCCTTCTTTCTTAAGCAAACAATACCAAGACTCAAAGTATCTAAAAACATGTGTCTCACGAGAACTCTGCAGCTAACTATGTTTTTCCTCAGAATTTGTTCTTCTGTAACCTAACACAGGCTGACCGTAAGTAGTGCAATATAGATCCAAGCTAGCCCTAGAATTTCCATTTCTAAACATCTTTTCATAAACCAGAAAGGATTTCAATTTGCCAGCAGCCACGGGAATTTAAAGGAGCAGAGGGGAAAAAAAAAAATCACTTCAGATAGATGCCAAATTTTATTACATGTTGAAGCTCGAAAGAAATCTAAATCTAGGAAAATTATTTGGAAACAAGACACAGTCTGGTTTTGTAAAAACCATGCAGATTTAATACCGAGGCAAGACACTGCCGTCAAATGGCTTTAGCAGGTTCTGTTTTCCTTGTGTTAGGATCAATTCATGAGTTGAGTACGAGGGAAGGCTTCCTTCAGGGTTGAAAGGGTAATTTAGTTTCTATGGTCCATTAGTTTCTTGGCTTCTCTCCCCGCTCTGCTCATTAGTGTGAAGTGCGGTGATGAGTTTCAGAACATGGAAGTTGAAACAGCGTCTACAAAATTCCTTCACACCATGATTGCAAAACATCTATCAGAATTAACATAGCTTTGAAATTTTTTGACCTAGAATTTGTACTGGTGGTCTGCATCAATAACCATTTTTACCTTTAAAATTGATACAAAGTCAGTTAATGGCATTATTCATGGCTTCTCACGGTTACTCATCAGCATTTAAGCCAACAGCCAAACAGACAAACTAGTTTTACTTCAGCTGAATTGGTAACAGATGGAGAAGATACATTACCCTCAATCACAAGGTTAAACAGATAATTATGAAAAAAAAGTAAGTCTTCGATATTATCTGATCCCATTAATGTTGTATGCGCAAAGAGTAACATGTAGCTGAGTTCAGGAATAAGGAGGATTATTATTATTATTTCAGGTCACTTGAGAAAACAGATTTCTCTGATTTCTTTCCTTCTAGAAGTACAGACCACAACCGCTGAGCTGAGAAACCAGGTTTGGCACCATGGAGGCACATGCAAGCCATTCACCCGGGTGCGAGTCCTAGACTCTTTCTAAAAAGAGTGCCTACTCCGCAGTGGTATTAGCTTGGTGTAAACACTCACACGTTTAGTCCAGAGGGCAGGATGAAAAAAGAGGCTTACGTTTAGTTCTGTTGGCCTGTTCCAGACAACTTTGTACTACTCCTTTGTATTTTCTATCTGTAACACACAAGTCAGACCCAATCCTTCTCACGTGGAATTAAGCGGCCTGGGTTAAAAAAGGATAACAACATAAACGCACCAGGAGCAGTGAGGAAAAGGTTTAGGATTTCCCTTCATGCATTCCCACCCTGTACCTCAAGGCAGGGTTATTCACTTTCTTTTTCAAACCAACAGTAAAAAATGGTATAAACCTGAGGAAAGAGTAACTCTTATGTTAGTGTCCACCTTCAATCTCAATATTTTAAGCAGATTCTCATCAGAATAAAGGAAAAATTTAAGTAAGAACAGACATACACTGAAGAAAAATGTTGAATTCAACCACTTCCTAGCTTTTGGCTGGCTTCACTGACAACACTTGACAAGAGAATACAGAATTCAGTAAGTCCTGCAGTTCAGGCTGCCCACACCAGACCCTCCTGCGAGACGTACCACTCCGCACTCGCAGCACTCGGGTGGGCTGCCAAGCCTGCCACCCCACTGCAGAAGGCAGTTTCTCTTCCCTACAGTGCAACAGAACTGCGACTGCTGTTTTCTTTCAGGCAAGTTTTCTATAGCAAGCTCCTCTCGACAGAGGGGCTAAAAAATTCTAGGAACAAATACACCTTGCCAGAATCCAGCGCCAGATCTTTTCATCACTACCCGAACCACCCAGCTCCAGCTATCGAGCATGGCAGCACCTCACAGCGCTGGCTTCTCACAGAATCACAGAATGGTCGGGGTTGGCAGGGCCCTCTGTGGATCATCCAGTCCAACCCCCTGCCGAAGCAGGGTCTCCTACAGCAGGTTGCACAGGGTGAGCTAGTTAACATCTCAAGAATGAGCTAGTAAAGGCTAGGCAGTCTACTGCAAAGTAAGAGAAGAGAATCAAGTCCACGTTAATCTTGCCTTGTCCTTGTTAATTTTGCCTGCCTGTATTAGTCTTTCAGTTCGCAGCTTAACCCCTCTGGGCAAATTCTTCCAGTGATGACCCCAGCAAGCGTTCTGCCACTGTGTGGAGGGGGTCGAATCGCCATCTCTTAGGGAGGTCAATCCTGCATCAGATTTCTTACACTGCTGCAGTTGTTTCAGGCCCCGATGGTAAGGAGGTTGCTGCGTTTCAACTGATGAGCCTAGCGCACTGGCATTTTGACAAATGATAAAATTATACTACAGTATACGTGCTTTTGAAGATGCAGATACAAAACATGAAGTCTTCATCAGAATAATTTATTTCCTTGGAAAAGAACCAGACTACCTGCATTCCTTCCTTTCTTTCAACAACAAACTCTCCCAATATAAAAGCGCTGGGTGGAACAGCTCAGCTAACATTTTTCAACCATTAGCAAACGTTTTTGTAATGCTGCTGTTGAAAGGCAAAGTTTTAATCAAAAAGATATTGTTAAGATTCTTCAAATGCTACTATCTACTATGAAGACTGGGTCAGAACAAGTGGCAAACAAGAAAAATCTAAAAATTGACTTAAATTGTAAGTTCCCTAGCCACAAAATTCACATCTAAAATTAAGCTCCTAAAAATATGAGTACATTTTTAAGTGCTTCTTGAATGCAAGCAGTATTGTGTGCATTCTGCCAACAAAACAATCCCACAAAACCAAATTTTAGATAGAAGAAAGAAATAACACTACAACGATGAGGATATGATGATATTTCTAAACATACATACAGAGAGATATACACACACCCCTATCCTACCAATCTCAAACCACATGTACAAATCCAAAGGACGTACAGGGAGGGGGGAGGAAGAAGCTAACTCCCTTCATCCTGTGAGTAAATACAGCCAGACCTATGGCATACTCTGGAACCAATGTCACACTGGGAAAGTTTTAAGACTGTATGGGTACGTGACTGGTATACGATTAATGAATTAATCACAAAAACGTGAACAACAGTCTCTAGTGTAAGCTAATATAACGTAAATACACAATTCCTGCTTCGTATGTGCTGGTACATATGGAGGGGTTTTATTAACACGCGTTCAGGATTGCTGAACTGCTTTGCAAGTGGAAAGTCCAGAAGTGAATTAGGCAGCTTAGGCGAGTTAAGCCTTTACAGTGTATCACACCATCTTCTATTCCAAACACAGCTAACACCTACTCTAGGAAACAGTCCCAAAAAGTTGCTCAATCTGAAATGGAGATTTCGATTCCACATTCGGATCAGAACGCTGAAGTATCACTGGCAGCCTGTTTGGCTGGGAAAAGAATCTCTTTGAAGCTGCTCATGAGTTTGGAATGTACAAATGAAGACTGTATCCTAATGCAGCCAGACAAGGAAGCAAGGACAGAACTTTCGACAATCATGTGGTTACAATGGCTCCACTGGAATGCGATATTCTGAAATTGTGTGCAGCTCAAGTGTTTTTTAAGTAAGAACTTGAAGCAAACAAACTGCAGATGAAGGAGTTGGAGTACTATTAAAACCAGCACGCATCACACGCAATACTTTTCACACGATGTAACAAACATTCAAAATGCCTTTGTCATCTCATCATTCACCCCGGTTCAGAACACCCTGCACTTCCGCCTTCCACAACACAGATGTATATCGAGTTTATGCTCACTGTTAGAAATTCACCCACAAAACTGTGTTTCCTGACCACTACTTTCATTAGCTTATTTCATGATAAGTCAAACCTGTATTAACATTTTTCTTCTTTGCAACTAACTCATTTGAAAGAAAAAGAATTAAACCGTGGTTAACTACTCCTTTGCTCTCTGATTTTTATTTTTTTAGGACAGGTCTTTTGTTGTGTTTGGGTTTTGGGTTTTGTTTGTAATAACATCAAGTTATAGGACATACTAGTACAGGAGGTCCACAGCTGGGGTTTGCCAGCACCAATGCATATAACCATAATTTAATTCTTCAAACATACCTTTACAAGGTTTTATGAGTAATCCCAATGGAGCTGTTCACATGCAAAATTAACTAATAGTGAAGTGTTTACCACTTCTTGATCTTTAAGCAATATCATTTGGCTTAGGAAATTTAAATGAATTCTCACTGCTGTTATTTAGGCTTTTATAGAAAAATTTCTATAGAAAAAAAAACATTAATTTATTTAACTGTAAAACAGAAGAGCAACTCTGTATATGCATTTCAGTTTTTCACCAAAAGTATCTGAAAATTATTTTCCTTACCAAAAAATCTGGTTAAAAGAACAGCAGCAACATGTATCTATCCATAGATAATGTACAGAAGATGCAATGTGTGTGCATTTGCCACAACGGTCCTCCAAGCAGAGCCCAGGCATCTGTAGGCATCATATTATTGTACTGTTTTTACAGTTTATTTCAGTATAAGGGGCCTCTACACTAACAAACAAACAAAGCAAAAAAAACAAGGGGTTGTTAAAAAGATAATCACATACAGATGTGTCTTCTGTATTAAGGCAGAACTTTAATATCATTCGATCAGTGCCATTCTTTGGTAGATGGAAGGGGCCATCTAGTAGCTAGAAAAGCTGTTATCATAGCAAATCCCTTCTACTTCATTGACAGTACAGACAAAAGCTGCTCAGATAGGGTCAGGGTTGCATGGTCAGCAAAAAAGAAAGTAAAAACAGCTTTTCACTCGCCCTTCTCCAGGGAAGGCTGAATATTAGGCTATTAGGTAGTCAGATACATTATTTTATAGCTAGCAAAGCCCTTGGGTAATAAAGAATGAGTGCACCCGCCACAGGCAGCTTTACAGGAAATTGTGTGAAACAATGACAGATGCTGCAGGAGTGTTTCACAACAAAGCGAGCCAGGAGGAGCAGCGTGTCAGCCCAGCGGTTTTCGCTCATGAACTATATTCTCCAGTGTGCTGACAGAAACTACGTGCATAAAAATTATATTTTGAGACTGTGTGCACATAGGCACACAGACAACCATATGAATGTAAAGTGAAATAATTCTATCCATCACTAAAAGTTTCCACAAACATGTATTTCTATTGTTGCTCTCAAAAGCAGTCGAAAAAGCCTTCCTCGTTGAGCAGAAATTGCTTGAGCAGCTGACTGTGAAAGAAAGCTAGCAGGAGTAAGTCACAAAATTAAAAGTTTCACATAAAACCTTCCAAAAAAGATTAAGTTCTTTTTCAAAAAGCGCTCAGGCATTTAGAACACTAGACCCCACAAACCTTTAGTTGGATTTAACATTCTTTACTCACTTCCAAACACAGGACTTGTGTCACCAGCTAACTTTGGAGCTAGATTTTACAAGTAAGCAGTGGCTGTAAGACAGAAGACACCAAGGAGGATCTTAAAGAAACAACTAATGCCCAGCTCCAACGGAAATCAACTTGCAGTAGGTGCCTAAACGTGTCTGCAAACCCTACAAGCAGCTACCTGCATATTAAACCACACAGGTGATATTAACTACCCCCAAAACAAGTTTCTCAAGATTTTTAACTGCAATGAAAAATCATCTTACAGCTTCAGGAAGAATGGAAGAGAGAGGAGTCTTTCACACCGTTCCGCTGGCCATCTGCATGCTTTTGGCAGAGTGACATTGATCTCATCGTTTTGCAGTGCCGTCTGACTTTAATAAATCAGGCTGAATCTCTCTGATCTTCCACCTGTCTTGTGTAACTAACCGCATCGTTTTCTTGCTTAACCTACGTTTACATTTCCCGTGTACCTTTTGCTGTGAACCGCTGTAATCCATTCATTTGCTTTAATGTGCTACCAATGCAGTATGCAAAAACTCATTTGAAGACCTTTTATCGAGACCTTTATAAAAAGTAATCACATTTAAAAGCTCAACAGTAAAATCACATCAATAAAGTCAGCTTAGTACTTTTCCAAACAAAGTAGTGGAATTTCAGTAAGGTATGTGAAGTGTAAAGACAGGTGAAACCACTGTAACATTGCCAACTCCTTCAGCACTTGATTTCATTTGTGATTCTAATTGTCTATTGATGTCCATAGAAAACACTGTTATTTTAAAAATACCTCAGTCCAGATTATTTCTTCAAATTATAAATTTCATCATTTAAAGTGTAATGCCTAACTCTCTTAAAAGAGCTCTGCAATTTTTGAAGTGTGAAACCACTGTATCTGAAAAGCTCTTGTAACATGACACAGTGTAGAAAGCACAATATCCCCCAGCTCCAAAGGTGGAGGAAGCCAAGTGTTCTTGGTTTAATCTCTGGAGTTTTGCACCAAGCAAAGTGTATGCTCAGCTTTATTAAAGCAGTCCATAACAAAACGGGGAGCAGGAGCAAAGCAGTGCACCTCCAAGTCGCAGACCGGTCATACAAGCGCTGAAGTAATACAAAGCATGCTGCCAGAAAGCAGAAAGGCATTATGAGAGCCTGAAACGAAGCAGTGCTATTTTTAATTTTTTGGTGCTGTTGATTGCACTGTACCAGAAATAGATTCTAAAATAAGTATGGATATTTGGTGAAGAGTTTATTGGTCCATCTGTTCTCCAGGAGGATTGGATTTTTCTGTAATACCACACACATGACAAAGCGGCAGTATATAAAGCTGTTCTTAAAAATAAATACATACTCAAAAGTATTTTCATAAAAAATACACTATAAAACAAAGTCAGTCCAGTCTCAAAACAGTGGTTTACAGTTTTCAGCCTGAACAAAAGTCACTGAAGACTGATTCCCAGATCTCTGCTGTGACAGTATATTGTAAAAGGGTTGACTACGTTATTTTTCAACTCCAAGTAAATCACCTCCACTCACACAAAACAGTCATTCAAGTTTGAAGCATTAAATAGATTTTTCTTTTTACACTCCTGAACTAATCACATCCAAAATGAATCTTCAAAGATCATAAATGCTACATAAAGGGAAAATGAGAATGCAGCTGAAATTACCAGTGTACGTGTGGCATGATTGTGAACACTCCGGTTTTTGCAAGAACAGTGGCCTCACAAAAAACGAAGTACAACAGAAAATCTTGTTATACTGCATGCTTTATTACATATTAAGAAAATATTCATTATAATAGAAGAAGAGAGATTTAGTCCCATTAACATCATTAATTTATTTACAGGAGCTAACACTAACGTGTGATGCATGGGGTGGGGGAATTTCTCAAACAACTGTTTTACAATCTTTAATTTCTTCATTTAGAATAGCTTCTTCTGTGGTAACTTCCATCAGTAAGATATTTATTTCCCTATTGATTTTTATGATCAATGCACTAAAGGTCCTGCAGGTTTGGATTCAATTGCATCCAACAGGTCTGCACCTCTCCCGAGACCACTCAGCCTCCTTTGCTTTCTTCACAGTATTAAGACGCAGTCCTTGCCTTAACTTTGCGTTTAAAAGAAATGTCACAATTATTAAGGCTAAACAATGAGGCTTGGAAAGAGAGGGCGAAGAGCACAATAACGAGTTCTGCTACTACTATGATATTGAACGAATACGAAAAGCAGAACTCAAGGCAAAGAACTGCAATACAACTTCAAAAGAGTTAGTGGCTGGATGAGCAAAAAAAACCACAACTGAAATTCAACGTAAATAAGCACACAGTAAAGGTGCAAGAGGAGAAGAAAAAAAAAAAAATTCTTTCTTAGGGGTTCTGGCTTTGAACAAGATACCACTGGCCAGAAAAGCAGCTCTTGATTGTATAGTAAACACGTCTGCAGAGATACATCAGTTCACGAAAAATATAACAAACAAATACCACCCCAATGTTTAGAATTTGGAAAGGGATGAAGAAAAAACCAGATACCATTGCAACAGGTGCCACTCTGCGTCTCCTCAATCTAAAGGAACGACAGTAGAAATAAGAGATGCACAAGGAGGCACGCCAAGAAAGGTAAGAAACATGGGATGGTTTCCACACAAAGAACAGCTAAATACAGAAGGAGTCTTCACTGTGAAGGAGATGAACTGAACAGGGAGAGAGCAGATGGGTACTAAAATCAAAAGGACTGACACAAAAGAGGACATCGATAGTTACATTCTCTCCTTCATACGGGAAGCAGAGGACCCAACACTGCAGTAATGAAGGAAACAACAAAAACAAGAACTCCAGACTTTTTTCCACCCGTTTCATAGATGAGCTATGGTATGAATTACCAACAAGTATTTGTGCATGCTGAAATTCTGTGTGGGTTCAAACTCCATTGAACCCACAAAAGAAAAATTAATCAACAGTTGTTAAATGCAAAAATATGTCAAGTGGCATTGCCAACAGCAGCAGGAAGCTGACCGAGTGTACAGAAAAATAATGGTATTCTTGGCATGACTCTAGAGTCTTCCCTAAGCTGTGCCACTTCTGACCACTGTTGGAGACAATTTTTATGTTAATGCATTATCTGGGTATATTTCAGAAGAGTATCTGGGTATATTTCTTTTTAAGAAATTCGAAGCACAGAACAGCAGACAGCTTCCCGAGACATCCAGATTGACTACATTACACTGCTTTTTTTTTTGTCTTACTTCGTTAAATGCCACATCTGTCTCATGGCTGTGTCCAAAGTAGACAGGATCTCAAACTCTTCAGGCAACATTTCTGCTCCTTCCTAAGTTCAACCTTTTTCTAGAAACTGGGTGAGACAGTAAATAATTTCACTGTATGTCACTGTGCTAGGGAACTGTTCTTCAAAGTATCAGATCATAAATGTGGTTTAAGCAACACTGCGTGTGCACACAGACATGTTCCTACGTAATCTGAAGACTACTAAAAAGATAATTCCATACGTTAGATATCCAATTCCGTAAATTAGATGGTTGGATCCTTCAACAAGAAAAAAAGAAAGAAAACGTTCTTCATTCAGCTCTTCTCCATCAGCTTTCCAGTCAACAGATGGAAATTATATAATTAAATTTACTGATACCATCATCCAAGAAACACTTGCAGCTCCCTGTGTCTTTAACAGCTGGTAACGTGAAGAGATCAAAAAGAGATGAGATCCCTCAAAGTAACCTTTGCAGCTTTCTTTCCTCAAAGACAACAGAAAACTCTCTTCTCTGGTGGGAAATTCAATCTGCCCCTGAATTACCACCTTGTCCTTCTAAGGTTCTTCTCCTAACGGTCCTGCCACAACTGCAGTCAGAGTGGCTGCTAGGATGAGTCTCTCACTCTCCCATGTCATACCATGAACCATGAGCCCATACTTTGTAAGCCCTTGAATGATTCTCATGCCATCTACAAGGTGGTGGCTCCCACTTCTCATAGAATGCCTTCCCCAATTCCAAATTCCAAAAGTAGAATTGTCATCATGACATCCAGACCGATAAAAAAAGAAAATCGGGGGAGAGCAATTGTTCTCCATGCAAGTTTCCATTTTCCCAAATATTCTGGTATCTAGCGATGTACTGCTGAACTTAAAGGATGGCAAGCATTACACAATGTACCTCAGGAAAACTGCTTTTCAGTCCATATCTGAACTGGTTCTCAGAAATCCACGGAAAACTCGAATGCCAAGCCAAGAAGAAAGGGTGGAGAGAAAAAGGGGAAAGCTTACTCATGTAGAAAGAACATATCTTGAAAGTCACACAGAGAAGAGGTTCACGCAGGCATTGCTAGAGCCAATGATGCATGAGGAATGACTGGGTTTTTTCTCATAGACCACCAAGGATCAACAGGCATTGCCACATGAGCGAGCGGAGGCCAGCGTAAAATTCATCTGCCGTTCCCTGGATAGGTGAACCCTGGCCAAAATACGGACTGAAGGAATTGTACACAAAGACAATTTCAGGGTTTAGAGTGCCTTTCTCCTACATAATGTAAACTCTTTGTAACGGACATCAGCTAATCCAAAAGTAGTACTTTAAATCCTGAAGAACAGTATCCACGTCCAAGTACTGTAATGGCAAATCTGCAGAGGTGTGATTATAACAAAGCGGTTTGGACCACATGCTTTGCCACAGAGGCAAGCCACGATCTGACCCCCTGCTGCAGTGACGGCAGTAGATGGCAGTGCAAAGCGTATCATTGGTGAAGAAGATTAGTTTGTCAATACTTAACAAATCGAATGTCTGCTATGACTGACCGTGTGAAAAAGAGGACTGTCTACCTTGCAAGCCAGGAGCAAGAGAGCCACACAAGTGGATATATCCAACCCAAAGTGAATCTAGTCAGCTCAGACCTAAAGACAGCAAGTGGCTCCAGTTTTCTTTTTCAAAGTTCTGTCCCATGTTTGCTCACTTGTCCAGGATTTCTCAGCTTCGTAAGTGCATACACTCAGAACATACAAAGTCACTCCTCTGTCAAACTCGGAGCACTTGAAAGTGGCCCAGCATTTGTGATTGCGAAATGACCTGCTCCACAAGGGGTCTTCACCTTGCTTCAGGCTTAGACCACATATAACGTATCTGAAGTTCAGACTAAAGGAACACAGTGTACTGTACAAGTCTGAGCAGGAGGTCAGGAGGGTTTTTTCTTGATGTTTTGCCCTCAGAGGGCAAAATTCCTCAACAATTCACTCAAAATCTCAGTCTGAGGGAGCTAAGCAGGCAACTGATCACACGTCTGTGGCCAGACCCTCATTCTCCCTACCCATCCTGCCCCACTCTTTTCAATGAAAAAGCTAGAGTTCTTTCAATATGAGATTTTGCAAAGACACCAAGTAAAATCACCAGTCAATACTTCTTGCTACAATGTACTCAGAGAAAGCATCCAAGAACAACCACCACTGACTTCTTAATAGGCTTTACTGATGAAGCTCTATCCAGTTTGTATCACCAAACGTAACTGCTTCAACAGCAGCTCCTCCCATTCTAGTCAGGTTTAAAAATCAGTATTACTGAGTTCAGAACAGAGTTTAGTTGCAGTGACTAGGTAGGAGAAAAGAACGAACCCTCAGGAGCAAACAGAAGGGAGGAAGGTGGGAAGATGTAACTCCAAAACCTCAGCGAGCGTTACTTCTGTTCTTTCAGCAATGGACTGGAGCCATGCTTTAGAACTTACTTTGCTTTACTCAGCTGCCAAGTAAATTGAAGCTAACAGAGTTCATTAAAAAATTATATCTTTTAAGACCTGTCCACTCTGTAATTACTGTACATCAGCAGATTGGTTCACTGCAATGTTCAGTTTAGTCATGAAAAGGGTATCCTACAGCTCCCTGGGTAATTATTACAAGGAAGAACATAGGTTTGTTTGTATTACTAGTCCTACACAGCAGAATTGGTTTACAGAGACTTATTTAGATTATACACAATATACCAAGTGTTCATTTAAGTTTCCTATCTTCTAAACTAGCAGTAAGTTAAAACCAAAGACAAGCTACTTTCATACTGTGTTATTATCCTGAATCTGAAAATTTAATACTAAGTCAAAACACTAAAAGCATTCAGAAGACTAATTCAGCTTTCTCTTCAACTTCATAAATGGCTCCATCCAATTATCCTTTAAAAACAAGCATTTCTGTAACCTCTTTGATATGTCAGTCACAGAATAGTCCATTCATATCACATCATCTGACGATTTCTTGAACAAGCAACCTGATTGCACAATGCCTAACGGATAGCACAGCCTTGCACGAAGACATTATTCTGCAATATTTTAAAATACTTGTTCTGCGGACTGCTGAGTTGCGCAGACCCTGTGCTGGCATACCGACTACCTGCTACAGCTCCCATCCAAGAGAACCCACTAGAGGTATATGCAACCAAACCCGATTAAGAGGAAGACAAAGACTGGGAAAGGAACATTTGGGGGACAGAAAGGAAAAAACAGAGTTTGAAATCATTATTTCAGCCAGTTAAAGTGAACACGATGGCAAAAACGACATTAATGCTTGAAGGTGTGCTAGCGGACAAATTAGGCAAGAATGAAATGGTTCCATCCTGGCTAAAAGGGAGAAAAACCCAATCAATCAAACACACTGCAGCACAATTCCATTTTAGTCTGGGTCTTCAGAAAATAAGGGTTAGCAAAAATTTTAAGGTAAGTCTCAGAAAACAGAGTTTCAGACCAAATAACCTAGATCACTCTGTTCTGAAACAAAGCTGTATTTCAAGATGAAGTTATTTTAAAGAGGTATAGAAGTGTCAGAAAAATAAATGAAATGGGTATTATTGTTGACTGAAATAATTCAGTGGAATTGCTTTCAACTGAAGTTTTCTTTCCTATTTTTGGAGACAGACTGAAGAATTTTTTGGCTTTAGGCACCAGGTTTTTTGGGGAATGAGGAAGTATATTTACTGCTGAAACGGACTGAAAACAAACCCTATAGTGCCACTGTTTTTGCAGAACTCAAAAGACCACATACTGCCTACAAGGAGTTTAAATCCGTTTAAGCACAAAATCCAGGTTGGTTTTCAGAAATTCAGGAAAGCCATTATCTCTTGTTTGTGGGGGTTCTAGCAGGACAGTAGGCAGAGCTGTAGCTGCAACTACAACTACAGCTGCAACAGATCTCAGTATCCAAAACTCGGGCCCTCTGAATATCTACCAAAGCTCTTAAGTCAATTCATTACTGATACAGTAAGTGACAACACTTGTGTTTGGCAGACAGTGCAACTGGGAGTCCTGACAAATCTAATTAACAGCACATCAGGGGCACTCCGTTTATCCTTTATATACTGTGCCAGTAGTGAGTGTATAATGAGAAAAGGAGCTTAAACATTAGTGGGACTTCACTAATTGGTCACCAAGTCCTGATTAAGCCAGGCTTCATATATAATTATTGAAGTACAAGTGTCTGACACAAGTGATCCAAAAACACTTAATGAAGATACTAAGTCACTTCTAAACTACATAAATAAAAATAAGGCACAAAAGCAAAAAAACAGACACAAAAATATGCAACTGTGATTTTCCTGAACTAGTTGCCATTTGTGTACGCCTAGTCCAAAATATTTCAACTGTTTAAATAACTATCTTTTAAAAAAGTTACTGAACTACAAAAAATAATATAGTGTCTTGATTACATGAAATAATGCAAATATTTGGACTATATGTAGGCATTCCAGTAACCTTCTACACCGAAATATTTATATATACAATAAATGTTGCCAGCAAATGATAACTACAAGAGAAGGTTTTACAAAATCCAGATGTTAAAGAAAACATGAGCACCTTTATGTATTTGTTCATTTACGTTCATTACATCAGTAAGAAGATCTTTAACTTCACAGCTCCAGAGATAACTGATGTGCACTACAAACCGGAATCCACAAAAGTATGTGCCACCATATCCACGCCGAGGTGACCTGAACTGCGTACCCGGCTGCACCTGGAAACACACATATCCCAACACACGTACCCCGCGTACCCTGGCTTCCTCAACATTCCACAAGGAAACGGCAGTTATAAACCTACACTGAAGAAAGATGGATCCACAGTATTTCAGAAGGAAAAAGGCAATCCAGCGTCTCAGGCACCTTACCAAAATCCAACACGTGAAAGCTCGGTGATACTCTGGGACAGCACCTTGAGTGCTTCTACCGGCTCAAGCACAGCACAGGAAAACAGGCTACCTATAGAAGGCAGCGGGCCAGAGAGTGTTTTTCTTTCTCAAGACAGAAGGGGATAAGAATTCTGCTAACAATTCATTTCAAACTGGTACATGTTGGTCAGTAGTACCTTGCTTCCGTGCTGGAAACTCATCAGGAGCTAAACAACCGGAGCTTACAAACATCCTTTTCAAGGTTCTGACCACGAAGCTTTGCCAGTTCTGCTGCACACCCTCCTGCCTCACACCAGGCAGGAAGGTCTGTGTGAAACGGGGGACCCGCAGCCTACAGCATGGCTACCAGAGACACACAGGTATTCCAAAACCCACAGTGCCAATACCACAACAAATGTCATTAGCAGCGGCCCCATTTTGACAGAATGCTGCGTCCATACCAAGAGGTCCCTGCAGTAACACAACCCCGTTATCAAGAGAAGGGTATATTGGCAAACAAGGAAATTCAAACTCCTGTCTATCAACAAAACACAAAGTATCACAGGGCTGACCAAGCAATGGCACACCTATCAACACCCGTTATGTTTTATCTTAGCTGTCCAGCTCAGCTCCACGCACTCAGCAAACAGCTGGGTAAGACACTCCACAGCCCCACACGGATCAGCGGCAGTGGGTATACGCAGCGTACCAGAAGCACTGCTCCAGTGACGTCTCACCAATGCCCCCACACAGGGAGTCTATATGCTGTTCCCAGGACTTTACCTTGATTGGCAAGGGTCAAGGAACCTGAAGAATCGGTGCATGGGGTTGCTCTGCCACTGTCCTTTTAATGCTCTTACCCCAGGAAAGGAAGATGAGAAGGTTGGGTCATTATCATGAAGAAAGTAGTCCTCAGCGGTAGCTGCTACGAGTGTAACAATCCACCTTCTTGTTTCATCCACTGGAGGACATTCATTACATACCGTAATGCAGAGTTGTGCAGAGGTAAAGCAAACTTGGTCATATATTTAATATATTCAATTAAAATTTTACAGCATGCTCTGTGTGAGTTCTAACTGTCTTCTAGAAAAAAATGATGCGTTATTTTCATTATTCAATGAAAAACATCAGGCAACTGAATACAGAACACTCCTTAATTCATAGCTTACCTAGAAAGTTACGTTGGTAACAAAGCACATGAGCATTAAGACCTTCAGGCCGAAACACTTCTTTCCTACACAATGTGCTAACACTTTCAATCAAGAATTTTACATGCATGATTCTTGGATATGATACAAACTCAAATCATACTGAAATCCTAAGTAAGATTGACAAGAAACTCAGCGAAGATGAACATAACACTTCAGAATTTAAACCTCAAATACATGAAAATATTTGTCTGGGAACTAAGCCTCTTCAACTGAAACAGAAAAGCTTACTTTTACAGGGGTAGGGAGAATTACTGAGAAACACGTAGTATTTCTTATTACTCAGTATTGCCATCACATTCATTTTGACAAGTCAGGAATAAGCACACATTATTTAATATTAAATCTGATTGATTTTTATTGTTAGTTTTCCTAGCCTTTCCTCATTTATGATGTGTTAGTTGGCAACACTGTACATATATATTACTGTAGTATCACTACATACCATCTTCAAGAAACACACATGATCATGTTACTGAATTTTTTAAAACATGGTTAAAATGCAAGTACACAAACTTGCAGAATTATAACAATGGCTTCTTTTTCTCAAAGTCACGACAATAAAAACCTCCAGTTTTAAACTGAGACACTCACTGTACTGCAGTGAACTGTATACTCACTATCAATTACCATTTCTCAGCTGAGGAATTCAAAATCTCACGAAAAATTTAAACAGATCACTTAAACATGTTTCATCATGCTTTTACCAAATTATGCCATTGTTTAATGAAACACCTTAAAACTGCTTGCCAAAAGACAGTATCTGCATAACGCTGTGTGCCAGGATCAAACCTCCGTGTCAGATTCAGCCAAGGTGCTCCAGCCTTCGGTAGGCGCTAGTTCCACCAGCTCCCAACTCCCCTGGCACCGCACGGCAGCTTTTCTCCAGGGCTCACTAAACCTGGCGCCTTCATACAAAGATACTGGCTGACAGCAGTTCCTAGCACGGCAGAAAGTGAATGCAGCTTGCAACAATGCTGAACGTCAGCTTTGGTATCACTGACCTAGAAATTCCTTGGACAAGTCCTAGGACTGCTCCCAGGAAACTGAAGGCAGTGCTAATTCCCAGGATCTCAACGCCGAAGCAGTGCTTGAAGTGCCTGCGGTCTTCAGGTTTTGATGGCACTGATTAATGCCCTGTACTCATGCTTGCAAAGAAACGAACACAGCTATTGAGCAGAACTGGATATGGATGTGCTGACTGAACCCTGTTACAGCAGGAAAAGTTCATGGAGTGGATCTCAGGGGGAGAGCTGACATGTGAATTCTCAGGATACTGTATTTAGTAAGATACAGCCCATGCACTCGTAACTCTATATTCTCTATAAATCTCTATAAATCTCTATATTCTATCAGCATCACATGAGGTTGTCATAATCTACTGTCTTACGTGACAGTAACAAACAGAGATCTGTTTGGAAACAAACCAAAGAACAGTATTTCACTGCAGCCTAACGGTAACTCCACTCTTCCAGCCGCACTGCTCCACGCGCACAGAGAGTAACGTGGCTATCTAGACACGCACTCCTATCTGTTGGACTTCTCACCTACTCACAAAAAAAGGAGCAAATTCTACTTCAAAATATTTCACTGATGGCACTTCTTGTGTTCTTAAGGCTCAAAAAACCTAACAGACTTCTGGAAGAGGGCATGACCCCTCAGTTACTTAAGCTGCAACAGGAAGAATTTTTTTCACATGTTCTTTACATTTAAGCAAATTAAAAACAGCTTAATAACTCCTATTAAGTTGCTCATACAGTTCAAAAGAAACGGATTTTTTCCCGCCTGTTTCCTACTACACACCAAGAAAACAATCACTAAAATAATTAGCAGATCCTTGCGTAAGTTGGTCATAAATTTTTCCGTCTGTAAGATGCATAACATTTTACAGTGGTGCTTTCTGAAACCAAAAAACCCCGTACAAAACTTGGGAAGTGATTCTGACTAGACTGTGGAGATGAATTTTCACCACGCAGGGGATGGCACTAGCTGTGCCTTGTAGCAGGCAGGTTCTGTAACTCCATACAAATCTCCTTTAGGACGTGGTGCAGGTACGTGAGCTTGCCCTTTTCCAGCAGTAGTGTGGAAACATGTCTTAGACACGCACTGCTGTAGAGCAGACAATACAACATGAAGAGTTATTTAGTAAGTGGCACATAATATTCAAGATACTCAGGAAAGAAAACCCGCAAGTTCTGCTCTAGATTTCCTGTGAAAAGCACCTGGCTCACACCGTACGCAAACCAACCCATGGAGGATCCGTCCGTACCTCCCTCCTCCGTCGTGCCCTCGCGCCTCCCGGCACGGCCAGAGCAGCTCATCTCGCACACTGTTTCTAACCCGGCCTCGGAAGGTCACTGATTGTTCTCAGGCCCCCTTTTCCCATCTCGGGACTAACTCGGTCATGGCCACTGCCATGCTTCACTTCACCTCTGACTTCACGCTGAAATCTCAGACCTCCCCGCCCTTCTCCTCTAATGCCATTCACGAAAACAACGGGCCCGGAACGCATTTACTCCTTCAAAGCCAGCTGCGTGAGTTTTAACTCCTTCCCTGTTTATTCATACTCAGTCCAAGACTTTGTGGTACGTTCCTGAAATGAAGTTAGTAGCTCAGGGTGCTGGAAATTCGAGATGACTAACTTTGCCACAAGCAGAAGCATAAAAACAGACCTTGGAACTAATTGTATTTCTTCGCCAGAACGACACCTGCTCAGTTTTTCTCCATTCCAGGGGGGGACACCTCCATCTAGATCGATCTCTTTCCCCATTTACGGAGAACAGCGCATGCGTTTTCAACAGTGCATTACCTGTTCCCACACTTCAACCTAATCACTGTACATACCTGCAACTTGCTTCTAGTATTCTAGTATCTAGTATTAACATGGGTTTAGCTACTGTTTTTTAAAATACCACTTTTTTAGTTTTGAAGGCATCACCCATAGCGCTAAAATACCTGAAGACTCAGCTGGCCTCTTCTTCCTGTGACTGCTCCTTATTGCTTTATCTCCAGCAAGTGGCTGCTTCGAGCAAGAGTTTCACAAAGAATTTACATGGAATTAACATCAATCACTTCATTTGTCTAAAAGATAGCTCTTTGTGCTATACTGAGAAAGAAAGCTTAAAAGATTAAATAAAAAATGTCTGGACAAATTACTCCCCAAAGCCTTCTGCCATTTGCTGCTACTGTCCACGGTGGACTCTACTGGCAACTGTTGCAGTCTTTACTACCATCTTTCAGTAAGGTTAGTTAACTCCAATGATGTCTTCATAGCAGAAAAATTAACAACCCGAAACAACACGAAACCTATCTCAAATTAGGCCGTAGTTACTACTGCTAACTAAATGCTTTTAAAATGGTGTGTATCCACAGGATCTATAGTGACAAGTACTTTATAAAAAACCAAACCAACCAAGAACCCACAGAAACCAACAACAAATATATCCTTCAAGAGTCTATCCTTCAACCCTAAAATTCCCAATAAAAATGTTAGCTTTAGAAACAGGAATACTTCAAATACAATTTAAGTTCAACATGAATTCATTTTTTGCAATGTTTTCCAGACTAGTTATTTAAGTGCATACTTAACATGTATTTACAAAGGTAATTACCCTCTACAGATCACCTCACGGTGCAAGCCATTCGGTGTTACACACACGTAAATAAGACACAAAACCCTCCAAACTGCCAAAATTCTAAAGTAACGATACCTTCCATGCCAGTGCTGCTGCTGTTTTTGACAGTCACCGTCTACTGTATCCGATGCTTCAGTTCTTAAATTGATACACACCAGGAACAGGCATGAGACTCATAAATACGTTTCATCTGAGCACCAAGGCTGCAGTAGAGTTGATAAAACAAATAGCTTTTGCTGAAAGGAGCTTTGTCCCTTTTCCAGAAGCTGGAAAAGACACTGCTTCTTTTGTCACTTTAGGGAATTGATCTTTCAGAAGATTAAACTAGATCTTGGTGCGATCAGAAAAGCAGCAGAGGAAACACGAGGTCGGTAGGTGGTTATGTATAGCCAGGACAGAGAAAGGTATGGAAAACCCTGGAGTTGTCAATGGCTTCTTGCCATGAGATCGATGTGAAATCAAAGGTTACACATACACAGTGCAAGTCTACTTACCTACAAAGAGTCAACAGCAAAAAAGAGAGATCCCTATGCTGAGTTAATGCTTTCTGTTTTTAGAAAGGAGACAAATCCATGTTTAATTACTGATCCATGTTTAATTATGCATTATATCTTAAAAACCACTGCTGTTTGGAAGCACCCGGTTAACACAAAGTGTTACAGAACGGAGCCAACTGTGTGCAGTATTACACTGTAACAAGGTTAAGACATTTCTGTTGTAAGACAAGGTGGTGAGATAACGAGATGAGAGGAGGAAGGTACATATGATCTACGGAATGATTTCCACCTGTACCTACAGCTGCCACCAGACACGATGCTGTGACTGTAGCTGCGCTGGATGAAGAAGAAGTTGCCAGCCCACTTCATCTCCACTTGCTCATTACCTTCAAATCTTCCAGCGTAACTGCATGTTTAGTCACTTCCTAACCCAGTTCTGTCAAAACGATTCCCATTAGAAAATCCGTGTTTCAGCTTAACTCCGATTATTTTTGACAGACCTTGTTTAGTGGATGACTATAAATGCAAGTACCAGAAGATCTGAGAACACTGTAACCTTTCGAGCGGGGAGAGGAAACAGCAATGAGCAAGTGGAGACAGCCAGCCCCCTTCCACCGTTATGCTGCTGCAAGAGAAGCGCGTTCATCAAACAGAGAGGTCTGGCTTGTCAGCCTGCGTCCTCAGTGGAAGCTGTGTATCAAGGCTGGCATCTTTAAAGAAAAAAGTAAATCTATATACTACTCATTCTACTGCTTCAAATGTCACCTTGGGGTTAAGTGTCCAGAAATTCAAATAATTTGTTACAACTACCTGGAATTTTGTTGTATAACGAGAGAAACAGGCAGATTACATTCAAGAGATACAAAAAACTGTGATGTTTCTGTGGAGTTAAGGGAAAAATACCAAACTCACCTTCTTGTCTTAATTATCATAACAAGACCAGAAAAATTACTTAATTGCTTTCTGTGTATTACTGACGTGAACAAACAGTACCTGTGCTTTTGTCATACCGGAAAAGAAGTAGAAAAACTACCACCAAAATGCAGCCTCAAACTATCAGCACGTAATACAGAACACTGACAGGAAGAGCACTTGACATGTCGATCACTTTACCTTTTATTAACAGGCTTCTCATCCTTGTCATAGGGCCTTATGAACCATTTCCCAATCCTTACGAAGTTTTTATCCATCAAGCACCTGGAAAAAAATCACAGCAACAATTACTAGTTACACCTTCAGCTGTAATTAAAACCAGTCTTTGAAGACAGTAAATCTAAGGGATTACGGAGCCTAATTTCCAGCATATCGAAATCAGCTTTGTAGCCTTTGGGTTCCATGCAACTTTGCCACTGTCTCATTTCCCACACTAGTCAGAGAATCGCTGGCCAACCTCACAATGCTGTCGCTGATGCTCATCTTCACACACGCATTTTCCCCTCAACTCTGGCAGATTCTCCCCTGCTCCATGCTACTCTTCTTGCTGAATGATCCATCACCCTATTTTTCAGACTCCGCTCCTCGAACAAAGACAATTCATAGCTCTGATTCTTTTCTATACAGTGTTTCTCTCGGATTTCATGATAAAAAATATGCACTCCTGCATTCTTGGCACACAAATGGCATAGTATAGTATATGAATGACAGGAAATTGTATTAAGCAAACATGAACAATAAACCACTTTTCCTTCACACAATCCACAGCATGATTTCAGGTGTTGAAACTTCCATAATTACTGTTTCCTCTCTCAGAAAACCTCACTCCAACAAACACACTTCCATGTCACTACATTCAGAGCAGTAAGTTACTCATTTTCTGTGGTCCCTTTAGAAACACACAATTTCTTTATAGAACCTGTATGTTCTGTGGCTTTAAAAAACCTAATAGTGAGGATGCAAAGTGATCGATAACCAACCTGGGCTGACAAGCTAAGGAGTGCTCGATGCCTTCCTAAGTCCACCTGTACAGGTGAATCACACCAGCAAGATGCCAGCACTATTTAAGTACACTTCATACATTAAATATGCAGCTGAACATACTGCCCAAAGGAGCACGGACAGAAACTTGTTATGAAGGAATATTTTTCAGTAAGGGAAATGCTATGTTTCAAAAGTTCTGAAAAACTGGTCATCTGTTGCTAGCGGTTTATTTACGATTACGAACAACATACAAGCTTTCCCTACACGTTTCATGTCTAATCAGTATTTCTTTATTTAGATGGAAGAACTATACTTATCCATTCTTCAAAGTTTTCCAATAGTTTATTTCTATAGCAGTTGCTAGAGACTAGCCAAAACAAAAAAGTCACATGAAGCCTTCTGGGAAAGGACATTCTGCAGGGTTTAGAAAAACTGTGTGATCTATACTTGAAAAGCATTCCTAGAAGGCACAGATAGGAAATGGCCGACAGACGATGTAGATACTAATATACTTCCTGGCAGGGTTTTCCAAAATTAGAGCTAGGTTGAAGAAAATTTTGTCAATTAAAGCAAAAAGAATTCAGCTCAACTGACCACACCAGGACCTTAAGCGAAACACGACAGCTCAACCAGCAGAGATCTACAGACACTGCTCTTGTGCTGGTGGGAAAATCCAGGCGGCTGCAGCGACGGCTGCCCTAGGAAATGCTTGCTAGCAGAGAAAGCCTGTCAGTGTCAGTGCACTTTATACAAACAAAAGGAAGTCTGTGAAGTTTACATCAGATCCCTAAAGAAAATAATCTGTACCAGCAAAAAAATATAATAAACTCTGCCCCATCACACACACACACACACATGGACTTTAATACCACAACACCTTCTCTCACGATGGCAGGTTCAGCTGCCTCAAACTAACGCTGCTTTCCCAGGAAAAAGTCTTCATGGGTAGGCTTGGCCTTCAAAACCCGCCAACCCTCACAGGCTGAACTAAATCACAGGTTATTTAAAGTATAATCCTGCAAGAAATGCGAAACATGACTGCAGAGGCACAGATCTCCAAGATCTGGCCGAGTGAAGGATTCATGACAGGACAGCGTTAATTTTGCTCTCGAAGCACTCAGTGCTAACCAGCCTGTAACAGTAAGCTGGAACAACGCACATGCGTAAACAAGAAACGCTGGTCATAAACCCCCAAATGAGGATACAGGTAAAAGCAGTTATTTAAATCAGATGAAATAAGGACATAAAATACTCTGAACTCCTTGGCTCCCTTCTCCAGTTCAGGCCCAGTACCATTTTCTCCCAGTTGTCTGAGCATTTCACTGCCACTCAGCCTCTCACATTTCTGACTTTTCTACAAAAAAAATGACCTGGCAAGGGCACACTAACGATTATGAAATCATACCATAACATTTTGAGTATTATTTCCTCAGATCTTCTAACATTAATTGCCAATTAACATAAACTTCCGATTAATACTTTGGGTACTGAGAGGAAAAAAAGAAAAAGGAATATAAACAACTGTGTAAATACCCTTTCTTGTCCTTCCTGGGGTTAACTTCAAACGAGCCCCTCTCCTCCCTCCTCCCTGGTCACAGTCCCTGCGTCTGCACCCAGTCCCTCGCAGCCCTTTGGCAAGGCGGTGAGATGGGGGGGGCTCACCTCCACCACCCTTCTTCCGGCCGCCATTTCCCTCCCGCCGCCAGGTCCTCCCGCCCCGGTGGCTTCTCCCGCCCTTCTCCAGCGGCTGCCGCCTCCTTCCTCAATGGCGGCCAAGCCGCGGTGCTGGCG
>Ga0065711_1030195_pt1 | contig 33360 bp, 20 predicted proteins | sample Hoacrofraction12_FD_59098 | JGI IMG/M metagenome (GOLD analysis project Ga0065711, IMG submission 59098) | Hoatzin crop microbial communities from Cojedes, Venezuela - Epithelial fraction 12 v2 (version 2) | ecosystem: Host-associated > Birds > Digestive system > Esophagus > Crop | place...
CCCCCTGCCGAAGCAGGGTCACCCAGAGCAGGCTGCACAGGACCTTGTCCAGGCGGGTCTGGAATATCTCCAGAGAAGGAGACTCCACAACCTCTCTGGGCAGCTACAAACCCATCAGGCAACGTCATGAGCCGTATTCAATGCCAGATAATTTAAGGCCTAACTTGTGGCACTGGTAGGTTAATTATTTCAATGAAACATCTTCTATTTCTCCTTTTTTTTTGTGTGTGCATTCCATGTCTTGGCAGCAAGTAAAAACTCAGCAAATCAACATTATGATTATCTAGACTGCAAAATCAAACAGAAAATCTCTCTTGCAGCAGCACTTCTTAACTGAAAGAAAATAACTACTACAACAAATAAAACTGGCAAGAAAAGTTATGACATAGGGATCTTGTCTGTACAATATGCTCTGACTTTGAGAAAACCCAGTCTGTGTGGAAGTAAAACTAAGGAGTTTCAAAATAATCTCTTTTGCCATTTCACAGGCCTAAAGTCTGAGCTCAGACAGGCTGCTCAGATCCTCAAAGTCATGGTTCTGTCAGTCTGTGCTTAAATTTTATACCTCAAAGGCATTCCACAGAAATCACCTGGACTGAAAAAGGCAATGAACCCTATATCAGACTAAGTTATTTTCTTGCCAGAATGTGGGCTTTAGATGGTCAACTTTTCCCTGCCATCACCATCAATTTACATACAGAGCTCCTACCGTTACAGAATGCTAGTTCCCAATCTACAGTTATAAATCCTCTTACATTTCTGTCCTACGCTTCAAAAAATCTGCTTATCAATAAAATCACAACTATATAATTCCACAAAACTACACCCTATTTTCTAAGTGTATTTAAGGGCCTGCAGTTCTACCTTAAGTACAAAATCAGTCTGATTCAAGGCATCTATTACTCTAATCCAAGCACTAAGAAGCTTGCTGTGAACACTCTGCTTATTCTCAGTCATTGCCACAAGCCTTTCAGTATTCTATGTATCTGATTTCTTTGGGTCATGTTATCCAAGTCACCTCATGTTATTCAATATGTAGTTTTAGGTTTAAGTTTTTGGGTTTGGTGGGGTTTTTTTTCCTAACAGCTTTTCTAAAAAAAATTGATGTTCATATCTGCTCCCTGAAATAGATTTATAATTTGTTTGAACTCTGTGAGAGGTAAGAACCTTTATTTCTGTTCCTGAATTCTTAGCTTTCCAAACCGTAAGAGTTAGAGAATATGCTTCCACGTCCTAATTGATTCCCCATAAAATTCCTATTAGTTACGCTGAGTAGTAAACACTTATAAGCTAATAGAATTGCGCAATGTAATTACAAAAACATTTTAAATAATCATCTACATCTGTCTACCACAATATTCGGTATTACTACAGCTTGCATCATCATAATGCTGAACATCAAATCATTCACGTGCAGTATTGCACTGGGATCTAAAGTCATTACTTCTGGCTACAGGAAAACTGAAAGCTCTTGGCTTTTTCCAGGGTTATCAAGAACATGAACCAACATAACCCTATTCACTCTGCAGCCACTGAACCTGGACAAGTGCACTCAGAGTGGGAAAGCCTCAGTTCCCACATTTTGAAATATCGCAGTTTTGTGCTACGAGTTCAAAGGGTCCTGCTGGTCTCACATAACAGAAATCTCCCACGAGGACTGGGGCAGTTTTGTGACAGGCCACGATGGCTGGATGTCACCAGATAACACCTGGCAAAAGCCACCCCAACCAAGGGGACATGGAACGGCAAAGAAAAGGAAGGAGGAGCAGCACTGCACATCACAAGAGCTCTACACATGAGGACCAGAAGAAACAGCCCATCCCAACTTATGGGATCAAATGAATGAATGAATCTCACAGGTTTTGTAAACCTTAATCACACTAAATCCTTTGCTAAAGCAACCTTATGAGCAAAGTTACCAGCTGATGACTAAAGTCTGCACAACTGTTCCAAAATTTCAGACCAGCCAAAGAAGAACGTAGAATTACATCCATACGCAACAAACAAGAATGCAAGCTTTCCTATGCGAAAACACTGAGATTGATCATAACATCCATTGCCAATTGTGTTAATGACCAACTTAGTGTTGTCTGACACCAGAATTATATTTTCTAGACAACATATTTCAAACTCCAGGTTATATTCTCTTGCTCTGCATACACCCAGTTAACTTACAGACGGATAGTGTTGTTTCACCTTCTATATCTAAGGCATAGGAACCTAATGTCCCTTTTGGATACAAGGGATCTACTTCTATATTCCATGTATCAAGCTTTTATATTCATACATGCACACACAGACACACACATACAGTGGAGGAATACTGCATAATACACTAAATAAATCTGCAGAGAAAGAATGCAGCCTACATTAGAGCGCAAACTGAGGGCAAACTGGGCACTCCTTGTCCTTGGTTTTTTTAACTGAAAGAAATATGACTTCAGATTAATGGAAAGCTTGAAACATTTCAAATTTTAACTAATTGGCTCCTTCACATGAAAATCAAATTGTAATTCATTAAACTTTTTTCTCGTAGATTATAATAACCCATTCACATGCTTATATGTACACCCTCATCTGCCAAATGTAACACTTGAATATCAGAGATTTCTCAAATTTTAAGTATTTGACTAAGTTTAACACGATATTTTAACAAAGTGGTTTCAAACCCCAATCATTTTTGTTTGTGGAAAAAATTCTAATGGTGCTATATGAAACAATTACAAATTAATTCATGTTCAAGTTAACTTTTTCAACTTGATTGATGTGCACATTTTACCCGCTTAAAGACTCAGCCCCAATGACTACACTGGGATTTTTACATCAATAAGGCGAAACTGTTTCTTAGTCCAACTCTTTTGCACTCTGAACGTTTTTAAAATCTTAGCTACATATAACTTGCTGACCTTTAAGAAGTTAATATTTCATTTCAATATTTTCAATCAAAGATTTATCTTTACAACACAAAAGTCCTAAATCCATTGAAAATGAAAATTCAGGACAAAAAGATTGGGCAACATGCTGTATCATCAGACCCATTTACCAACAGTTTTATTATAAAATAACCTTTTCCTAAGAAAAGCAAACTGTATTTTGGGTAAAACTTAACTCTTAGACAATACTCTCAGCAAAAATAATTGCTTTTAATATTATTAAATTCAAAATACTATAGCAGTGCTGTGACCAGCCAAAGAATTTGATTCAACCACATTAAATAATTTACTGCAAATAATTAAAATTCTAATCCTTAATTTCTTTGCATTGACTTGGCATTAAGGAAGTATAGTACCAAACTTCATATCCATGCAGACTGTACCAGGAGTGGAGCTTTTCATAAAGCTGTCTCTTCCTGTCATCACGTATGAGGATCAAGAGGTCAATTTCTACTTTGAAACACTCCACAATATCAACATTAATCCCTCACATTCAGCTTCCTAAAAAATCAGTTTCATGGTTTGTTTGGTTTTTTTTATGATGGCCATTATAGTAAAAGTGGAAAAAAAAGAAAAATAATGAACCCTGACCTTGCAGTTGGGTGTAAAACTAGATATCTCCCTCAAATCTCTCACTAATACAAATGACTAAGAAAAATAACATAACTTACACCAAAGAATACCTGCTCTAGGTCAAAATAGCTGTTTCTTCATGTTCTGGTTTCACAGGAAAGTTGCCTAGAATGAGAAACCTGAAAAGTCCAAGATGTGTGTACTAAATGAGCTCGGGTTGAACAGTGCTTGCCCCACATGCATCTCTGACTTGGCTGCAAAGTAAAGACACAGAGAGATCTGAACCACCTGAAAATCATCACAATTCGCTCACTTCTCCTTTACAAATATGTATTTTCACATATTTGTATTTCTCTTAGGGTAACAGACATAACATATTCTATACCACCTCTACAGCACGTTGCCAGAACCAGGATTATTGGCAAAGCAGCGAGGTAAATATTTCACTAAACCTGCATGAAGAGTTATGAGAAAAGCTTCAGTTTGAGTTCCTAAGGGTATTCATCTCCTAGAATAATGCCTTTAACTCTTGCCACAAGGTTTATAGAAAAAAGACAGGAAGTTTCACTCATTCAACTGTATGCATTAAACACTGACCTTCTCAAGACAGGAGAGCAGCTTGGCTAATAGTTATAGTCAAGGGCTGAGACTTCCCAAGACCCTTGTGACTAGCAATTGAGTCGCTAGTGAATCTTCACACCCTCAACGTGCAAATTCCCAAATAAGATGAATATTCAGAAGATGCTAACAATTAACCTGCAGGAAACCCAATGCTGGCGGGAGGGGGGCAGGGGCTGACTGAGGTTACGTCTACACTGACAAACATAAACAAGCGTACATTTGGTGCCATATGGCTTCCAGATTGGAGCCAAACGCCCCTTCGCAAGCTCAGGGCACAGGCAAGACAAGTACAGGAAAGTCTGTATCCAATCATATTGACATACTACCCATACACTAAAACTGAGACAAATGCACAGTACCTCTTATAATCTGAATCTAATGATGCCACTCAGACCTGCTCCCTCATGACCCAAGGCAGTGAGAACAGCTAATTGCACAGCTCGATAGCCAAAGCTGCTTGCAGTATAGCGCGATTTCTCCTGCAATGACTTGAGCTTACACATCTGTAATGCACTAAACATAATTATCTGCTAATTTTCCTAAATGAAAAAAATGAATTTAACTTATTGAAGCACAAAATGTTCTACACACCACCTTGCTAAAGCCGGTTCTACCATAGCTACAAAGCAGCAGTACTCTGTTCTAGTTATGCCTTAACTACTGATGATACATCTTAAGAAGTAAGCTTTTATAAATGTAAGCCTAAAAAATGGCTTTGTGATGTTTGTGGAATCTGTTTTTTTTGTCTTCACTTCCAATAAAATCAGAATTTAAACAAATAAGCGTCCCTTTTGAGGATGTGCGGTGCAGAACCCTATTCCACAAACATTGTAGTCCATCTCTTTACTCATATGAAAGATTCCATCAAAGGCCATGAAACTCCTCACAAGAATACACCACAGATGAAATCTTAATAATTTTTAATCATTATTAACATTATACATAAATATTACAATTAAATGACAGTCATATAGTGATTTGTGAGCAGTAGCCACAGCTAAGGCTTAAAGGAACTACAATGCCTACAGCCGTATGCTGCAAACAGTCCCGTATATTCTGATCCCATATAGGAGCCAGACAGGAAAGCAATCAGGCCTGTTGATCTGCCAGTGACGTGACCCTGTCACGCTGAGTATTCAGAATTACATCTGGACTAGCAGTAGGTGCGTAAGAGAAAGGTTGAAAGTTAATCTGGGTTGATCTACTACTGTCCCATTCATAATGGAGCTCAGCATCTACACAATAGGGCACAAAGTCAGGTATAAATCAGGTGTAATTAGGCTGCAATTGACAGATTTATAGTAGTATACGTGGCATGAACAAACAATTGGGTCTACTAATCTATATAACAAAGCAATGTCTGGTTTGTAGAACCATTTACTTTATGTAAACTTTCCAAAGAAACAAAGATGATCAGTTTAACATGTATTTTATTTTCTGATCTGTATCATTTAACAAGTTGTTTATGTGTTTGTAAGGTTAGTTTTAAAAACTGGAAATTTAACATACTTATGCCTTAAAGCTATTTTTTTAATGCATTTGGATTTTTAGTTATTTCCTCAAAGCATGTTGACTTTACATGACTATGTAATTGCTTTACAAATTAATTAACAGAATTAAAATCTACTCTGAAAATGGATTAGTTAGTCATCATTCAGACTGTGAGAGTGCGTCAAGGGAATTCACTGCCTGGGGACTTTGCCACCTTCACAGCTGGATGGATGGGTTATCCTTTCATATAGTGGAATATGAATCTGTTAGGAGAGGTTCCCAAGAACCGTGGGGTCTTTGTAACAGAACACGTCTGGATCAAACAAGACGTAAGAAGGAAGGAAAGCAAAACCATCCTGTTGTGTAACTGAACTGTTCTAGCCCCGCAACATTGATCCTTCAGCCCTTTGCCCCTGTAGCAGACACACAGATGAGTCCAAAGGACAAGAATAACCAAGCTAGAATATCACTTTACATTTCAGGTGGAAAACAGAGCTTTTTTTCCACCTTAGGACTAATCCTTAGGGAGATGGACCACATCCACAGAACTCCTGCTCTAATGCACTGTGGAAAGCAAGCGATATTCATCTTTCTTTAACACAACAGATATCTAAACTCTTGTGTACGCCCTAGGAAATTAAATTAGGAATTGAAATACAGAATTAGCTCTTAAAAAGAACAAAAAACAATTGGCTTATTTAAAGATCACAGGAATTTCCTCACCTTCCTAATAATTTGAAACACTAACCTGTTTTATAACAGTACAAAGTCACCATATCTGCCTCTACCCTTGATTATATTTGTAAGCTTCTCTTTTCTTCTTAGAAGACTGGAAAGATAAACCTTTTAAAAAGGAAGCTTGGATGTCATATATTCACACTCCATACATGTGCATTAGCAGTACCATAACAGAAATCTTTCCTCCGAACAGATTCTTGCATTCTCTCCTCCCTATATATCGCACATAATTTCACGAACAGAGCTGCAGTGGGAATGCTGTTAGGTCATAAATACTGAAAGCTCAGTGTCTCAGTAGATTAGATGTGACTTCTCTTTTTCAAAGGCTCAAAATGAGGAAAAACAAGTCTTTGAGACCTCACATGAAAAGATTCAGTCTCAAAGATAACTCCAAGCAAAGGATACATCGATGGAAATGCTTCTTCTTCTGATGACAGTGGCACTACTGTCACGGTCTACTGAAAGTTCACACTTTTATTTTGATCTAGTTTAAATATTTGGAGGTTTAACCATTTACACTGATTTCTGAATGCAGAAATATAGAGATAGGCTAGGGTTGGGGTTTTTTTGGTTTTACTTTGCAGAGTGACAAAAGAAGGTTTCCGCCTCTCTCTCTTCTGCCTCCTGCACAGCATCACACACAAGCAATTCCATCTTTACAGGACTGAGCTGAGACTATATCCCCAGCAGCTGGGTCCAGATGGCCTGTGCTCCGTGTCCCCTGTTGTCCACCAAGGTGTGTAGCAGTGCCACTCCCCCTTAGAACACCAGGTAACCCCTGCAGCCCAGCGCCTGTGATAGCTTCTTGCTGGGCAGAGGGTCTCAGCTCTGGCACCAGTCCCAGCACAGGGCTTGGTCTCCATTTCTCTACATTTTAAAGCTTTTAGATTTCTGCTTTGGTTTGGCTTTGCCCGGGTTGGGGGGAGGAAGGTGTTTGCTCGTAATACATATTCTTTATTCCTCAAACATTCAATAAAGCTCCTTCAGTGCTTTTCACGTTGATTAATCTCACCCACTAGCTCTTTGCATAACTTTGTTTTCTGGGATATGTATACCTGGCTTCATTCTGCAAGTTGCATTAAGTGAATTTTCAATTTCCATTTTGTTTTCTAGTTTAAGAAGTGATTGCTGCTGGCAGCCTCAAGAGATCTAGCAAAGAAAAGCAGTTAAATAGAAATTCAGGGTTTCTACACTAGATTATCTAATGTTACTGGCTCCCGCAAAACAACACCTTTTTTGCTGATCTTACATCTGCTTGAAGTTGAATTATCCATTTCTTCTATTTCTCAAACATTAAAGCCAAAACAGCCTGCCTATTGCTTTCTCTGATGCATCCAATGAAATTGTGACAAAGAATTAAAAATAAAAAGAAATGTCATGCTGTTATACTTTGATGCTTGCTTTATCTGTTCCCTAGGAAATTGAAGTCTTCTCTTAATAACGTTCAGAAGCAATTGTAGTTTCTTGTTTTCTTACACTCAACTTTTAATTTGCTGAAAAGGAACTGGAGTTTACAAGAAAATGATCAAAACTACTGTTTCTTTATTTCTAGGGACTACACTGGGTATAACTTTCATTATCACTTCATGCTGATTATCTAGTGCGTTCATTCTGGCCCCATATGCCTTTCATCTCAGCCCATTTTCCTTATTTGTTGGGTTAAGACAAAACTGGTGAGTCATCGTTGCTTCCTACTCTTAATTACTTCCCAGTACTGTCTCCTAGCTTTTCACCCTGACGAATAGGGTATGAACACCTTCCTGTCCACACATCTGAAAAGGTCCAAAAGCTCTCACAGAGGCAGATAAAAGCTTAGAAGCAGGAGAAGCAGAGCACTGCATGGCTCTTAAATTGCAGGTATTACTCATCAAGCACAAACCACAGGCAGCCTTCCAGGGAGGTGCCCTGATCCAGCTTTCTTCCTCCAGGATTTTCCCTCCTACCGCCTGGGTTCTTCTCTCCAAATCCCATGCCAGTTCCTGTCATTAGGCCATTGATATTTCACTGGTTAACTTTTTTTGACAAAGTTATTGTTAACCAATCTCCGATCTCCTAGGAGGCAGGATTTTCCCTAATTCCATTTCTTTAACATTTATTTGCTGCCTTTAAAATTTCTTCAGCACTGAATTATAACTTTATCTTCTTCACAAAGCATCTGGGTCTCTCTGATACGCATCCTATCAATCTATGGGTCACCCTTTGGTAGCTGTGACATCTGTGGAGCTATCCATGACCTTTCCGAACATCATAAACCCCTACCTTTATGGTTAGATGGGATGAGGTTCCTGAAAGCACGGGGAGGTATCCCAGTCGCACCCTCCCTTTTCGGTTTTTACTGTTATTTCTAAACAGTGTCAGTACATAATTTCATACCCTACTGTATAATTTTTAGTTTCTCTCCTGTTCCATTTAATACTTTCTTCTTCATATAGTCTGTCATATCTGATGCTCTGTCATACACGTAGTAACACCCACTTTCAGAACAACATTCTGTGGCTATCATTATACGAAACAGCTATTGCATGTCCCTTTGCAGCGAAAACAAATTATTCAGGAACTAGGACCGCTTAAGCTAGAGATTAAAAGACCAAGAGAGAAATCGCAGAGTTCTTATGTTGACTCACACTGTACAGAAAACCAGGGTAATTTACTCTCCGTATTTCTAATGAACAAGAAATAGGGCAGCATTTTTGCTGAAAACGTAGAAAACTTTTGTTTTTCCCCAAGTGAATACCCTTTGCACAGAATATGCCTAATCCATCATGAAGGTAAATACCTTTCTTCAAAACACTGATTATATCTATTAGTCATGAATACGGAAAGCTATCTATAAAAAAATAGGAGGTCTAACTGTATAGGAAATCTGGCAGGAAATAAAAAGACTGCTCTATGGTAACATTTTTCTCCTTCTTTTTTTTCCTTTAGTGTGAGGTATTACATTCACCCCGACTCAGAAGTGGATTTATTTTCTTAGAGAATACATCAACTTATTTTTGTAAGGAAGTTAGATACATGACTTTGATCTGATTGGGTAATAAAGTCAGGAATAAACTACAAAGGTATACAAATTACCCAACATTAGTAGTTATGAAAGCCTATGTAATCTTTATAAATAAAGCAGCTATATAAAAGGTTTCATTTAAATTGTCTAAAAGACTTGATTTAATACCGCACTGTAGACAAAGTTCCTCTTCTGATTTCACTTCTATTTATTTGTAATTGCACTACCGTGTGAAGAAAGGGTGAGGGTCAACATTTATGTTTACATGTTTTATTCACTCATTTCTAGGATAGTAGATCAATCTTTTGCATTCAGTAGTGATCGTGGTGATGGAGGTCCTGCAGTGACTACTTGTAAGATCATTGCATGAGTCTGGTCTTGCCGTGGATGCAGCGTGGAACTGGTCCAATGCGCTTTCTCACCTCTGTGGATATTGTTGAGACCTAACTGCTTTAGGGCTCCTTGGAAATTCCTGGCACAGAACCATAAGTATGCCTGAGTCTACACACGTACAACATTTCATTTAAAACCAACATTTTTTCTTTTTTTCTTTTTTTTTTTATATTACTATTGAGGCTGCTTATCAGCTAATATACTACCTTTCGACTAATAACCAGCTACTCCATGGTTCTTGTGCAGAGAGAGGGCGAAAGCAGTCTTTCCTTTGCACAGCCTAGTTAAGAGGCAATGAAGAGCGTACGCTTGGGTGGACCTTGCCGAATGCTCTTTTCCCTAGACACAGAGAGCCTTGGAGGCAGGAAGATGGGCTCTTCACCCACCACCCACCAGATCAGCCCAACTGACAGCAGTTTGGCATTCAGAGTGGCAGGAAGCTGTATGCGGGGCTCCCTTTGCCAAGGGATTAAGCTCCCCAGCACTGTTTCATGCTCCGCACGGCACTCCAACAGCATTAGCAGGGCTCGGAAGCTGGCGGCAGCAGTATTGCCCCTAGAATACAGCACAGAATTTAGGAGGGCAAAAAGAAATAAGCAAGGGTAACAGATTTTATCTTTCATAAAATGTATAACCAACAGTAAGTGTTGACTTTTTTTCTTTAAACAGGCTTTATAAGGACATGACAGATTCCATCCTCAGTAAAATTAAGAAAAAAAAAAAATTAAGTACCTTCCACAAAAGCGAAAAACAACTCTCACACTGTTCAATAGGGAAACATATTAGAAGAGACCAAGGTCTTTCAGGCAATTATTGTTTTTTTAAAGAGCTGTCTCAGAGCATCTGTGAGTATGCCGAATGCAGTCCTGCCTCCCTTCATCAGCGGTTCTCTTCTTCTGGTTAAGCAACAAAGAGACCATCCGTTCTTCTGCTTGCATAGTTGAACCACAAACTTCACGTAGATTTTTTGGTGAGCTTGGAAATAATAAGTTTACAACTAAGATTATTAACACTTTCTCAGAGTAATTGTTTATGAAAATTACAAAGGTTTTTCCATGATAATTCATTGTTTGTCTATTACCATTCATGACAGTCCGAAAGAAAGCTTTTACAAAGACATTGCTATCTGTTCTTCTTTATCTACAACATTTTTCATAGTTCACCATAGGAGCTGTGGATCCATTCAAACTTGTAAGTACTTCCTCACTAACTACTTCTATCTGGATTTTCATGAAGATATTTATATTAGTAAGGTTGAAAATGTTTAATGATGAGACAAAGAGAGCCTCAATATTTGAAACTCCTTCAAAAAACAGTTTCTTTCAAGATTTTTGTCAAATAAGTGAAGGACACAAAATGCTCAGTTCTCACGAAAAAATCGAGAGTAAAAATTTGCAGCAAATGTTTTCCTATTCTTGAAAGCAATCACGAAAAACAAATACTATTTTCAATCCATACTACTGACAATTATTGGTTGTGCTCTAAGAAGTGTTAAATCTGCTTGTTAAGAGAGACTGAAGCCAAAACTACACCAAAAATATATCTTCACTCACGTTTTTATGCCTGAGAAAAATTACATCCTTAATAGTTAGGCTGCTGCTTCATCAATAAAATTATGAGGTAATTTGATCAAGGATAGATAATCACAAGGCTTATGAGTTAGTTCAAGTGTTCTAATATCAGAAATTTACCTTTTGCAAAGCTAACTAATAGCAGAGAGAACATTAGAAGAGGCATTTCTTTTACAATAAAGAGAAGCTAACTTTCTAGATATAAGCAAGGTAAATAAGAAAGTGAAGGGGTTGGGGATTTTCCCAGCTACACCTAGAAAAATTTTAAATCTTTATCCCTGTTCATTATTTAGGGGGAAAAAAGTGACAATCTTTAGTTAATATATTTAACTTGAAAAGAAAAAGTAAAATTCATTACAAAATCCATGTTTCCACAGTTTGCTTAATATTCTTGCGAGGAATAATTTGGTCCAAGTAGGATGCAATAAATTGCCTCATCTCCTTAATGCCTGTCAAAGCGAGACAGACTCAGTGCAATCTGTCTTGATCCTACTATCTGAAACCTGCACCAGCCTGTCGCAGGATCTCACAGGACCCTCATTTCTGGAAACATTCACTCAAGTGCTCAGGTTTGCACATCCAGAGGGACTCCTCACAGGTGTAACTGCCCACATCCCGGGGACCACATGCATACACAGCAACATGCACCTCCCCTCTTGGAAAGAGTCAAAAAGTCAGATAGAGAAGAAGGGAGAGAGCTGTCAACATAGTTTCCTAGGAAATGGATAAGTTCAATTAAAGTCTTAGCACTATGACTAATGACCTTCAAGGTTTAATTTACCACTGGATGTACAGTGCGTGAAAAATATTAATAAAGCCCTTTTCATGCTAATCAGCACCACAGAGTACTTTGTACTTTCTATCCAAATTAGGTTTTTAGCAATCAATTTCCAGAGCCGCTTTAGGAGTTTCTCAATGAAGATGGATGAGAGAAATCCTTACTACTTCTCCTGCTTCAAATGGTGCTCTGGAGCCTGGGTTGGGGTTAGCACTCTGCTTGCCTGCAGGTTATTACAGACTGAGTGGATATCTGCTACCCAAGGCAGATGTGGCAGAGCAGCCTTCCTGTTCAGTGCAATTGCTGTGGGGAAACAAGCAGGAAGAAACTAGGATCGGCACTTGGGACTGAATTATGGAATTTATCCAGAAGTAAGTTCTCAAAAAAGATTGGCCAAATTGCCCATGGATGGGCATTTATAGCTACCTTTTGTTGGAGACCAGGGAGCTGGACACTGCACAATCTATTAAGCTGTTTAACAAAGAAAGGGTTGCACATATCCTGAGCTAAAAACCCACAGCCAAAACTGCCTGGCAGCTGCCCTGCACCATGAACTGCTGTTTCTTCCTCTAACTAGATATAGCAGAGGACCTCAGGTTTTATTAAACAAAGTTACGCATCTCCAGCTGCTCACCTAAAGGCTGCACACTCCTGTCTGCCTGCTAACTTACGGTGGGTACATTGGGCACCTGATCTTACTCTGGAACAGAAATCTGATGAGGATCTGTTATTGAGTCAAGCCTTATCCCACATGCTCACTAGTAACAACCTTGTCTTAGCAATGCAGACAGTGCTGCTGTCCCTCAAGGCAGGATGCAAAAGTATGATTCCAGGTAAAGATGCCCAATTTGCTTTCACAAAATCTCAGTCTAGCCCCTCAGCTTGACTCCCAGACCTCATGGAGGGCTGAAGGCTGTGCCAGACCTCCAAGCGCAATACACAAGAGCCAGGCACTGCAAACTCATCTAGGACAAGGGCATCCAGACTGCAGACCTCTGCGGTTCTGAGGGAGTAACCTCTTTGAGATCACGTACCATATCTGAGAAGTTAGGGCATGCTGGAGAGGCAAACCAAAGTTCTGGTGTCTGACACAGGGTTGTTTTATTTAGCAGCCACAAGGCAAAAGCCAGAAAGAGACATTCTGGTTCAGGACCTGTCACGTAAGTGCTCCCAGCCACTATATTTACAAGACCACTCTCACGCGTGTTCTCTCTGATCCATTGAATCTTGGATTCTTTCAATAACAGAAAAAACAGAACAAGAGAGTCTCAACCGAGAAGGACATGCGCCCATGTACTCCAGTTGGCCAAAACCACACTGATAAGGGTGTTCCCTCAGGAGATGTGCTTCCTGGAGATGTGTTATAAGGAATGTTTTTAAACAGATGTCAGCTTTTTCATAGTTCTCTTTTATTAGTTGTGTTGATATCGGGCAGAAATATTTAGGTTACTGTAATGCTTAGGTCATAGTGATATAGGGCAGAAATGCTTAGGTCATAGTGACATTGTTTAATTTAGGCCTGACTACTTTCTATAAACAATGCATGCCTTTACGCCCTTGAAGAGCAGCTAACAGACTGATAAAAAGGGAATATCCAGCCCAGAAGGCAACGAAAGTTGGTCGACTGCCAAATAAGCATGAAGTTAACAAAAATCTAGGGTAACTAGGAAAAAGGTAAATGCAGCAGGGGGAGATCGTGACCACTGACTCAATTCAGAACCAAAAAGACTGCACCCCCACAGCGTGTGAGTATGCATAGTTAAGTGAGGAAGGAGTATACCTTTAAAATAAGCATATAACGTGATGAACCAATCAGAATCTAACGAGTAATTTCTTCGTTTTTGTAAGAGTATATAGTTCTTGTGACTCTGCTAAGCAGCGTGCTAGCTTTGTGGAATTATGACCTAGCACCCATATCTGCGCAAATACGCAGTAAAGACAGTATCTCCGCTCTGCGTGTATATTGGCTTATCACACACTGGGTAAATGATCCCAATTTTGGGACAACAGTGTGGGTCATGTGCCTGTTTTCAGAAGAGGACCTTGGTCTTGCTGTCTAGACAAGTGTTCTCCTGAAGCCCGAGGTGCAATAAGGAAGTTTGGATGAAGGGCAGGATTTAAACCGCTCCCTTACAGTTACTGTTTCCCAAACAATTGCCTTCAGACAGCTCCCAGATCACCACATGCCTTATTTTAAATTTCATGCCAAAGCCCCAAGCCCAGGCACTGAAGGTAGCCTACTGGCCTACACATTGGACACCACTACCATGAGTTTTCCAGCATATCTTTTCTTAGAGCCAACCCTTTACCTTCTTCAAATCAACCTTTTATATTCTTCAGAAGAGAATTAGTGTGATACCAATCTTATAAAGGGCTGGGCCTACTCCTTGAGCCAGAGGCTAACCCTGCTGTGAAAACTAGCAGCAAAAGCTTGAGAAATTGCCAACTGTTGTCTCTAACTCCTTGGGGAGTTGCAAATTACCATTATGTACAGCTGATAGATGCCTCTGCAGGAGTTACCTATCATGAAGCTCACATTAAAGACTCATTTATATCCTTAACACTAGATGTCTTGCTGATTTGAGTGTCCTTAAATGAAGGATTAATTGCCTTTCCCTTGAATATCTGATTTTGTTCATCAATCTGATTACATCAGATTCCCTGGTCTACAGAACAAAGCTTCATTATAGCCCAACCCCTGCATGCAACTCTATTATCATAAGAGAAATGCCGACTGTGATTTCTGTGGAGCACCATTATTCAAGGTGATTCCAGTTCTCTAACTTCATCCTTCATGTTTGCTTACCACTGCGGCTTACAGTCTGGCAAACAGGGTTTATAACTTTCAGGACAGAAAGGGCAAGCAGCAGTCAACCTCACATAGCATAAAGCTGAAGCTAACCTATCTCAAGACAGGCAGTCAGTATTTATCTTGTGCCTGGTGAGTGGTCACTCACTAAGCGTGGGAACTGGGCTGTTACCCAGCTCAGAACAGAAAAAGATGAGTGTTGTGTAAGATATGCGCTCTAGAGGCCCAACACCTGCCTACTTACCTGCATAGTCTATGAAGTTGTTTAGCAAAGAACTAAAAACCCAAGGTCAGAACTGCCTGGCAGTTACCCTGCACTATGAACTTCTGTTTCTTCCTCTGACTAGCAGTGAACCACAAGTTTAACTGCTGAAACACCACTATTACTTGCTCTTTTCAAAAAAAAAAAAAACAACACTTTCCCCTCCTGTTTGAAGAGAAGCACTCGGCTATAAGTCTGTGCTAAATACTCAGCTTGTGGAGCTTTTTAAAATGGCTGGATAGTGTAGAAGAGCGTCATTACAAGCCAATGCTGGCTTCACTACACATTGGTACTAGAAGGGTGTTGCACTGAGATTCCTGATCAGCAACGGTCCAGATGCACCTTTGGATCTCACATCCCTAAATGCCACCATGGGCAGGATTCAGGGCTGTGGTGATTTATTCACCCTATACCCTGAAAAGGGAAACACAGTGAATAAAGCAACTGAAACTCAGCAGCCTAGGAAATCGGACTTTCTGATGGAAATCATCAGATGTTCATTTCTCATAGCTCCCATGCCCTTCACAACAAACTTACTTCAGTAAGAGATACAAGAAACTAAGGAGATCCTCCCCTTACTTTCCTGGTGCATGGAAACACATTTATTGGAGTGGACTTACTTCAAAATCCAATCATTCTAGACCAGGGATACCTTTTCCTAATGACAGTTCAGCCAGAAGTGTCACATTTCTATGAGAAGATTCCACTGTGAAGAATCAGTGGTCCCAATAAAGTAATTTTGAACAGAACTCCCCAAAAGGAGTTGTTTCAGTGCCAGAATCTTGCATTAACCTGGCCTTTGGTTTAAAAGCAAGTCATAAAAGACCATAAAAATGCATAGGAGAAAGTTAATCTCATTTCAGAAGCGCAAATTGTGCAATTCAACTGGGAGCGCCCTGCCTTTCAAAATAAGCAGCGGTGGGGCTGTGAAAGGGGTTGATTGGCGGCAGAGCAAACGCTGCCCGGCTAAAAGCCAGCATCTCCCCTACGCTGGCTCCTCGGTGCTGCCTTAGGGCAACTCACTGCTCAATCATCTCAGGCTCCCCGTGCATGCTATCAAGAAGAACAGCGGGAACAATTGCCGAGAACCACATGAAGTGAGTGCTGGAAAATATACTGCTGCTCCTTCCTGTGTTAGCCATCCAGTACGGTGCAGAACTGGACACTGCTCAAGTGTCGCCCCTAAAGCATGTCCTTCAGCCCTCCATGCTTCCCCAGATCCCGGTGCCTGGCCAGCCCGGACGTTCAAAGGCTGATTGCAATTATTTTAAGCTCTGTACTAAAGATAAACAAAAGCTCATCAGAACGCCTCACTGAAAAGCAGGCTGCTTTTAAAAAATTCACATTCATTTTTTCATCACCCGAAAAAAGAAAAAAAGATGTTGTGACATCAGATTTTCCCAGCACCCTTTTCACTTCGAGGCTTTTTTCAGTAGCAAAACTGAAAAGAAAAGGGGTCAACATGGTGGAAAAAAGACAAAGGCAGAATCAACACACCTTCTCCAAAACTTTACAAATAAACAGCTCTCACAAATTCCATGAAATATACTTGCAATTTCTCAGTTTCTTTAACAAAATGCAATTTAAAAGGTTAATTTGACCTGGAGCCAGTATTTTTTAGGAGCTGAGAAAGCTACACCCTATACATGTACCTCCTACCCGCACCTTAACCGTACAGCGCTAAAAATACTTTGCATTTTTAAAAAAGCCTTCTGCTTTTCCAAAGATTTTCACACCCACCTCCAAGTCCCAACACTGTTCAAAATGGTTCAGTTTTATTTTGGGAAATACAGGATTACAGTGTCCTACAGTGATATGTTTATCCAGATCCTAATGAACAACCATGCATAAAAATGTCTTGCCGAGAAGTGGCTACACAGCCCCTGAAATCAGACAACATGACTGTGATAGCTAATATGATGATAAATGGATATTCTGCCTTGGAATCAGTTATTAGTCTACAAGAGTATTGCAGGGAGGTGCATACATAAAGCTGACAAGTACCTGCCAGCGTTAAATGTCACAGGAGCTTCCCAGTATGGACAAAAGGAGTAAGATTTTCCAGAAAAAGATGCATTATTGAAGATGTTAATCTCAGAGAAAAGTCTGCATCTTTCTGCACCTCCATATTATTAGTAGAAGTGTAAAAGGTCAAAAAGAAGGGAAAAAAGGACCATCCAAGGCATGGAAAAGCTTCTTTACAAGAAACAGCTAAGCAGGCTAGGACTTCTCAGCCTGGAGTGGAGTTGTGCAGGGGAGATACAGTGAAAGGCTGCAAAATCTGGAATTACAGAGCTGGAGAGTAGGGGCTGTTTGTGCACAGCCTCTTCAGTACAAGAATGAGGGACATGAGATTGAGCTAGCAGCTGGCAGGTTCAGAACAAACAAAGAGAGGTGGTTCTTTACAAAAATCATAGCTAATCTAGCAACCCCCATGCCGCACGATTTTGTTCACATGAAGAATTGCACATAGGCTCGAGAAAGAGATGGACAGATTCATGGAAGAGAACCAGCTGAAGACTGCTAAACATGCAGACAAATATCTGCTGGGGAGCACGTGAGGGCAAGCTGCCAAGCCTTCAAAGCTTGAAGACAGTTGGAGTTCTGTGTGCCTACCCTGCTCTCCAAGGGACACACTTGCGTGGCAGATGCACAGCCATCATGCCTAATAACCCACTTGAATACTTCTATTTTCTCTCCTGGATACCTGTAGAGATGATTAATACCACTGCACACCCAACCTATTTTCCTACTGTGTGGCAGTTGGGATTTTTAAGCATTTAGAAGTCTGTCTGGTCTCTTGCTGGATATCCAGCTTTTATATTAATGCAACATTTGCACTGAAATACAGCACAGCTAGGGGTTCAGATGCTTTTGAATACTGCATCCCGAATTCCCCAAATTCTGACAAGAAACACAATCTTAATGATAGTTGTCATGTTATTTTATTAGAGTACTTGATGTACAGAACTCTTAAAAGTAAGTACCTGGAATTATAGTCACCGCTCTAATTTATGATCTAGGTAACTATAAGAAAAGGACATTTTCTCTTGAAGCTTTTGCCTTTCCCAAAAAATTTCCTCTTCTCCTCTAGGGAACCTAAAGCAATTCAAAATAGTTCTGTTTTATTATTATAAATATGGGGAGCTAGACATTGTGTAACAGCAGACCTACACTTTATCTTGGCTGGCTAACCAATAGACTTATTTATCATCTCATCTAAGTCATCCAAGAGTTCTCCGAAGCACCAAAAATTGCTGCCCTAAGGGCGTCTATATCTGCGCAGCTATGAAAAGTGATATAAAGAGCCACAGCTCTCCAGAAAACACATTAACCCCAAGTTTAAAGCCACAAAATAACATCCAACCACGTCCCCTGTCACCCACCTTCCCAGCTGCAGTAGCACAGTGGCCCTGGGCCTCATAAACTGTCCCTTTCCCCAACATGGACAGACAACACTCTCCTCTCAGAAAGCGCTTGAAATGCTTAGTGCTAATTAACTATATTGAGCTTGAAATATTGAATACTAATAGCTTTTTTGTAATGTTTAAAGGATGAAGTGCAAGGAGGTAAGCAATTCTGTATAATCAAGCTTGAATTTCTTATGTAGCTAATAAAAATAATTGAAGCACAAATAACAGAAAGAAGAAAAAATATTTTCACACAAAATTCAGGAGACTACAGATTTCTACAAGTCGATTTTGTTCTTTTGTTTATTGACTCCCCCCACCTATTGCATGAGATTTATAGTACACTTTGTACACCCTGTTCCATAATGACAAAATGAATGAACATATTAAAAAATAGTTCTTTATAGAAATGTAAAAATAAGTAATAAACTAGAACAGGAATAATTCTGAGTTATATTTATTTTTAACCTCTATATTTATAGGGAAAGTGAATGACATTTCACATTTAAGCTCCTCACTATCAGAACTACACTGGTTTGTGGCATTTGAGGATCTACCTCACTAAAAAAGTAGTCTCTGTTAAATATCATCCAACTTGATTCTCTTCTCACATGAGCACTGAAGACCTGGTCCAGAAAAATACTGGTACTCATGCCATGAGCATCTCCAGAGCTCTGGTGCTGCGGCTAGAGGCTCTGCAATTCCAGCTGCTGCTAGACACACAGGTGTGTACCAGCTGTCTCACCTGGTGCTACACCTGCTGTAACAACAGCAATATTTTCTAGGGAGAGAAAAACTGATAAAATGATGTTAAGCCAGAGTGTATACACAGAATCTCATTGTTAAGTTCAAACAATAAATGTATACCTTTTTGCAAACTACCCTCCAGATAAAGGAAAGCTGAAGAAGTTCTGTTTCCTAAATGTTGATGAACAGTTCCCTAAAGCTGTTTCCCTGCACGTGCTGTGCCTCGAGAATGGTAATGCATGCCAATGACTAACTATTGCTGGAATAAAAAACTACATATACCTATTCTTAGTCCAGCTGCTGGCTTATTTTTGATGTAGTAAGACTGCAACAGTTATAAATTTAGATTAAAATAAAGAAGTTATCATGAAGATCAAATTGAGAAGGCAAAAAACACAAAAGATATAACAAAAACTTGAACAAATTGTTGGTGCTGCAATTATATTTTTAACAGATGCATTCTGAATCCAATTCCTTCTCTAGGAAGTGTTACCACTGGGAGAGAAGCTTAGGAGTTTTTACAAGTAGAACTAGAGCAAGTCCTAGGAAAGCAGTTCACTATATTATTTGGTCCTACTTCTATCTATTTCATTGCCTATCAGTCTCAAAGCTAAACTCCATGAGAAGTTACTAAAAAAAAGTGGAGACAACAGGACAAAGGAGAGATTTGAAGAGAGGTTTTAAACTGCACAATAAACTAAGTGTAGACATTTACAAGGTCTCTGAAAAACTATGAAACCTAGGGAAAATACATAAAGATATTTGCCTGAGCTTGTAAAATGTGGATGATTGAGGTTGAAACTACAGACAGGATAGAGAAATCATCCAATGTGATACTGAAGGAAAAACTGTTTGAAAGGTTCTATCCAGACATGCATGGGGTGAGCCAGGGGCTAAGTCTTTAGCTGTTTAAACTTGTTAAAAAGAGGCTCTGTTATAACTCATGCTCTTCACAAGAGAGTTCGCATCCTGTTTAGTAGTGCCGTGGATGCATGTTAAAATTTATTTTATCATGTCTTGGCACCTTTCTCTTTGGGCAGCTGACACACCACCTCCTGCACTCTCATTAACTCACCCGTTTCACTCCAGAGAAGCGGTTTCTAATATTTTGTAAGACGCCTGCTTCAAGTTTAATACAGAGAAAATGTGCAAGTCCACAGTATATACCAGAAGACAGGCTCTGTCCCACAGAGCTTGCACTGGCATGAAGTGATAGATAAGTGAAAAAAATTACACTTGGAAGAGCCAAATCAAGAGTGTCGTACTTGCCAGTAGGTAAAAAGAGAGATAACTAGAGAAGTCTGTCTCTGTCTCAACCAGTTTCTCACACGGAGGGGGAGGAAGAGCAGGAGAAAAGGTCCTCAAAGTAAGAGGCTCACTGATGCTACCCATCAGTGCATGTGTTGAGAATTCCAGTAAGGCAATAAGCTTGCTTTTATTTAACACAAGAACCTATCACTTCAATTTTTTGTGCAAAATGCTTACATACCAAAGACATGGCTGCATAAAGATGTAAATATTTCAAGATGACTGAAGGGTATAGCTATGGCAAATATATAGTTAAGGTGGTTTTATGTGCTGTCATCCCTGTTCCACTCCCCTCTCTGTTCAGACATGTGATTTCCTTTTGATTTTATCATCGTGCAGAAGAGACTCAGCAAAAATCTGTGTCACAAACCTGGAAAAAAAGTCTCTCAAGATCAAGGGTAGCAGGAAATGAGCAGCTGAGACGATCAATGGTTCTTGAACAGGCATTGTCTGTCTGTCGTTCATTACACAAAGTAATCTGAAAGTTGTGTGCTGGATTTTGGAGGGGGGCAGCAAGTGATAACCATTTTAAAAACTTATCTCCACTTGAACAGCCATGTGTTATCTAATTCCTGTGGCTATATAATTCCTGGAGTCCTAAAATTCTGTGTTCGAGTCAGAGTTCAGCACAGAACAGGCCAGTACCACAACGGAGGAGGGGTTGTGTCTGTTCTCCATCTCTCCCGCTGGTTTTCAATGATCGAGTTGCCTCTTCTGGAAACTCTCCTGAGCTCTGCGAGGAGACTCCAACCTCTCCGTATATGTTGGGTAATTATGTACTGCAGTGGGCAATTACTGAAAACATGTTCTACTTCCATGGTTCGAGACCTCAGTCGCTGCAGCGAAAAAATGCCTTTTTGAACTCAATTGTTATTTGTTTCCACAGTGAGCGATAAGTCGTTAGCAACGTGCAAAGCTTTGTCCTCTCAAGGTGTATGATTTTAACTATGGGCAGCCTCTGGAAAACAACGCTAATAAATGTCACAACTAAGTACTCTGTAGAAATTACCACAGATAATATTGTGGCACGCTTTGTTATTTCCACATCAACCACCTCGTTCTTTTCTGTATTTGCATATTTATTAACTACAAAAAGAAGTTATAAGAGCTTCCTTCTAAGAAGCTGCACTGGCATGTTCTTCTGACAAAAACTATTTACATGGTGTCTTGGAGCTGGTACCAGGAACAACCGAGGAACTTCTGTACAAGCTACAGCAAATCTTGTGGCTTAATCCATGGAATATTTTTCTGCCATTGATCTTGGCAAAGCTTCTCTTGGAGGACGTACTTGCTTTGTTGATGGACTATTACTGGCATAGCCCCTGCCACAGTCACAAAAGCAGTTGTAAAAAATTGACTCTGGTTGAATCACAGATCCTGATCACCATCTCTACATGTCCCAAAAAGAGGTGCCCTCTTCTGTGCATTCTGTCAGCATACGTGAGCAACCCATGGGTTGGAAGAAAACTACACAACCAACTAACATGCTTAAAAACCAGACATAAGCACCTCTGAGACATTAACAAACTCAAGTTTGGTACTGCAGTAACACATGTACCCATATCTTGGTTATGTGTAACAACTGAGGAACATGACATGAGGCACTTCCCCTTAGATGCCTCGACATGGAATATCTGTTTTCTTAAAACTTTATGCTAGGCATAGTGGGATTGGTCTCTTCACTGGCCTTTAAACACTGGAATGGTAAACAGAACTGATAATGAATAAAAATAGCAGTAGCTCTTCATGCACATGGTGGGCTTACAGTTGTGGAACATCTTTCTCCTTATTAATAATTAAATCTTGTTCAGTCAAGCTGAGATTATTAAAATGCTTGACATTCAAGCTCCGTAAACACTACCGCATGGCAATCGCCTGGAACAAGTAACCCGAGTGCTACTACTCTCACCTTCCTTTTCTGTTGGGCAGGTCAATAATGCCGAATGAAAAGCCCAGAGGAGGCACAAAATAAGGGAAATCTGTTCACAGTAGTGGGTCAGCGATGCTAGACCTGAGCACCTCCAAAGTCACAAAGGAGAGCAAGCAGAGAGCAAAGCAGATCCTGGCTATAGCTACAGGGTCAACCTTGTTGCTGAGCTCAGTTCAGAGCCTGGGCTCTCGAATGCAATTGATTTTCACTGGGGTCTGTGAAATACAGAGTTCAAAATCGACATCTCCCTAAGCCTGGAGAGTGTTCAGACCCAGGACTCAAGTGCATGACCCACCTGTGACCATCAGAGACTTCAAGCAAATTATGGATCACATACTGGAGACACAAGTGAAGGAAAATAGAAGGCAAAACTGGATCCCAGGAACAGAAAGTCAGGCAGGTGACAGATCACCCTGGCGAATACTTTATTACTGTGTGTAACAGAGACAGAAAGAAACTTAGGTACACTGTTTGCCACTGTCAAATAAACGTGCCCTACTAGAAATCCTGGAATTTTGTTCAGTAGAGACCTTAAAAAAAAAAAAAAATTCTTGAATGGCTTAAAAAAAAAAATCCTGTAAGCTATTCCCCAAGCCTTTAAAATATATTTCCTAATATGTAAATACACAGCTGTCACTATAAGTTGAATGAAGTGATGCGTGTTGAAGTGTTGAAGCCTGAGGATTTCTTTGATTCCTTAAAATATGAGAGCTACTATATTTGTTCTAATGTTTTAGTAATTTAAATCATGAAGAAATCTGGTGGAGAAGAAAATAATTCAGGGATCTATTTTACACAACAATGGGATATTTAGTAGGATTGTTATCCAGCACACTTCAAATGCTTAAAAGCATCAATCTTTAGAGCCAAAAAAATCCGTTTCAGCTAGCACGCGTACATATGCTTTTGACAAATTCCAGTGGCAAGCAGTCACAAAACTTCCTCTGTCTTAACTCTATAATACAGATAATAAGGGGTGATGCAGACAGCTGAAGTACACTGCCCAAAGTCAAACAAAAAAACCCACCAATGCTAAAATAGCAAAAAATATTCCAAATACAGTTTTCATGCCACCCACAGCATCTGTGGAAGTCAACAGGGTCCCCGCTGGGTTTAATGGCCTATTCAAAACAGTAGTACAAAACTCTGTGTTGTCTTTCAAGTGAATTAAATTCTAAAATCATGCAAAAGACCTTTTGTGATAATCCCATCCCTTTCTCCCCTAGGAAATCAGTAGGAGATGCACAGCTTGCTCACACCTATCTTTTCTCCAGGTGCTGCCCTCAAGCTCTGCTCTCCTGCCAGCAACACTTCAGAACAGCCAGGGACACCCATGGCTGTTCCCATCCTCAGTGGTGGGTAGCTCATAATCTTGCCTTGTCATCTCCAATTAAAAATAGTAAACATTGTCTTCTCCTCCTACTTCTTTCCCCTGAATTCCTTCCGCAGTGAAGAGTGATTTTTGACATCCTGCTTCATCTTCCCTAAACTTTATTTAGGGGTCTAAGACTTTGGAGACATGGCAGGATTTCAAGATATAAATGAGGAATGGATGTGTTTAATGTTCTGGCAAAAGTAATGAAATGGTAACAGAGCTTTTTTTTTTTCAGCATTGCCCCAGCTAACTAAATTAATACCATATAAAAATCATAAATCTAGAAGTTTTCTGCTATTAAATTCCCCATCTCCAAGCTCGCTGCATTCAAAAGGACTGGTAGAGCAAGAATCTGATGGCTCAGCAGTGTTGAGGACTCAATTTTGTGTATACTGGTAGCATTCACAGTTTGGGAGCAACATCCTCCCCAGAAGCTATTACAGAGGCATCTAGGGGGAACCGAGTAAATAATAGTTATTGCTCTAGATGTTGTGGTACTTCTAGTGAAGAGTTATAGTGCAGCAGTGCTGAAGGGTAAAGCCTGACAGAACAATAAAGCAAAATGAGTCCATTACCCCAAGTGAAGAAGTCTCTAATTTCTCCCACGTTTTTGTTCAGTTCTGAAAAAGACAGTGAGAGACTAGAAAATGTCTTCTAAACTAGCACTGTCAGCATCAACAACCTTAGGATTTACCCAGTCATTTTCATCCCCAAAGCACTTCACACACATTAAAGCAGTTAATCCTCGCAGCACTCCGGTGAGCAAAGCTTGTTGCAGTCATCCACTTTACGCCAAGAGAGTAAAGGGTTTTTTTTCTGCAGGCTCACCCACCAACAGACTCAATGCTGACCTCATTCACGGCCCCGGAGGGGCCACGCGGTGGTGTGCCCCTATAGCCATGCTCCCCGACATCACGCTTTGTGGCACAGCCTCTTCCCAGCCCTCAGCACATACCATGGCCCGCACCGGAGGAAAGACCCACTCCCCAGCTACTTCTTCTACAGCTTCTCCAGTACTAATGCCAGGGAAAAATTACCTTGCACATCCAATAAGTCTGCACCAAGAGAAATAATGATGCTGGTGTAAGGGAGATGAGAGAAGAGTTAAACCTCTGCCTCTCGCAAAGCCCCCTGAGCCAGTGCCTTATTCTCACGGCTCTTAGCTCAGAGTTGGCAGCGTGGGAGGAGACTGAACATCTGTCTCGGACCAGCTCTGCTGCACGATGATCGCTGTGCCAAAGCGTGGCTGCGAACCGCACCTCCACAGAGCCTGCCCTGAGCAGCCCGAGGTTCGCCTCCTAACAAACGAACCATCAGAGCCCGTGGGCACTGACCTGCAGGTGGACTACCCATGGTCTCTATGCACGCTTGGGCAGCCTGGAAGACAGAAGGAGGTGGGTTTGGGTTGGGGTTTTGTTTTTCTTCAGATACAGTCAGTGCCAGCAGAAATTCTGTTCCCAGTTCAGAGCTCTCATCGCATCAACCTCCACGGCTCCATGCTCACGGCAGGCTGTACGCTCTCGTCTCTGGGAAGCCTTGAGCCCTGCTCCCATTTTCACCAGAATCATTTTGCATGTTGTTGAGCTAGCTGTATAACAAGCTTTAGCTAGTTCCTTGGTTAAATGCACAGCTCAAAACCCAAATGCCCAGAGCCTGCCTGGAAGGGAACAGCCCATGCCCTGGTACCCAGGGCAACACAGCTTCACCCGCTCACCAGCATCTGGCAGGGACAGGTCCGTTAGCATGTATGTGGATCACTGCAAGTGTGACATGTCACATCATCTTTGTCAGAAATACGTTCCTAAAATCTTCCTTTCCAGTATATTAGAATAGTACTTAGTGTTAGTGATACAGGCCTTAAGGTGGCAAGGTGAGGCAGAAGCAGCAGGCTTGCAGTTAATCAGAAGTTTCAGGGGTTTTAAAGTTTTATTACAACCCAAGTTAAATTATCCCCCCCCCCCTTTCGGAATTTCTGTTAAGCCAAAAACCCATCCAGATCCCCAGGAAAAGATGCCAAGATACACACCAAGATCCTCCCAAGCTCTGCCAAAGGTTTTGTCTGGAAAGAAGAGCTCTGCCTTGGCTGTGAAGCTGTATTTGCAATCACAGTGCCTTAAAACAAAACATTTGAAGTTCAAACAAGCATTTTGGGATGATGTTTGAATTTTTCAGAAAAATTCAGAACGGGTCCCCTCAGGACACAGGCAGCACTCACTCATTTCTCTTTTCCTGCCTATCCACCTTCGTTCTCCCACACCCTTTAATTTTTAATTTTTTTCTGCTCTCGGGACAGGAGTGGAAGAGCATCTCAGGGCTGATTCTTTCCCTCCCTTCTTTTACTCTGTGTAACCAAACCAACAGTAACTTCAGGACCTTGCAAGACTGAAATAATAATTAACAAGACTGAAACAATAATTAACACAAAGAACTGAAGCACCAAACTAAGAAGCAGGAATGTTTAACACTGTCTGATTCTTGTCTAAAGACAAACAGATTGATTTTTAGGATTCGCCTCCACAGCATTTCAAACTGCAGTAAAGTGACTTCGTTAGTATGAGACATCGACCTAGCAGTCCGAGTAAGACGCCACTGTCACTTAAATTCTGCTGGTTGGGGTATAAAAGCTTATTTTAAATCTCTGTATTCAGACAGCAGTCAATATGTTACTTTGCTTCTATAATTTCACATGAGCTTGTGCACTGAAGACAAACAAATTAAAACCGAAGATATTCACAGTGTGTTGCAAAGGATTAACCCCTTCTGAATTCTGCCCGATTTCTGTACTCACTGGACAAGCAAAGGTTTGCAGAAGACAACATGCAAATGCCAGATAGAGTTTATCCATTCCTTATAGTATGAAGGCCTGAGTTTTTATTACAGTGCATAATAGTACACATAAAGAAATAAAATGCTTAAAATGATATCACCAAATTCTGTATACAGCGATTGAAACTGAAGGAAACCACGTGCTTGAGAGATTAACACAATTGAGGGTATGTAAAACAAATGACATAGGAGAGAGAAACCTGATACTGGTTATGCTAGCAATTTTCTTCTCAGATTTTTGTCTACTTCACATTTATTCACTGGATCCGGTTCATCAATGGAAGATGATCTTTAATAGCACACCAGTGGATGAAGCTTCTCTTCCCCTTATTAAAGTTGTGATACGCTGTTCTGTTGTTCACTGTGTATCTGCACGTCCTATATTTTTCGGCAGTCTTATCTGTGACACTGAAGCTGCCTGTTCAAGACTGATAAGAAATTTACTTTGCTGTGGGAGAAAAATTTAAGAGGAAAGAGATAAAACTTGTGGATTTCTGTTCCGCGTCCCTCTCCCCGCCTCACACCACCCCCCCGCCCCGAGTATTGAAGTAGGGGAAAACTTCTGTCTTTAGTACTGAGAATTGTTTCACTTATTTTAAACACACCTTTCCACTAATGTCCAACTAAAAAAAGTCTAAATTCTTTGCTATTCTTAAGCATCTTAACAGAACAACAGTAACAAGCTATTGCCCTAATTCCTCACCTCCCCCTTCCTTAACCACCAGTAACAAACAGGCAGTAAAACCACGCTTAAACTCTCCCATTGAGGCGAGCATCATTTCCTTGGGGTGGACTTGAAGCATAGAGGTGACGGAACCAATTTGGGTGAAGGGACCCTGCAATCAAAACCTTGCCGGCGGCTCCCTCTCTATCGAGTGCTGGGTGTCACCATCGGACACAGCCCTGATGGCGCAGGGGAGAGCTACACGCCAGTCTCACTACAAACATCTGACACGGCAGGAAGTTAAAGCCATTAAAACCAACGAAAGAAGGACAGACTTTTTTTTCCCCTCCAAACAATTTTTGCTTAATAAAAAGCCAAAAACAGATTTACTATTAAAGGTCTGCTAAGGAACTCCAGTTGGCCAATGCATTTTGGAAACAGGAAACAAATTAATTTTAGTAAGAACTTCCATTCAAAAATTGAAATTTAATTTTGATTAAAACTTTCACATTTCATCTCATGTTTGGGTGACAGTACTCACTGAAACTCTTCTTGGATGAAAAAGATACATATTTGGATTTAGTTATTAACCTTTTACATGACGGAAGAACAGAGATGGAGAACGTGATATTTCATATATTTCTCTCAGATGTTCCCATAAAGAATACTGACTTTTTCTGAGTACCTACAATTAAAAAAAAAAAAACACCTTTGTATGAAATATCAAAGAAATTGCTGCAAACTCAGCTAAATTCCTACATACACACAGACCAATCCTTTTGGTATTCTAGTAAACCATCCTGTAGCTGGTTTATATACGGATTTATCTGCCTAAGAAGGCATACTCCAGAAAGCAAAGCTGTTAACTTTAGCTTGGACTGCAATACCTGCAATGATTAATGTCCTATTGTGATTGTTCAGAAAGTCTGATACTGTAAAAATAGACAAAACAATATATAATTACAAGTTTTCTTCCATCTGAGAGAAAGCCCCCCTCCAGTCTCCCCATGCAATCCTATCTGTTTCCATTGCAGCTTTTGTTTCCTGCCCAAACATCCAAATTAATCATCTTCCTTCTAAGTGAAAAAAACATTATGAAGATCACCACAAAGCAGAACCTGAGAAACGTCCCCGCTGGCATTTCATTCTCAAGATGGATTCAGCAAATCTCAGCATAAACCACCAAATCCGCTGTGCTAAGCTTTGTGAAATGGACTGCACAAAATATGCAACAACACAACAGAACCACTGCAAACACTCATACATACATTTTTCAAGAAGATACAGTGTAGCTTTCAATCTTGCCAACATTTCTTAAGCTCTCTCACCTGACGACAGCTGAAGAAGAAGTTAAACTAACATACAGCTTGAAGTGAAACCAGCTATTACCATGACCCTGTGTAGTCCACTAAGAACTCTGTCATTAGCAATATTCTTCTTTGAAAAGGTTTTGTTAAGCCAAGGAGAAATTTCAGTTTTAAATGAATACGGACTTTTGCTTTCCTGCTGCACCTGGTCGCAACAGAATACATTTATGACATTGATCTGTTCACTTACTAATCAAAGCATTACGAAGCGCAAAAGCTGTCAGAAACTACAAGTTTTATGTATCTTGTTTTCAACCACAAGTGGCTGAAAGAGAAGGGAATTATGACTTTTTTCCTTCTGTGATGTTTTTTGTTTTGTTTTAAATCAGCCCAAGCAGCGTAATCGTTCACGTATGTTTTCTGGAGAGCAGAGCGTGTTTGTCTCAAAGCGTGGTTGAAGCTGAGGAGTATCTCAGCACACATGCTAAGCAGTAGCATGCCAGGAAGAAATGGAGTATTCAGGACATTAAAACTTTCTCAATGTCAAAGATTTTATGGGATGAAGGGGTATCAAAATTAGCCTCTTACCTACGGGGCAGGTCTAAGGCACTTTGACAGCATAATTTGGGAAGCACACGCTGCTGCTGCTTAGTGCAGAGACAGAGACCTTCTGTCTCTCCTGCAGCCCATCTGGCATCTCCCACAAGCACGGAATTCACTTCTCCAACACAAACAAGTGAATAAGCCCTGTGTGTTTCATACTTCACAGAATTTCATTTTAAAGGGAATTGAAAAAAAATAGGAAGGAAGGAATCAGTCTGACTGTTTATACAACAGACTCTGCACTGTTCTTGGTCAGGGCTAATTTCATGCACTGATATCATTATTTGCATGCTTTGCTGATTGGCAATGGAAGAGAGACACTAACTCATACAAATTGAAACTAAGTAAATGAATATGGGTATTTTATCTCCATAAAACAGAATAAATTCAAGTGTTTATTCAGATCAATACTATTATTCTGGCAGTCACACCTCAATGCCTAAATACTGTTATTTGGGAAGAAATCCACATGCATCTTGGTCATCAAGCCAGGATTCCTTTAAACAAAGAAGAAAAGTTAGATTTATTTCCTCCCCCCTCCCTTTTCTTTGAGTGGCAAGCAAATGAGCTGCGCATTCAGCTGCAAAAATAAACCTTGCAAATGTACGAGGTCATCTCGTCTGAGGATGCACTCAGTCATAGGTGCACAGAGGCTCCAAACTTCAGACCAAAGGATTGATTCCCTTCTCATTCAACGCTTTGGAGTCTTGAGACAGAGTCATTAAAGCATTATTTTTGATAGCTGTATCACAAGATTAAGGAACAAATTTACTTATTTATTAAAAGCCTGAATTATTGAAACCAGATTGCTGTGTAAGAAACTTCCTTTTCTTTAAGGAATTAAAAACTTCAGCATTGGGGCTCTCAAAAAGAGCTTGATTCCTATAGAATGCAGAGTAGAGAGCAAATATAAGGGTAGAACAAGGACAAACTTTCTTTTTATGTTCAAAAACCATAATGGTGACTTCTTTAAATTGTTGGGGTTTTCATAATTACTGCAAGCAGGTTACAAGGGCAAAGTACAGAGCAGCCTCTCACCACAGAGTCCACTCACTACACATTCGCATGGCAGAATGAGCTTACGTCTGTGATTACACCCTGAGAGCGTGCTGTAGAGTTTGCTGGTTTATTGGGAGCATAACAGTGCTCACACAAATTTGCTCATCTTCAGTGAAACAACACATGCACTCGTAGGCCAAGCACTGGACGTCTTCAGCTTGTTGGAGAGATCGTGTTCCTTTACAGGATCAAATCCTCTTCCAGGATAATAGATTATCACTCTACTAACCATACTGTAAGCTCTCTGGGGCCTCTCAGCAGGACTCTGCTCAGAGGCATGTGATTAATAGACTTAAATGTTTACTTGGCTTTACAAGTCTTCCTAAATCAGAACATACTATATTATCATGAGGCTGTTCCATGCAGTTTTGTACAAGATGCTTCATAACAGATAAGGGCAATGATCTTATTCTAGCTATGGTGGTCAACCAACACCATGAAGGACTAGGTAAAGTCAAGTTATTATGCTATTAAAAGTGTAAAGTGAATTCAGGGGTAAAAGTTTGGTTGGGTAGTTAAAAGTTACAAATATGAAAAAAGATTTAAAAAAACAACATGAAATACCACAAAAAATAACAAACATACACAAGAAATATATATTGAATTTATGCAGAAGTTACTGTTTTGGCTCAGCTTAGCAAAACCTTTATCACACACTCTGCAAATTGCAGCTTAATTGATGTAGTGGGCAAGTCTGAGGCAGTTTCATAGGTAAAAGAATACATTCTTTCTGTATTATAACTAGATCAGTGCTTTGTACCTTAACTCTTTGTACCATTATATCATTTTCTCTGACTTAGTCACATGGTCTTATAATCACCATCATAAAGTGACAACACTTAAAACTTCAGAGCAAGAACATTCAGAGTCATAGCCAAATCTCCTCTATGCTATTTATTTATTTGTTGTCTGCAATGCAATGGCAACTACAATTTTAGTCATCATCATTCTTCTTTTAATGAGGAGGCAGTTTACTGGCAGTAAAGAAGCTAGGAGTAACACGTTCTCAGTGCATGCATCCAAGTCATCTATACTCAGCCTCCCATGGTATAGAAAGGCAAAAAAAAAGTATGTATAATATTGGACTTTTACCATTTCAGCAAAAATAGCTGTCATTGAATTAAATATCCCCTAGGTAACTGAAAGTCAAACCAACAGCAACGACTGGGTTGAAGACCTTAACTGTTGCCTTGTTGCAAGGCTCGGTCTTTCACGACAGGCGTTCCACCGCTCTCTTCACAAGCCTCTCTCCCCCTGCAAGGTTACGGTAGCTCTGCCTTGTCCTTCTCGGATCCCCAAGGCCTCGGAGAGCACGTGCCAAACACATTCCTGTTTTTATTTGTATCAGCGGGTTTCACACGGCTCATAGTTCAGAGCTGGGCACGCGACCGAAATGAAATCCAAGGTGCTGGGCACAGCATGGCACTGACAGCGTTCCTGGCCATGCTTTGGGTTTGCTGTTTAAGACAGGCCAGGATATTTCATCCCTTTGCCTGAGCCCCAGCCGCCCCAGAGCCCTGTGGCAAGAGGCTGGATGTCTCTGCCAGGGCCAGATTTGCACCCTCTGTGTTGGGCCATCTGCGAAATGGACTCTTACCACTTGGTTTCCAAAATTTCTTGTTCTTTTCTTTTATATTATGACTTTCAAAAGAGTTTTAAGTAGCCACAGCTCTAAATCCCAGTCAGATTTCACAGAAAGTTGGGCAAGTTTATCCTTTAAATCTCCTTACAAATCCCAGGCCACATTTTATTACACTTTGTTTCCACAGCTCTGCTTTGTTTTCTGTTGCTTGAGCCCTTTCTTTTCTGGAGTTTCTCATCTTACACAGCCAACTATACGGGGCTTACGAAAAAGAAATATGCTGAGTACAGCTCTGGAGGCTGAGTGTTCACTCCACATGCAGGGCAGCATCTGGAGCGCTTTTATACCAAAGAAGGTAGCTGGGAGAGCCAAACATACAAGAAATAGCAAGTAGTTTCGTTTAAATGAAGACTTTCTAAATCACAATAAGATACCACAGCGCGACAATACAGTTCATCACCCTCCACTGGTTTAAGTGCTGGTTTTAAGGGGCTGCAGCGTGCGAATCTGCAGGACCCAGCCACTCCAGAGACAAATAGGTCTCAGCCCACCTCCTGATGTTTCGGGCTGCCCGTTTCCCACAACAAAAGCTCTTTAGCTTTGAGAAGCAGAGCCTTTGGGACACCATATGCACTGCCTGCCTGGACCCAGGACTGGGTCTTGACCAGCAGCCCTGCCAGACTCGCAGCAGATGCTCTCAGCTTCCCAGCGACAAGCAGCACAAGGTTCTAAGTGCCACCACCATGTTCCTGTGGCTGGCTCCATCACTGGCATGTCTTATCTCCTCAGACCTTTTTCTGTGCTTTTCCCCACCCCTGCTTCCTAATGTGCAGTTTGCCTGTCTTGTCTATAAATCTAAAGCCTTTTGGGGCATATATTTTTCCAACCGCCTATTTGCACTGGCAGAGACCCCAGCTGGGTTCTCCAGGGCCTTAACTTATAATTCCCTGACTGTTTTTTTCTGCTTGAAGCACTCGATTTTTCTGTCAGACAGTGAGCATTTCAGAACATGAATCTGGAAATCTACATACTGCTTTATTACAAAAGTGTTTATGCTTCTACTCCTTCCTTCTTGCAATAGCTGCGTGATGAAATCACAAAGCAAGAATCTTTCATAATAAAATTTGGTGGAGACATGCCTGGAGTATGAAATCAGAAGAAGTCGGCGATGGGAAAAGCTGCCATTAATCATGGCAGGCAGACTGCTCCCCCCCTGACAGCAGAGGCGCAGGTAGAAATAGTCAGTAATTCAGTAACAGCTGCAGTAGCAAGCCAAGAAGAAACATTATGATGCTAGTCACTACATACTCAGCATTATAACTTACCTGCATATCAAATTTGTGAGTGATGGGTACAGAAAAAAAAAAAAAAAAAAAAAA
>Ga0065711_1003618_pt1 | contig 33356 bp, 19 predicted proteins | sample Hoacrofraction12_FD_59098 | JGI IMG/M metagenome (GOLD analysis project Ga0065711, IMG submission 59098) | Hoatzin crop microbial communities from Cojedes, Venezuela - Epithelial fraction 12 v2 (version 2) | ecosystem: Host-associated > Birds > Digestive system > Esophagus > Crop | place...
CACTAATAAAAGGAATCATGAGTTACAGCCATTCAAATCTGACCACAGATTTTCTGTGCTAAGCAATGTGTCCACAGGTCTCTCTCTAGCATCCTGCTGCCACAGAGCCGTTGGAGTGATATAGGAAATAGTAGGAAAAGGAAATGGTAGTATTTTCCATTGATAGTTGAAAACCTGTCCTGGCAGCTGTTTGGTAGCTGTTGGGCATCACACACCACCAGCAATGGTCCCGCTCACCTGAACTATGACAAACCCATCCTGGCCATGGCATTTATAAAGGCACAATCCAGCCAGCCGGTCACCTATGAGAGCTGCAGGAGGCAGCTGAGACAATCCGAGAGCTCACTGTTACCGAATAAAGTTGTTCCCTCCAGCACCCACCTCCACATATTCCATCTTGCTGCTTTCCCTGTGTTTATCCGATCCCTGCCCGAGCTGATGCAGCCACTAGACCTGCAAGCTAGCACAGCAGAAATTAACTTCTTTCGCTGGTAGTTTTGTACCTAGAAGGAAGAGGGAAGGGTGCCCACGTAGTGAGCCAGATAGGTCCATCAAGGGGCCGCATAAGTGCCAGAGTCAGCACCAGCAAGTGGGCGATGGCAAGGGGAACATCCCTTTTGGCAGGTATGAGGTCAGCTCAGTCACCACCTTAGACACAGTGGCTCTAAAGCTCCTTCCTGGCAAAGTTAACCACCAGCATGAAGATGCATAGGATAGCGCAGAGCAAAAAGGACAGGCTGCAGCTACGGAACACGAAGGTGGAGTCATCTGGCAGCACGATGATACATTGAGGAAGCAGAAACACAGATCATACCTCCAGGATGGAAGGCTCTGCTTTGGAAAGGTCACAGACATGTCCTTGGTCACTGCTTCGATTAGAGGTGAAAGCATTGCTGGTGGGGCTAGAAGCACCAGCATAATCCCCAGGGCTTTAAAAAGGGCTACCAGGCAGAAGCGAGGAAGCAATGTGCAGAGCATGGGTAAGACAACCACACAACTGTTACACACAGTCCTGCTCAGGAAAGGCATGGGAGTACTAGGTGGAGCTCAAAGGAGGCTTGTAGAAAGAGATCTAGGGATGGGGAAGGAGAAAGAAAAAAAAAAAACAAACAAACTTTTAAGTGGGAAGCCTAAGGAGCTCAGTTAGTGCAGCATATTGAAAAACAAGTTGAGAGGTGCCTTGTCTGCTGCCTACAAATACTTACACAGCAACAAGATCTGACAGCAAGCAGCTTTCCATCCTCCCCAACAAAGCCAAAACACTCACAGAGCTGGGTACAGACATTACAGAAATGTAACCCTGAATTCAGATGCCATTTCCTGGGACGGAGGGCATGTAAAGATTGAAACAGCTTACCAGGGAAGCTAGTGGACTCACTGTAGCTTTCAGCTTTTAGAAGACTCCCTTGTCTTTTTTCCAAAAGGAGCAGGGTGGGGAGGACAATCAAACACAAACCCACACCACAAAGCACTTCCACCTACAAAGTCTAAAGGGAAACACAGAGCCTGAATACACAGGAAGTCAAACTAGATGGAAGCATAGCTCATTCTGGTCTATAAATAAACAACTGATTCACTATTGCTCTAATTGTTGTTTGCTGTCGATGGAAGGGGGACTATTTTCCAACTCCTCCATCAAGGAGGGATTTGTGCTACCCATACAAACCAGTGACAAAGTCAGGGAACCAGCCCCCTCCACACCAATACAGTCACACAGCTAAAGTCAGCAACAAAACCGCTTTGGCTATAAATTATCTACAGCTTATCTGCAAACACAAATACTTTGCCTCTTCAAATGGGAGCCTAAGCAAAGATACGAAGCCAGCAAACAATTAGCCAAGCAGTCCCAGACATGTTTAGGCTTTTCTGTACTCAAAGGTTTATTAGAATCCACCATTTGGCTTTTCTTTTACCACCTATCCCATCATGCAGTTCCGTTAAATATATTTTATAGCATAGAGCCTTTAATCTAAAGACAGCACAAAGACCTCTGTGAGGAAAGACAAGCCTCTCTTCCTCATACCAAATAAAGCCTATTTGGGAAATCAATCATCCCACAAGTCTTCCACTTAAAAAAAAAAAAATCATCATAATTAAAAAACTATTAATAGGTAACTATTAAGAACAGTGATTCTTTGAAGGAAAGGGGGAAAACAAGAAAGAAAACTCTTCTGCATGTGCATAGGGGAACGTCTATTACTAAGCACACAATCACAGACAGAGATGCAAGACCACAACATAGCCACCATCTTGAACCTTACAACTACAGCACAACATTGTAAGAGGATTTTGTGCGACCTTCTGGAAGTACAGACGGATGAGCACGTGTGGATGTATAAACAGCTGTAAAGAATCATTTCCAACTTAAAGTAACTACCAGTAATCTAAAGCATCTTTTAAGGAATGACAAAAAAAAGTTGTAAAAACCTACCATTTCAAAGTCAGTGCACCCAAACATGTTCTCCAATAAGTAGAGCACTTTCTACAAGACATACTGATATATTGAACCACTAACCAAGTCTTGTCTTCAACATAAACTGAGAAACAACTCATTCTTCTAACCTGCTCCTAGATACTTTTCCTCATAAAGTATATTCTCAACTTCAAAACTTGATCATCCAGAGGAGACCACATATCCTTCAGCAGCCATGCCTGAACTGGTTTACCACTCTATGAGATGCAGACAGGTAGGATTAATTATTCCATCAGTAACATATCATGCACCTGAGACTTGTTACTACAGCCAGGCCACCTGTGGGCCTAAACCTCCTGAAAATTAAAGCTGTGTTATTACTCTTCTCTCCTGACAGATAGGGCCAGAACAGCAGTTTCTTTTTTGATTCTGAAACAAGCCCATTGGAAGAGAGTTGTCTTTTACAGCAGAGCATAGCCCTTTTTAGCAAGTGCACAATTTGCCTCCTGTTGCTTGACCGCTGGCACAGTCTTTCACATGCACCCTATCACAGCTTTCCTTCCTACGGAGCAAAGCAGGGAAAGACTGACCAGCGATGTGAGAAACCAGCATTTGAGAAGGAAAGAGAAAAAGGAGAAGGAAAAGAAAAAGGAAAATAAGAGTTTGATGGCAGTACGTGGTGATGGGACAAAATTTAGGGACTGGGTTATCTGAAGTGCTTGTGAGTGAGCTTAGACAAAAAGGTTTTTCTAGTTACAGCTGCTGGCATGTTGGCGTAAAGGGCAGATGAGTCTCTTCCTTGCCTGCACCTGGCTGGTGGAACACTGAAATGAGTAGACAGGAGGTGACTCAGAGGCCCTTACGAAACACCCTCGGACCAGTCATCCGAGGCTACGGGGGTTCCCCTTCTGCCATTAGCAAGTTGTGGCTGGTGATAAAATAGCTTGAGCACCTCTAAAACGGTGCAAGCACGCAGTAGTTTTTGCTTGTTTTTAAAGGTAATTCAGTGCTTATGAAAGACAGCCTGCGAGCTCAGGCAGCCGAGGCACCCCAAGGATGCAGCAATCACAGCATCCTTGTCAGCCGCTCCGGCTTCTCCACCCGGCCGGTGGATTGGCCGTGGTCTCGCTTCTGTTCTAGCAGCAAAACAGCAGTTCTGCACACAGCCGGTACCCCACAACGCTCAGCTTACAGAGCTCTTACACAAAACAAACTTTCCTGGATTTAACTGAAAAACAACAAGTGACCCAAAGGCTGCATGTTCCACATCACATTATCCTCATTTCCTAGAAACGTATTTCAGTGTTTCTCTCATTATAAAGGAGAAAGATTACATAGCTTGCATCACTGACTACAGCCCCATTTTTCAAACTTGGGTGTCAAAAGACAAAGCTCCTAAATCTACATTTAGCCACTCCAATAAAGGGGCTCTATCTTAACCAGACATTGCACAGAAATTCTGCAGAAACAAAGGGAAGTTGCAGGCACCCAACTTTTTCTAAATAAAAAACTAAATCATCCCATTTTGCACATGGAAGTGTCCAAATACAGACATCTGAGGATAGCAGAGGAAAGAAGTTTTGACCACAAAGATCAGACGAGTTAAGATGACAGAGATGCCCAGCTGAAACTGTTTGCAGCTGTACTAGTAACGCAAGGAAGAACTAACAGTATATAGGAGGAGTGGAAAACAGAAGAGGGGAAGGATGAGACAAACAGTGACAGATTTGCTAAGTGTACGCCTTAGAAAGGGGGCCAGGGCTTCGAGAGAGCCCAGGGAACAGGGTGCCCCATCTCACCGACACACAGACCCGCAGGTCAGCCCCGAGAAACGCCGAGCCAGCACGAAGCGGGCTGCCACACGTCTGCTGTCTGTCTCGCAAGGCAGCAGCTAAACTGTTGGGTTTGCCCTACCTGTTCTGTGTATAAAATGTCTTTAGCCCTCAAAAGCTGTAATTTGAAGAGTGGAGACACAATTTTCACACAGCTGAGGCACACAACTGTCTGTACAATTTTACCAAGTGAGTGCCTACATGAACCCCTAATTATCTGCACTGTCATGTATAATTACTCAGTCTGAACATGTAGTAATCGTAAATATGTGAATGTTAGGCACACTTCATACACTCAATAGCATCCTGTGTTTGTTCACAGGCGACTCTCAGTAAGTATAGCGAAGATCATACCCTGAAAGGGGCAAGCAAAATAAACAAAAGATTCAGTGTCTATGTCATTTATCCCAGAATTCAACACCAAAACAGAAAATTCCTTTCTAAAATACATAATCAAGTGTTTTCTGTGTTTTTTCTTTTAAATAATTGGGCACAGTGCTTCCATGGCCTGCACTAATGACAGAAATTGAAGCTCATTACTCAGTCCTGCTGTGATCAATATAGAGAAAACACGAGGACAGCCATGAGCAGGCAGTCCTAGAACACAATTTTTAAGGTCAGTGAAATTTATTGTGTGATTACCTTGAAAAACGGATATTATCAGAGAAATACAAATCTGGAAATGGAGGAAGGATGCAGTCAAGAAATATCACTGTGCACATCTCAGCACACCTAAACAGTCTTTCATGTAGTTGAACCCCATCTTTACAAAAACGTGGAACTACTCAAACACAAAACTCAGCATACAAAACAGGGTTAACTTAAACCAAGCATGAAAAGACTGGTTAAATCTACAACAGCCAGATCTCATCCATCCCTTTCTCTTATTCTGCACATCAGAAAGATTGAAGTGTTAATAGCTGTCTTATTGACTCACTACCTTACAGGCTTTAAAATCTGCATAAAAATAGATTTCAAAAAATCTCTTATTCAAATCAAGCACATTTGACTGCAACTACATCAAACAGAGTCCCAGTTTTACCAGAGATATGCCGCTTCATGTCAGTTAGTTGACACAACCACGCGTCTGCCTCTGTGCTAAAGACATGTGCGTGCAGAGAGCAGGGGGAGAGAACAGAGGGGAGCACAAGCCCGTACGCAAATACTCTGTTCTCTATTTTTTGCCAGTTGGAAAAAATTGCTAGCACAGCTCAATCAAATCTATTGAAAAGAGCTAGGGACTCATTCAACTCCCCTGTTTCAACAAGATCTTTATCGTGGGCCTTATCCCAAATGTGCTGCAGACCATGGGAGTTCCTTAGCTGACCTCCGTGGGTCTTGGATCAGATCCACTCTGCAAGTAACCTCATTTGATACGGTTGTGTTAATTGGCTGTACTGCTGGAATAAAAAGTATTGCAGAGCATGAGAAGGGCTGACAAAATCTGACTTACGGAAAGCAGCAGCAAGGCTTGAGCATGATAAAGACAATATAAGGATTTTGCCCTTGCTGTACAGGCACTAGTGTGATCGAGGGTGAAGCAGGTAAATAATCTGGGCAACATGAAGGTTACTTCTCAACTACCAAATAAGTGATTTAACCCACTTCTTAAATGTACTGTGACAACACTGATCCTGTTCCCAACATCCTCGCCTTTGTAAATGCTTTAGCCACATGTAGAAATGGGAACACCGACACTCCAGCTTCACTGCCATGCTCACCCACATCCCAAATCCATGTACAGAAGCCCTTTCAGCTCTGTCCTTCTCTGGCAGATGAACATCACTATGCAAGACTTTCAGAGCAGTAATGTCCACAGCATACTGTGGATTTGCATTAAAAAATGCATTGTCCAAGTTGTTGTACTGTATTTTATCAATTGATTTGCTACATTTGCTGTTTCTAAGGGCTTCACAGGGCAGTGAACTCCAAACCTTTTTGACTGTGCAATGCTAACAGTAAAACATTTTTGAGCACACCCCACCAATATATGTGTATTTATTTATAAAGTACATACATGTACTACTGTACTAATAAACTGCGTACATTATGAAGCATACACAAAAGTAGAAATTAAGAAAGGATGAGATAAAGATGTAGTAAACTTTTTTTTAAATTAATAGTACAAAACCCACTTTTTTCCTGCACTCTAATGGATTATCTTGCACACGCCCCACTTTGATGCCGTAGAGGACCACTGTACGGAGGTGCCATAGGGGACTCAGATATGTTCCCTGCCCCGTTGCCAATGACATTTCAAAGTCTTAACCATATACACACAGACCCTGGCCTGTTCTTCAGGCGAGAAACTGGCCTGTGAGTGCTGGGCAGCACAACAGATGTTTGCTTTCTGTATCTTCTGTTTGTCACTGTATCACACAACTGCTCAGCAATGCTGCCTTCTGCTCAGTGCTTAGCTTTTATAAGGCTGTCCCTGAATTTCCAGTTGCAATCGGTGAATTAAAAAACACCCTCCCTTTCTAACACAGAATTTATATTCTGCAAACAGAATTAAAAACTTAAGTCTTCTCATCTTTGTTTTTATGGATTGAAAATCACACAACGCTTTCCTACACCTTCCACTTACTCTGTACTGCGTATCCTCTCCTTTCTGTCCTGCTGAAGACGTCAGTCTTCCCATCTTTTCTTCTTCCTGTTTTCACACATACAAGTAAGCCATCCCCTCTCTGTCCCTCTGCAAAAGTTCTTCCAAAATCTGGCCACCAAGCTGAATTTTTTGGCTCCTTTACCTCTTTCCTAACAACATCTCTTACTGGTCTCCTAAAAAAATTTCCTCAAGTTAATGAGTTCTGTGGCATGAAGACAAGGACGTGTTACTGAGCTTATTCACATAGGGGAGCCAAAATCACCTAATAAGATAGAGCTTTAAAGCTTCATCAATTTATGAAAAGGCTTAGGGGATAACAGAGGTGCCTGCAATCACAGGGGATTGAGCTCAGCATCTCAGGAGTCCCCTTCCCAGACTTGATCTGTCACCCACCTTTGCCTTGCTTACCGCTGTTTATTGCTGGGCTGCACTATAACCAGCGGAAAGCAGAAAGCATGCCTTCATCTATTTTTTGACAGGCCTACCCATTCCTGTATTTCACAACCTATAAAAAAGCCATGTCAAATTTAAAGCACCACACTTATTACCATTTCCAGTCAAAGGCAGGGCCTCCACACTTGTCCTCACGCTGACTGCTTTCCCTGTAAGCCACCCCCTTATTAACATCAATTGCAAATCAAACTGTAGAGGAGAAATTCATCACCATGCAAAGAGTCAGCAGGTATCCTACTTCAGGCCATCAAAACAGGGCTTACATTAAACTCTAAGTAGCGCTTAGGTCTTATATTAAGCCTTCGTAGAGGGTGTACTGCACTTTTTCTGAGTTACATTTCATGCAAACCGTAACACTAGGAAAATGCACTTCAGCACTTAGGCACTGCGCAAATAGATATTACAAGGAAAAACAAAAAACTTCAACAGATAGGCTAAGGGGCACTATATTAGGAAACACTTCAATGTTTTTCTTCAATGACATTTTATTCTAAGAAATAGATCGCTTTTCCGAGAAAACTGTAAGTGATGTGATCTGATAACCTGTAATAAACACATTATGTTCTCAAAAACAGACCTTATCAAGTGGAAAATACCTTTAAAGCTTCTCAAACTACATGAGATTACAAATCAATGGCTTTGTTACTGACATACCAACAGGAAGACAATCTTAGGAAAGACCTAGAAAACCTCACTAAAACCAGAAGCCAGTATTCAAATACGAACTTTCTTAACAGGATTTTATAGCAACATAGTTCCACTGACTTCTATGGACAAAAAATAACCTAATTTGTGTTTAAGGGAAAACAAAACCATAACTGCTCCTCGAGAAACTCTACAACCCTCACATTACCTAACTCGCTCTCCTGAACAGTCTCTCCTCTGCTGCTGAGGGTTTAACCCAGAACTGGCCTGAGCCTGGGATAGGAGGGGAAGCACCACGGGGCTCTTAAAACTGCCACATCCAAAAGACTGAGCCTACGCCGTTTTCCTGTTCTTCACGCAGCCATGGCAAAACTACGAATGTAGGACATGTGTTACAGGATTACCAGGATTACACCGCATCACCCACACACCCTGCACTAGCAAAGCCGAGCTCCACTGCAGTGTAGTAAAGCCACCGTGCCCAGGACCAAGCGGAGATCTACCAGTGGAATCAGAGCACTCAAGGCTCTGCCAGCAGAGCTGTTTCCATCAAGGACCAAGCTGCTTCATACTCCCTGCACATTGCCATCTTGTAGTACAGAATCATACATTAAGCCCAGTTTATTTCTCTGAGAGCAAGGATGGAGCATTGCTGTGGAGAGGTGGGACACATCCTCTCCTGGCCAGACGGTGCTTCTCTTCTGGCAGAGGGGAGGAAAAATCCACAGCTTTTTTAATAACTTCACCTCGAATTAACGTACTCCTCCATCAAAGCTGGACCTCACACTGGAGGGGTGGCACATCACTGCAGAGCTTCAGATTCGTGCCTGGCTTTCAATTGGTGAAGGCAACGTCTGCCTCCATGTTGGGTCTTGGGGATTTCACTACCACGATCCCTCACCGCTACTTCCAGCAACGGCCTCTGCTGCCCAACAGCACCAGCACAAGCTCTCTTTGTGGAATGAGAAATGCCCATGACAGTGCTCCAGAGGATACACAAGCAGGCTATCTCATCCGGGCTGCTAACACTCAGCACTGGTTACTGATTACAGAACTACTGCCCCTCAGTTAATTAATCCTGTAGTCTGCAAGCAAGAGAATCTCACTGATCTTCAAATAAGGGATACCTGCATGTAAACTATGAGAACAGAGCAGAATACAGGAAGAGGATGTTGAGCATTTAATTTAATTTAATTTTAGCAGATCTTGTCCTTCACATAAAACTTCCACTGATTAAATTCATTGCAGACAACACAGTGTGGACACCTTTATACCAGTTCAAAACTAATTTATACCACTTTGGCATTCTTTAAAAGAATTAACAGAAAAATTGCAAGAACATTTCTCAAGATTACCAACAAAAACTTGCAACTATTTTATTAATTCAGTATGCAGAAAGTCAAACTTCCAGATAAACCTGTGCCGGTGTGCGTGTATACATGCAGGAACAGAAAGCTTCCATGAACTATTTTCCCTGTTTATATGATCCCCTACATATGTGCCAAAAAAGAAAGAGCAAAACACAGCAAGCATCACTATCTATGGGCGAGAACGTGCGCGTATGTGGGAGCGAGCTGCGGGTGGTGGCTGGGCTGGGCGTTCGCCTCCATCAATCAGCAGAAAGTACACAAAAGAGGTCTCAACTCCAAAAATCCCCTCACCCTACCTCCCGCGCTCCTCGCAGTTTCTCCCATAAGCACGGGCTCAGTATTTCCTCCTGCTCCGTCCGTCCGTATCCCTCGCCTCCGTGCCGAGTGCTGCGCAAGCCCGTCAGATGAATAAGACCTTTATAAAGCTCACAGGTGCTGTTGTGCATTGCTGTTTGTGTCATAAATATGGCAGTAAGCCAGGAAAGCCAAATGATTATATATGGCCTTAACGGGTTTAGGAAGGATGGAAAGGTGTGGGAGAAGGGGAAGGAGGGGTATAATTTTAACACTACAGCATTTTTTAAATGGAAATTTTTGTTTAAAAAAAAATACCCACACCGATGCGTACATACAACAGAGCAAATGAAAACAAGGCAGGTTTCTGGATTCTTTCAGCATGTGATGTGCTAGGTGAGAGTTGACACTATGCATACAGTGAAAGAAATGCACAAAAGGATTAATCACACGGGCAACTGCAGACCAGAGCTCCCACAGCTGGATGAGAGCAAAGACTAAATTGAGTCGTAGCAAAAATATGCTAAATCGATATTAACCACAGACAGCAGGAGCAAATCTTTATTTGGAGACGGTTTAAACAACCCTCCCCCCTCTCTCCCGACCTGTACGCTGTGTCTGAAAGGTCTCTCAGCGCTGCGAGGTACGGCTGGAAGCGTACCCCCAGGTCCTACAACGGGGCATGGGAAGCGGGATTCGTGCCCAGCGGGCAGTCACGCCACGGCACCGAGGGCCTGGCGCTGCCGTGCCAGAGCTGTGGGTGCCAGGCGGGACATGGGCACGGCGCAAAGGGCACCTTGGGGGGGGCTGCGGAGGCTCCTCTGGGTGAGGAAACACAAAGTGCACCTGCAAACCTCGCGCCGCAGCCTCCCCCTTTTCCCAGCGTGGTTCCAGACCTCCTCTTCTGGGGACCTGCCCCAGTCTGCAAGGGCAAATAACGGAGTTGATCATTCAGCACGGGGGCCCTCACAGTACAGCAAGCTGCGCGGAGCAGCAGCAGACAGGCAGGCAATGAAACACGAGAAGAAGCTATGTTTTCTCTAACGGTACAGAACAACAGCAGCCATCTAACACCGCAGACCGCCTTTTCAAAAACAGCCCAGGATGGGCATGAAGTTGAGATGAACGCTGCATTTCTTCCTCGCAGTCCAAGTTATTTTATGCAGGAGACCACACGTGCATCAAACTCGCTAGGACGATGCAGGGCAGGAAAGGCACAGACAAGCCAAGCCAGCTTTCAGACAGTGACAAGGCATTCGTCGCAACCACAATTTTCCCCTTGTTCTGTAATCACCATCTGCAGAACAATTGAAATAAGGTTCCTGGAATTTATTATAGATGCTTAGCTTTGTTATCAATATGCAGGAAACACTGCAGCTACACTGGGGAGGAGAGATAGTTTCATGGTACTCATTTTTCACACAAGCACAATATAATGCTTAAGAGCTAGCACACTGCCAAGAAAGCCTGAAATTTTAGGTCCGCTCTTAGCTCTGACATGGGCTTGCTCACCAGTGGCAAATCATTTCTCTGTGTTCAAGCTCTCCCACCTTTAGGTGGGAAAAAACAAGGTTCTTGCAAGAATTCCAGGTCTGTTTATTGAACAGTTGAAGTCTTAAAGCAAAAGGTGCTGCAGAAACCAGTATAAGTACAACTCCGTGCTAAAGCTGTGTTAGCGTAACTCCTCTTCCACCAAGGACAGCCACTTCTCTCTTGTTCCTCAATGACCACAGCTTCAAATCTAAACACTGCTCAGCAGTCGATTTAGGTTTTAGGATCAATAACTTGGAACTGTGGGTGACACTGATTGTCCCTTCTATGCTTCCTCCATGGATACTCATCTTAAGCTCTCAACATTTGTTATAAGTATCCATTTATCAAGCGTTATTTAAAGGTAGTCGCCCAGTTGGACAAGACAGACTGCAAGACAGAATTAAACCCAGGCAAAGCCTATGCAAAATTTAACCTAGATGGAATAGAGCAGTTGAATTTGGACCTGTTATAAGGCGGTTTATTTCTGACGGTGGGGTTTTCTTGGAAGGGGAGACAGGGTAGGCAGGGAAGGAGGTTAATACAGGTTTTTATAAATATACAGGGTTAGCAGCTTCAATAGCTCAATTCAGGACAATACTGCAACCAGCAAGCCCAGATGACGCATATCTGAGCTGATGGAAGGAGCTTTCCACATTCCATTAGCGCCCCAGCTTTTGAATGCTTGTAGGAGTTGGATTAGCTCAGCGGGTAAAATAAAAAGTACAGTGGGAATCCGATTTACTTTTTGGGAAACAGAATTAACTTTAACACACCTCTCCTCATTTGTCAGTGCTTACTAGCAAGTGATATCTCCTGTCTGCCCCACCAGTTCACTTCCAAGCTGTGCTTCGAGGAAGGCTTCACTGAGGAATGTGGAGGCTACAGATGGATTGCTTCCATGTTTATTCTTTTATTAGGAATTTGTTTCAGTGAGCACCTCTATCATAACACAGTCTGATTTATGCTTACCTTGCAGCAGGGAAGACAAATGCACTAAACTTTCCACAGAACAAGATGACCTCATGCTTTTAAAAGAAATTTTTTTTTTTTTTTTTAAGGATTTTTGTAAGGGTTTTTAAGGATTTTTGCCCTTAACAGCAAGCTGCAACCCAGAATCCATGTCGATCCAAGTGACTCAATACATTACAATCTACTGACAAATTTTTATTTCATAGCTCTTCATTTCAAGAACCACCCTCACGGTTATTTCCTGGGGGCAAGCCAGTCACTTCCTTTGGGGCACTGGCAACCTTCATCCCAGCAGGACCAAGGTGGCGATTACACTTCATTAAGAGGTGGGATAGAAAGAGAATGCATAGACTTTTCATTTGCCCTTATGTGAGCACCAAGCAGAGGCTTCTGCACTTTCTTTGCACCAACGGAATTTCAGAGGAGAAACAGGTGAGGGAGAGGAACCTGTACAGGCTGGCGGACCTAAGTTTCGTGGGGGGTCCCCAGAGCTACTTTGGAGAAATGAACTTTATAGCTAGTAGGCTCGCAGTTAAAGACTGCAATGGAAAATCTCGATCAGCTCCACTGACTGAGGGAATGAATTCTTCCCTACACCCCTCGGCACTACGTGCAGAGATAAAGGTTTGCCCCTTGATGCTTAGCAGAAGTCTGACTTTCGAGTCAAAACAGTACTGTGTCATCTGGCTGTCTGCGCTACACTGTACATGTGGCGTCTGCTTGATCTTCTCAGACTGAAGAAATGCTGGAGATAGATAAAGTATGTGCAAATAAAAATAGTTTGAAAAAGAATGTTGGTGATAACACCCAGTAGTACCTTGTTGCTTCATGCTTCCAAACGTTCTTAAAGAGCTGCTCATGCCTCACAGGGAAATAGGCAGTGTTTCTGCTTACAAAAATAACTGACACTCCAAATTTTCTTGCTATTAGGGGAGATATTGGCACATAAACAGAATGCCCGTGTCCCAGAGGCTTTTTGATCGGTAACAGACCCTGATCCCAAGGACACCAATAGCCCTTGTGCTCCCCTTGTAGCCCAGGGACTGAAGCAAAGGGTCAAAATGGGAAAAACAACCGTCACGATTTTCTGTAGCCAAGATGACTGTAAGGTCTGAGGGCTCAGATTTCAAATGGGAAAATGAGAAGTACATGACCCACAAAACCCTCAAGCAGTCGAATTTCTATTTTTAAGAGTGAAGGAGAATGCAAGCTGTGTAGAGACACCTGAAAACTGAAAAGAGGTGCAGTCAGACCCACCTTTCAAGAAAAACAAGAGCTGTGTTGCATCACGTGCAAAATAATGCCTTGCCTGTACAGCCTCCAAACCCATGAAGCAATAGAAAGGAGAAGAAACAAACCATTCAGCTACCCCAGTGGAGAAAAATACTGAATTATTCTTTTTAAAGTCTCCAAACACCAAAAGAGCTCAGGTAGGTCAACAGCAATAAAAAATAAATATATGAGAGAGAGTGAATCATATGAACCCCTCCGATGACGTGCTTTTCTAAAAATAACCACGGGCACTTATTTTGCCCCCGAACCCAACGAGCTGAATAAGATTGCGTTACAGCCGCACAGTCACATTGCAAGATAATACGGGATGCAAGCCAGATTCTCACCTCACGTAAATCAGCACAGCGCCTCTGGAGTCACTGCAGTTATTTTGAACAGCCCCAGCGGAGGATCTAGCCACACATTTTTGTGTGATACACACGGCTCACAAGCAGCGTGACCAGCTTTGTTAAAGTTCATATTTTTCCAATCGCAAGTGCCTCACATGCTTCATTATTCAAATTTCATATTAAAAAAAAAAACAACATCAAGATCTCAAGGTGCCCTGAGGACTAAACACATTCTAAAGGAAAGCAGTTAGAAGAAAGGCAATGCGTATTTAAAGTTGGGTTTTGTTTGGTTTTTTCCTGCTTGTCCTATTTAATGGGTCAGGAGAGCTAGCAGGTTAAGAAGAGGGTTACAAAGAGGCCCACTGAAACCACCCTCTTTCTTTCTTCCTGGCTAGATCAGAGGGAATCTGGTTTGTTTATTTTTTCCTGTTATAACACAGGTCAAAGTATTAAAAAGACTGCGAATTACCAACCTCTTGCTTACAATCTTTGGGCTCACACATATGACAAGACCAAGCAGAAAAGGTTAAGTTCAAAGCAGCTTGGACCTCTAGGGACACTTTGAAGTACTTTAGCATAATCTAAATTCATAAGGACCCCTTTAATGTCAAAGTAAACTAACAAACGCTTTTGGAACAGTCTAGCATCCCCTAAGGAAAAAGCGCTGCGCAGTTATAATCACTGAATTACCCAAATAGTCTCAAAAAATAGTCTGATAAAAAAAAATTCCTATCAGAGCTGCTCTCTTCCTTTGGTAAAGGTAATTGCATTCTTTGCTTTCTAAAAACAGCAGCCACCATCTTCCTCCCAAAGAGAGTTAGTCTTCAAAGAGAAGTGCCACTCCTGATAATCGGTGGCACATCACCACGAGGAAGTTACCCGTTTAAGGCTGGACTGTGTTCCTGGCGCTGGATGGGGAGGATGCTGTGCCGCCCTGGTCCAGCCATCTGAGAATGATGAAGAATTAAAACTCCTCAAGCAGAGTGCATGACCAACATGCTGCATCCTGGCTTTGGACAAAAAAAGAGCTGGATAAGCACCTACTTTGAAAGATGAGCTCCTTCAGAGCTCCACTGCTGTGTGCTTTGTACATGCACATTTCTAGAATTTCAGTAGAGGGAACTCCATTGTATCTCCAGAAGAGAAATAACAGAGTATTTTTATGACCAAATGACCCACAACACGCTACAATCGGGAATGATGCTTCCCCCTCAAAACAAACTCCTCTTATGTTGTCAGTAGTTACTCACAGTTGCTAGAAATAAATAGGGCAACTTCCCAGTAACACGGAATTGCATTTCTTGAAAAAAGAGATTACTTTGGGTAAGTAAGTGAAATTAGAGCACCTTATGCTACCACAGGAACATTATTCTACACCCTTGATTTTGTGTCATTTCAGATGGGATCTACTGACCTGCCAACGTGTGGTCAGGAAGAAAAATTTCCTCTCTTCTTATGTACAAGTAGAAAGCATAGAGAGATTTGTTTTTTCCATTTTCTGCAGCAGTGTTAATTCACTTAGGATGAGGCAAAGAAGTCATACATCATAGGCCGTTTCTGGGAGATCAGCATGACATTTTCTCGCTGCCTCTCTCTTGCTTAATCCAGTATTTACCCAAATTGGATGGATGTCAGTACAGCAGGCAAAGCCTTCATCCAGGACACTGGCCAACAGCTATTAGCTGATAATGAATACAGCAGTACCAGCAGTCCTCTGCTTTAGACCATAAGATCTGCAGAGCGGGAAGGTCTCTCTGCTTCATGCCTTGCACGATCAGACACAGGGAGCCGAGAGGATCTTGATGGCTTCCGTGAGGGGCTGAAGACCAGGTCTGGTAGCTAGCCCTGTCAGCAGGGGCTCTCACCCAGCCACCTGACACAGGGGACCTCCAAGAGGAGGAAAACACAACAAACAGACCCCCTGTGACTAGGTCTCCGCAAAGTGGTAACTAGGGGATGACAGCAATACACTGATCCCCTGGGTGGTGCAGGAAGAGCACATTACGGAGCAGAGCCTTGAGGTGTGAGTGGAACAGAGACACAGCAGTTTTGCTACTTTTCTCCCCCAGGTAAAGTCAAGGCTTCCGCTCCTTCAGCTGAAGGTGAAAGCAAAAGCAGTTGGAAGTAGTAGCCTGGATCAGGTTCCCATTTAAAGTGGCCTCTAGAGAAGTACAGGTGTTTCACATCAATGACCAAAGCAGCTGCAAAACTAATTGTAACACTCCGCCCAACATCTCATCAAGTACAGTAAAGACCCTGTATCCATATGTCGTTAATAAAAGGTAAAAATATTCAACAATTAGTACTCAAGGAAGTTAATAGCTGGGGTGGGGGGGTTTATTATTATTTTTGCTGGAGATAGGCTCCTGGTAAATTCAAGGAGTGGCTTGTAAATAATTGACTGATCTGAAGGAGAGGGATCTCTGATTTAGACAGAGACAGCGGCTACATCAGTTAGAAGGACTTCTAAGTGTGTCAGGCTTGCGTGCTTGCACAGTAGCAGTCCCCACTGTGCATGAGCTGTTCAAAGCAGGGAGCACAAACTCTGCCAGACGTCCCGTCCGTCCCATGGCCTAGCGTGGAGAAGCAATGTCATGTATCCACAATAGTCGTGCAACTCTCGCACAGTGTCAGTGCTGGAATTACGCCCAGACTCAGCCCTGGTCATTCATAAATATGGACAGAACCCAAGTCCTTGATTATAAACACTCTTACACACAGTTATGCAAGTGACTGAATAATTCAGGCTTTCTTCCCAGATGCGGCGTAATATTGAGCTATGTAAGAACACAACTCTGCTCTGGCACAGTCTGACATGTCCGTACACCAGCCCTTCTCTCCAGCACGGTTTGTAAACTGGGGAAGAACAAAGCTTACTGAAAAGCTTACAGAAAAGTGACATCCCACAGCAGCACCCTTTCCCTCCTGAGCATCCCCCCCTCTGCTGCCCGGCTCCCATCATCTGTTTTGCACTTTGCCTTAATGCCAGGATCCCAGGCGAAGGGAAGCTGTACCGACAGCCTGCTGGGGTGACACAGGCCCCACAGCTGGCAGTGCCACGCCAGCAAGACTGCGGCATCTTGAACCCCAGGAAGAGTTCGAGCAGGAGCACGCCCATCGCAAGGGGGCAAAACCGCAGCCCACAGCACGAGGCTCACCATGGGAAAGTGAACTCTAATCCCACAGTCTCCATTCATAACCCATCTAATCCATTTCAATATCACATACGTGCTTCACAGGGCTGCTAGAAGAACCGGATAGCTAAAAATTAGAGAAGGGTTTACATTTAACAAAGTGTTTCCATCTTTAGTGAAGTAGAAAATACTAGCAGCATTCCCCCTAGTTACCTAACACCCTCCATGGAAACAGCGTTTTCTCAGTGGCTTGCGTATGCACCTCTGTATCGACTGACTTCCTTCCTTCATTCTCCCAGTTTCCCCTTGACTACACCATCCTTCAAATCCATTTCCTTGTGTTGTACTGGGCCATGATACCGCGCGTTACAGGCAGGTACCTCGCTCCCTGAAAGCTCCCGGTGACTCCAGCGAGAGGTCTGCTGGGCAGACCCGCCTCACCACAAGCCGCATCAGGACCCAGCTCCAGTTTCCTGCGCTGCAGCAGTTCAAGGTGCTGGCTGATTTAACACCTCAAGAGACACATGTGAAAATGCTCTGGCCATACCTTCCCTGCTATGCATGTGTGTATGTTTTCAATTTGCACGCAAGTAACAAGGCAAGTAAATGTGATCTGCTCATTGATTTGCAAGGTGACTTTCCAGTCCCCTTCAAATTCGGCCATTTCAGAATTTTCTTTGAGAAGTACTCTATTATCTACACGCAGCATATCAGAAGAACAGACAAGAGCTTTTTGCAGGTTTAGTTATCTGATCCCTGCAGCAACACGCTCCTGACACAGTTTTATAGCACTCTGTGGACTTTTCTAGCAATATTTCTTCCATCTCTTCAACAGACAGTGGAATTGGAGCACGCCTCTCGTATGGGTGGAAGCGTGCTTCCAGTCTTCACAGCCAACTCACAGCTGCACAGAATTAAACACAAAAGTAAATTATCATTCCCTATTGGATTATATGAAAGAGCAGAATACAGCTGGCTATTTAAGCCTCTGCATAATACTTTTAACCTAGAACAGAGAGAAAGTGCATGCTTTGAAATCTATTTTTCTTTGAAATGTTCAGCTAGGTCTTCTGTTCTAGGTGAGTATTTCATACAGATAATGCAAAGCAGCAGAAACAATTCCTTCCACACCCATTCATTATACAAATTCTGATATAAATCTGCATTAGAAATCAACCTGATAAAAGCTCAGACAGGTACTTCACTAATGCTCAGCTGATTCCTCAGATATCCACAATAAAAAAAAAAAAAAGAAGTATTTGTTGCCTTGTTATGAATTTGGACCATGTTTGGCAGTTTTGCTTTGATGTCTTACTACCTTTAGCAATTTTGTTTGGTGCTTGATGGGTAACGGCAGCAAGGAACAAACATAAACACAAGAAGAAAAAGACCAGAGCATTTCAGTTACTTAATTTTACCCTAAAACATCTACACTCTCATGCAAAAAGAGAAAGCCCTTGAAGTTATCTACTTTTCTGCAGCTAAGGGACATTTTGTGGCAGCAGGGAAGACGTTCCCAAAACTGCTTCTTCCAGGCCTTTGCGCAAACTGCAAAAATCTGCCGGTGCCTAGAGTGACTGCTCTCCTGCTCACCTTTTATGCATGCACTGTGCAAATGTTACACACAAAGGGGGAGAGACAACATTTTTTTTAAAACAAACAGAAGAATCATATAAAGAAGGTGCTTCAATTCTTTACTTCAGTGTGGATGAAAGTTTGAAGTACTGCCTGTCTTCCTCACAACCATGTCCCTACTGAACACAAAACATACTTTAAGGATCTGAACCTTGTTGCTTACTGTACACATGAAAGAGACTGTGAACTAAACTGGACTCCAATGTATTCAAGATTATTAGGCCAGCAACCATCTTTTCAACTTTTGTTCAGCATTTTGTACTGTGGGGCTGGGTTTCCGTACCCCACACCAGTCTCCACGGAGCTGTGTGGGGAGAAAAATCATCACAGGATTATTTTTGCTTGTGGTGCCTCTCTGGATGCACTTTGTGTTTCTGATGCCAGTCCATATGTCTAATCATCTCTAAATTTACCCCGTGCATACTTTTGAATCACGCTCAGAGGGACACACAGAGTGGCACTCCAGGCCGCCTTCCTATTTATTTTTAAATCCATCTACCCTTGTGCCTGTGGGGAAGGGAGACCAGCCAGCATGACTGCAGAGACAGCGCTGTGGGCTCCCAGCTCCTGCCGAGCTCTGCAGCAGCCTGGCTCTTTAGCCTGGCTCCGGCTGAGCTCTCCCCATTCACCCTCTTCGAGCACTGGCTGCTACTGCTTAGCTCACAAAGGCCCTCGAATGAAGAGTTAAAAGCTGTGCAGGAAAGTTGAAGCAAGCCTGCACAAACATTTTGATAAGCTTGTGTGCAAGTGGAAAGGCAAGAGTACACAACAGCCAGGAGCCCACATGCTCTGCTCTGGGCTAGACATAAATTCTCCATCCCGCTCCTCAGCTCTAAGTGATTCCAGGTCACATCCATACATCACGAAACTTTACTATTGTGCTCACGGTGTTTAAACTTGCGGCAGGAAGCAGCTGGGCTCCAGTGTATGATCTCATATGGATCTGGGTAGATCTTTCCATGGGAGCATGGTACAGCTTTTAGCAGGCTTAATTTCTGCTCCGTACCTGTGTTTTCCTGCCTGGGGAAGGAAATGCCTTGTGGACTCTGGCACAGGCAGCCGAGAGCTGATGGCAGAGGGAACCCTCCAGAGGGAACCACTGTGTTGCAGAGATGTTGAAAACCAAACAGCTATCCGAAAGCCAGAGAAATACAAAGATCAACAAAGAAGAGTAAAACACAGGTTCACCCCTGAACGGAGACTCGTAGCACAGGCAGTTTTACACTGGAGGCTTCGCCCTGCCTGCTGAACACCAGTACCCCAAGCTGCATCACACGGAGAGGGGTGGGGGAAAGCATCGACGAGCCTCTTGACGCAAACACTGTGAGCCAGAGGGTCTTCTGCCAGCACCCACCCCATAAGTCACCGTGACCTGAAGCCACTGTTAGAATAAATTTTGATCTAGGGCTAGTCCTTAGGCAAAGCTGCTGGGATTGAAAACTGCAGTGATTTGCCTGCCTCACCAACATCTTTCTGGAAGACTACGGTGATTAGGTTTTGCTCCCTGTCTCATTCATCTCGTCCACCTCCCTCCCTCATCCCTGATTCAGATGGGGAGTCTCTTTGAGGAGTATCTCACAGACCCTGCATGGTCGTCTTCTCGCTAGCTACACCAACGGAGTTCAAAGCAGGGGTCTGAGTAACAGATAAGGCTGGGCCGGTGGGTGATGCTCATTTTTATAATCCGACACCAGAATAATTGAAGTAAATGTCACGAAAAGTTACCCTAACGCCTACACGCGTACTAACATGCGATATCCAGCAAGCAGCTGTGTTTTCACATACTTAGATCAAAGAGGTTGCAGAACAAGAAGGTCACAGTTTGGTTACAGTGTCTAAACAACTAAATCGGTGGGTACCACTGGGCCTGTCACTCGATCTCATTACCCTGACCTCACCAGCTCTGGAATTTTGTGACCTTCCCAGATCAATACTTCAGAAATGACTGAAGTTTTAGAGTATGCAGATATGCTCTCAGAGTTGGCTAAATAATTATATCAAAAGTCCAGGAAAGGGGAAAACTTGTCCCCCCTTTCCTGTCATCATGCATTTCTCAATTGCTCCGGAATAGAGCACACACCCAGAGGGGAAACAGTGATTTTCCTTTGCAGTTGGCATCAGAGTATTTTTTCATTAGAACATTTTGCAGAATTTTTTTTTTTTTTTAATCAGATTGCTATTACAGGCTTTCTTACATTTTTTCTGCTCATATTTTCCAGGGCTCTGGCACGACACATAGGAAGCTTCACTCCCCAACTTTTTTGTCATTTTTACCTCTGTAATCAGAAAGCCAAACTCCTCGGTTGTCAATATTTAATCACATGCAATCATATTTACTTTTACCAACTTTCATCGTAATACTATGCATGCAAGGAGGAGGAAGCAGGGCTCAGGCCATAGCCAACATACTGATACTACTTTGTTTTCCATGCACCTGACACCTGTTTGTCTGGTTCCAGCTCACTAAAAAAGCTTACACTGGCCACATGAATTAAATTAACTTGAGTTTCAATCTCCAAGCTTTGGTTTTTTTTTTTATTTTGTTTTTCACAATAAAAATAGCCTACTTTTAAAAACTTGGCTAAGGCTTCTTCCTTAAAGTTTTATTAGTTCTGCTACGCAAGAATAAACCTGGCAACAAAATCTCTCAGATTTATCATGAATGCCTCATTATTTGGATTTTTCTGAAAGCACGAGTATTAAAGCTGCACAATTGCATAAGGAAGTGTGGTTTGGGCATGGATAAAGGGCTCCAACTAAAACCTACTTCTAGGCTTGTGGTTGCTAGGTAGAACTGAAAACAATCTCAAAGTCCTGAAACCTATGAGCAAGTAAAGACTTGTTTATGGCTTAAACAGCAAAGTGAAAGTAATCAGGGTTAGGGTTCCCCCTAAAAAAAAAAAGTAACTGCGCAACATTTTGGAGCTTGAATAAAGTATTTAAGCATTAAAAATCCTGCAGTTGTGCATGCTGCCCGTGGTGATGGCAGGCAAGCATAAGAGGCTTTCCTAGCCACCTGGAAAGATAACAGATAACACCCACCCCCAGCAGCAACGCATCGCAAACCCTCAGAGATGGCCAGATGGTTGTCTCAGCAAAAAGACAGGTCTCCAAATGTAAGGACTTGCGCCAGTGGAAAGTCTCCTGTTCTTCAAGAGACACGTTTTCTGCCAGAACTGCAAAAGATTCCCCCAACACTTCTGTTCCCAGGGTTCACACGCTGAACAGGAGGGATGACGATTATTTAGGAGGTTTTGCTGTTACCGAAGCATTCTGTGGAAGAGCAGTGACATTTCTACTGCAAAATAAGCTTCCCAAGCCTACCTACAACACTGGGATATACAAGCCCCGAAATTGATTGAATGCTGGTAATCCTGCTGGGATAGCCTCAGAGAGCTGTCTTCTCCAAGTTAAACTATATAAAGTGAATTTATTCTGCCTTGTATTTCAGAGCTCATACTTCAATTTAGAGCAACTCCACAGAGTTCAGTGGTGCTGCTCTTGCTTTACAGCAAGGTAATAAAGATCATAATCAAGCCTTCTATGCTCCTAAGACATTTCTTACTTGGTTTTGTTACGAAAGGTGTATTCCTCTCATCACAAAGGCATGCATAGTTAGATAGCACATTGTGTAAAGATTATTCCTCCCGATGAGGCTGTCTCTGACTAACTGGGGCATATGAGCACCCTTACAGACTAAACACGAACAACAAAATGTTCTTCATAGATGAAAACTAATTTAAAAGCATCCATTTAACGTGCATTTGGCAATTAGAAGAATGCTGGTCGCTTTTAGATAGTGAGGTTAATGACCCTTCAAAAAAAACTCCAAAATATGCTGTGGTAACATACCATAAATAGTGAGGGTTGGGAGTTCCTTTCAGTAGTCAACAGTAAGGGAAATGGAGGTTTCAGGAATTTATCTCGCCTTCCTCCTCTTGTGCAGGCGCATGCAAGTCTCATGCTTCATATACTAAAGCAAAGCCAGAGCTGTACCCACATTCACCTGTGGCACTGCTGAACTCCCTGTTCTGCCCAGGTATTCCTCACCCAAATCACAAATAGCTGGTGGTTAAAAGAAAAATCAAGTGTTTGCATATCTAAGTTTATGAACTTAAAATGAGTCTGTAAATAATCCGTAAAAGACTGAGGTAAAGGAAATGAAGCTATAACTGAACAGCACAACTAAACTAAAGAGAAGATATGCCATTCATGTAAGTGTTCCTTGTAATATTGAAAGAAAAAAAGAAGTGGGCAAACAACCAGTTGTTAGAAACGTGTCTGTTAAGAGACACATTTGCAAGAATTAGTGTTTTACACAACCTTCTAAGGCCAAATTTCAAGTTTTCGTTTACATGGGCCTTCACCAGGGTAAGACTTCAACCAATCTTCTAAACCCTAACTGAGTTTACACCTTCTTCTGACAAACTCTCAAGATTAAAAACACATAATATATTCAGGAGCTGAAGAAACACCCAGACCAACAATGATGCATTAGCTGGGACTTTGGCTGAGGACAATCCCAATTTGTTCTTCACTCCTCCAAAGAGATTAACTCATTGCTGAAGGGATGGCCCTAATTACTGGGCCTCTAATTTGATTTATTTTTAGACACAGCATGCACAAAAATATTTTAGAAAGAGAGAGATTTGCTCATAGGAAATGTAAACAACAGACAGCTAATAATTGGAAGGAAATCATTGTTTCCCATTATCTCTGACATGCAAATCCTAGATTTAGAGTGAAATTGCAAACACACAGATAACGCAAGACATGGTTTCCATCTAAGAGAAATAAGCCAGTTTCTCTGAATGTTGCAGTTTCAGAGTTGAATGCATTAATCTTGTGACAAGTTGCTAGCCAAGCTGGACCACACGTATTCCCATTTATTTTTGAGGACTGCGAAGGCTGCATTTCATCTTCACCCAACTGGTAGTCAATGTTTTGTCTGAATAGACATTGTCCGTACAATGCACACATTTGATATAAAGTGTATTACCCAATTTGAAAACCCCACTATTCCATGAGATACTACCCTGCAGTTTCAACTGAAAAAGGTTTTATAAGCAGTTCAGGGAGAGGAAGGCCAGCGTGAAACTAGTTTAAATGAATAAAGCCTCTGAAAATAATTAATTACACCATATACTACCAAAATCCCCTAAGAAAAGCATAGCAATCAGAATGCGTCAACTGGCTGGAGCAAAGCGGCCAGTGGATACCCCAGGGAAGGGATCTGGCCAGTAGGCAAGTGCTTTGGGCACGCAGGGGAGCTGTGCAAGAAGACAGGCAGGCATGACCAGGCTTGGCAAGATTAGGTCAAGTGAAACATTGCATAAACTTGATTGCACAAACCACATCACTGACAATCTCCATCAATTTATCGTCAGCCTGAGCGTTCAGAGTTTTGCCATCCTTGTGCAGATCCTCAGCTGAACAAATGGGCATGACCCATCGAGATCTGGTCCTGTGGCTCTAACAGTGCCTGTGTTACCTGCAGCCACCCAAGCGAAATGCTTTTCCTGGGTGAAGCGAATACAGCCTAGCACCTACCTTGGCTCCCTCCTGGATCGACTGTGCAGGCACTAGGTCCCTCCATCAGGGAGGAAAAAACCACCACCACCGGAGGGTTGACTTTGATGGGTTGAAGCTCATTGCCTTATCTCTGCGAACAGAAGCACTGAGCTCTGTGCTTGAGCTGTTGAAACAAACAAGCACGGATTCCCAGTTCTCCCAAGTCAGTAGTAACCTGAAGTTCCTCTTGTTCAACAGTTTTAACAGCTTGTACAACAACAACAACAACAAAAAAACAAGCAATGGTCTTAGCTGACCATTTAGCACCTGGTTACACTGTAGCTCAGTTCCAGGCAGAAGCTGCTAAAGCCCAAAGGTCAAGACAGAGCATGGGGAAAGCCATCATTGATTAATTGGTGTTTCACAGATCTTTTAATATCCAGGCCCCAGAAATTCTGCAATACTCAGGAGCTGCTGTATAGATTCAGTGTGACAGGACTCAGTGATGTGCTTTTGTCAATAAGTACACACACTTCATGCTTACTTGCTTTACTTAAAGTGCAAATCATAAATAGTTGTATGTGACAAATTCCCTGGTATTGAACCTTCACGGCTGCCAAGCAGCATGCTGCAGAACAGGACAAGGAGGGCTATAATTTTCTTTTCTTCATTTTGTTATTTGACCTTCAGTTTTTCAGTTGTCCTTGGATCAGTCTGGAACTAAATATAGTCCTTTCAGCATTATTTATATGTTTAACCCAAAGCTACCCACGTGTGTCAAGGGACTATCATAGCACTGTTCTAAATTATTTTAACAGCTTATTTTAAATTGGAAAATGTCATTTTTGAAAAACCATTGTCAATTAATTATGATTCCACAAACTCCTACCAACTCTCTTGTGTTTTGTAACAATGTGCTCACAGTCTACAAGACAAAGCCTCCAACTTGCTCAGAGAAAGCTCTTGAAACTGTCCAGCCTTTGAAAATGTGGACTGATCTTTAAATTAACACATTGATAATGATTTTGGCCACCAGCTATCTACAAATGCAGTGCAATTTGCAAGTAAAAAAGCCATACATGGATCAGCTGCTCCCTTTGAGATCAGCAGTCATCAGAGCTGAAACGTCCCGTAGTGCACTGTATCTCTACAATTTGGAACGGGAACCAAAACCCACCACATTCAACTGAAAGTCAGCAGTGTCTGACTACATACAGTAATTCCTCACAAATTGAGCAATATATTTTTCAGTCAAAAGGTCTTTGCCAAGCAATGAAAAGACAAAACAGCCACTGTAATGATTCTCTGTGAAACCTTGGGAAGGGACACTTTGCGCCTCAGGTAGTGGTTCTGTGGTAAGTATGCCAGCTACAGAGCTAAACAAACCAACCAAGAGCTGGGTGGGTGGGTGGACAGACAGGTGGGCACACATAGGTGCACACAATTTCTACCACGTAAGAGCAATTTCCCCTGTATCATGATAATTCTGCAAACAGCATCAACTTTCTTTTATTTACATAACCAGCGTGAGCAACTTCAGAGAAGGATTTACGGTGCAGCCTGGGTTTCTGTGTGGGTGTCTCCTTTACTGTATCAATATTATCTTTAACAACATTTTTCAGTCAGGAAAAGGATCATGTGAAAGTTGAAAGGTGAGGGAATTATTTCTAACTGTTCTCAGGTAAGAAAGAAAAAAATGACACTGTTTTATCACTGGTCTAAGCAATGCAAGCCAAATTCAGCCTATGAATTTAAAGGGCTTGCACTAGTAAATCAGCTTAGAGTGGTTATTTAAGAGTTCAGAATTTCTTGGATAATGAATAAAAGAAGCTGTCCACGTAAACTTTACCAAAATGTTTTGAAATTTTACAGTCAGCTCTATAACTTGACACAAAATAGTGTCACCCAGAAAAACAACCAGCCACTGCCACCAACAACTGCGGCAAGATATCTGACTGTTAACCACCTCCATTTAAAGCCAAATTTTCGAAAGAACTGAGCACCTAAAATATCTTGCTTCTTTGAAAAAAAAAAAAAAAAGAAAGTCAGCTATGTTACAATGCTTACCTTGCATTTCCTTAAAGCTCTGACTTCGAGCTCCATAGGTGCTACAAGCCTCAATGCTCAGACATAACCAAATCACCTCGGGAAACACAGGCACAAATACAAGTTTTAAAAAACTGATTCATGTGCAACTGGCAGTCGGTGAAATTTCTACTCAACTTTCGTCGCTGCTCCTTAACTTTACCAGGGCAACTGCACAAAGTAAATGGAACTGAGTTCTCAAATGAGTTTGAGACCTTGTTTTTATGATACGGCAAATCCAGGTTTCGGGCAAGAAGCCTCTGATCAAAACCACCCCAGCCACACCACCCAAAGCACTGATCTGGCACAAACAAGAACTGTTAACTTGAATTTGTTAAGATGGAAAAGTGAACTTTGAACCAGATCAGGAACAGCCTATCTTCTCCCAGTAGCACAGCAGAAGTGGTATAAATTACTTCTACTGCACTACAATTAATTAAATCAAAATTGTCTCATGTGCCCACCCCAGTCCGGATCAGATCTGCCTTGGAGAATGATCCAGTGCTGATGAGCGTGGACCTGCAGCCTAAGCACCGCAGTGACAGAGCTGTGGGTAGAGGCTGCAGTTTTTCAAAAGCGCAGAACAACATATCAACCACAGAATGAAGATATACAAGGCAAAACCAAGGTGGTGTCATAAAATACATTCAGGGTCAACAGCTAACGTCCCTGTTATCAAAGTTCTATTGGTTCTACCCAAGGTTATTTCCTTAGCTGCCAGAAGTCATATTTGGCTAGGGATGGGATGAGGGGGGTGCTTTGGGCACTGAGCACGATCTTTCCAAGGATCAGACCAGTTATGTTCTGCTGCTTATTTTGAAGCTGTTTGTTCTGAGTCACTTGCTATGTATTTACATATAAATATAAACACATACATATGTGCATATGTACATGTATACTCACAGGGTGTTTACATAAAAGCTCTCGGGAGCTTTTTGGATGAGAAACCACAGTGTTTTCCCTCAGTTCTAAACCATGCCTTACCAAGAAGACCAGAAGAAGTGTTGCCAAATTTTACTACCCTCCTGTCTCTGCTAGCTCCAAGTTCCTCCACGTCTCAGGGACTACTGACTATTTACAGCAAAAAGACAGTCCATTAACCTAGCAACGCTCAAACTTTTCTGACCTTTCCCTGCCCCTGCAAGGATAAATACCACTCCCCCAGGCCCCAGTTTAGGAACATCTGGCTTAGCTGCCCTCCTCCTGTACAGAAGCACGTCTCAGGAGGGGGAGCAGAGGAGAAAGGATGCTGCTGAGATAAGAGACACCTGCAGCTGCACCTCTGCCAAAGGCTGACCTGAAGCTTTTCCCAAGCATGTGAGACCTCACCGTGCACTTTCTCTGCCAGCTCCTCATCCAGCACCCTCTGCTCTTTCCCATGTATGATCTCCTTCCATGGTGCTGCTGGGTCTCACACCCCAGCTCCCTGGAGCTTCAGGCCATTCACCTGAGCTTCTCAGCTGTTCACCACAGCCAAACAAAAGCAGGAAAGCAAGAGGTGCCATCAACCAGGGGCTTCCAACGGGCTAGAGGGGCTGTTTCTCATTGCCTTCCATCAGGCTTGTTCCTCCAACAGGCTTGTCCCCAGCCACAAAACTGCTGCAGCACCAGAGGGCAGCTCCTCACCGACACACAGGGACACACACAAGCACATGCAGGGCAGAGAACTGCAAAGAAGCATTTTGGCTGTACCCTCACACCCACACACCCCGTTTATGATGCACTCAAACTCACTCAGACTATTTCTGCCCCTCATCCTCCCACAGATGCTAGTCCGAACCCATTCAGAGTGAAGACGCAGTGACTGTGACTGCAGAGCTCCTCCAGCATCGCTAAGCTACACGCTACTGAACAACCAAACATCTCAACTCTATTAGTAATCTTATTATTACAGCATTGTAAAAGAAAAAAAAAAGTGTTTTTTTTTTTATGATGGAGCTGCCACTGTCTGGAGGAAACCTGTGTTTTGCACACACAGAAGGGCACACACACACGTATTTCATATGGTGCATTGCAAGCTGCACAGAATAGAAAGCAGCTGGAGGAAAATGGCTATAGAGAAATGGTTCTCCTGGGCATCATCTGTTGATTTGTTTTGTTTATAGAAGGAATGAGATTTTTATCTCTGCTCAAAATTTAAAATGCTTCCATGGCACTGAGCTCACTGCTTGGCTATGCTCTCACTCAGGAACGTAAATAAAAATGGGGGTAGAAGGGAAAAAAGGTTTTACTGCACAGAATCCCTAGAAATGTCAAAAATTAAATAGAAAAATGTCCATCAGTGATACACTCAACCTTTGAAAGAGGAACTGAGTCACCAGCTATCATGGAAATGAGGTCCTCCTTAACATGCTTGTTAATAGCTTGCTTCCACTAAAGATGAGAAGGCAGGTTAGGGACCAACTACTCAAATCCCAAGTCTCAAATCCCAGCCTGAGTCCTGGCAGGATGAACATCCTTACATTGTAAGTACACCAGTCCTTGCAAGATGCGTGGCCTGCGAAGGCACAGATCCTTACGGTCCTTCCACCGTCTTGTGTCCACACTTGATATTCCAAGCTCCCTCTGCAACCTTGCTCTGCAGAGGCTCCTCACTTCTCTGTGCCCGACGCCAAAGATCTGATGGTCTCTTTCATTTAACAGCAAGTCTCCGTGTCCTGGAACAATACCCAATGGCTGGTTTTCCACCCAAGTTGATAACAATTCCATTTGTGTTAACCAAAAGTTGTATCTCAGGAAAGGAAATAAATTGTGAAACCACTAAATAGTTAACTACTGCTAATAATTTTAACATTTTAAAGTTTAAAAACATAACTACTGTGGATGGCATCCAAACTGTGAGAAATGACCTGAAGTCTAAAACTTTCTGGTAGACAATCAAAGTTTAAAATACTATTCTGAGATCTGAAAGGATCAAGGTTAGTTGCCATAGCTAGGAATAGTTATCACAAAACCGAGGATACTTTAGCATTGCACCACCTATTCTTAGCTCTTACGAGAAGAGGAGAGACAGCAGGCCAGATACATATGTAGAAGTGAAGGCTGCTGAACGTCACTCCAGAACAGCCCCACTTCATTAGCTACAGAGTGGCTCTGAAGTCTTTCTGGAACCACCAAGGGGTTCTTGCTCTTCTTAAAGCCATGTTGTCTCTCACTCGGCCAGAGCTCTGACCTGACTGGCTACTGAGAAAATATTTGGGCAACCTGGAGTCCCATTCTGGGTACAGCATGTCAAAGCTTTCAGAAACAGGAAACAATCCAGAACATTAGTGTCATACTCACTGAAATCTATCCTAATATAATGTACAGCTTCTCAGTTTTCCTACCATGAAGCTTACACTGAGGTCTCTCTGAGAGACTGCTGCATTTCAACCCACGCATATTTCAGAAAATCTTAAAACTGAGTTTTGTTAAAGTCTTTGGAGAGCAAACAGATCATATTTGGTATTTTAAGAGTTGGAAGATGACCCTTTCAGTCTTGACCATCACTCTCTGTCCCTCATGCTAGCATGCAACACCACAAAGGTCCTTTAGCTGCTCCTTCCTCTCCCAGGGTGCCTGTATTTCATTTCTTTCCCACATTTCAAACCACGTGCCTCGATGACCTCTTCATCTTGTTATAGCTCTACTGAGAGGGTGTTTACATAAAAGCTCTTTAGAGCTTTTTGGATGAGAAACCACAAACATACATGCACAGATTACATCAGATTTATTGCTACTGAATAGGTTAAAAGAATACTTAGGGTTACAGGTTCAAAACTCTGCAAATAGTTCCCATCCAAGACCATTCATACAGCAGGAGCTTGTGATCATACAGTTACCAATTATCCATATTCTCTGAAGTCCACTGCCTTTTCATCCATTCTGTACCCTTCAACTCCTAACAAGTAGCACATGGTTTCTACCACCTGAAAGGAACTATTCTTTCCAAGGAAGTAGACTTCACTTTGTCAACACGAGCATACAGCCCCTGCCCGTGCCCTGCTCCCAACACACAGCTCAGTTCAGCTTTTTGCCTCCAGCCTCAACTTTCCCAAACACACTTGGCCTCAATCTATAATGACCCACTTCAAATTCCTATGGAGTCATATCCTTCTGTTCCCTCTCATTCTTCCGAGTCCTTCTCCAACCATTGCTGGGCATCCAGCTGCTTCTCCTATCCGAGAAACAAATCAATACAACAGATTTTGCCCCTTCCCTTGTTTATTGCTTCCTTAATAAACTCTCCCAACAACACCACAGGTTCTGCAGAGCCATGAAAGAAGGGACTGGTTGGGAAGAAAATACCAGAGGAATGGATGTGGGGAATCTACCACATGCTATATGACCCCTGTATTAAAACTCTAGTATCCCTATTGACCTGCACAGCCACTCCAGACACAGAAAATACGTGTAAAATAAACAAGCAGAACTTAAAAGAAATTGTCACCAGTGTAAGCAATGGCACGTAAAGTGAGGGAATGAAGAGACAGACCTTGAACATCGTTTTCTTAAGCTCCTCCACTATTCCTGTGAAAGTGAAATAAATGCATTTCCAGACCCAAGCCAGAAAATACTTTGAGCTCTTTCTGCTGGCTGTTTCTCAGCAGTTAGCACACACTGAGCTCATGGAACAGTAATCTTTGTTTTCAATGGGGAAAAAGGCCAAAAGCAAACCTAGGGAGATAACAGATAGAAAAATCCATTTAAGGTTTCGGGTATGTCAAGGGGAACTGATAAAAGACAATCTCTCAATAATATGTCAATATTTTATTTTAAAATAGTTTTCAGACAGCTCCAGCTCCATTAAATACTGTACAAAACTTCCCTACAGAAGAACAAGGCTTGGCAACCAAAGGCATTAATTACCAGTGAGCCAGCAATGAGGACAAAACACACGGAACATTGTTATTGACCAAGCCTGATGCAAAGCCAAAAGGGAGTGAAGAAGAACATAGGCAACTTTCTTTTAATGATGGCAGCAGTGTTGAAGGAGACAAGAGGAGGGAGAATACAGATGTAGTTTTCAGCACTCTGAGGAAGTCCAGCCTGTCAAAAATGCCCATTGATTTAACTTTCCGTTTAAGAAGGAGCACAGCCAAACTGGCAGGACACTGGGTCCGCTATCTGAAAGATGTGGACTGACAATCCCATGCCCCTTGGAGCACACAAGGATGCAAAACTCGGCACACCAGTGCAGGGCGGTCACAGGAACTGTCACTATGGTCCCCTGGCGTTCAGGGACAGCAGAGTTTGTGGCACTGTTTGGAGGAATTATAGCAGTCCTGAGAGGCCCCTCTGAGCCCGGCAATTAAATGCACAGACACAGCAAGAGACAGCCCCTGCGCAATGGGATGGAGTGCCCCGCTGCTCACCCAGGCAGAGCCTTCTCTTTAAGGAGGTTGCTTACATTGCATTCTTCCATCATCTACTTTCCATTTACTGCACCAAGAGCAGTGTGTTCAGTTCTTCACATTCCTAATACAGTCAGTAGATGGAGGCAGGAGCTCCCACAAGCTAATTCAGAGCACCCAAAATTAGTTTCCGAGGTGCCTGAATACCCCCAAGATAAACAAAGCAACTTGCCCCAAGGCAAACAGCAGATCAGAAGTTAAAACCAAATCGCTAGTCCAGAAGAGCTGAGTGAAGCTCCAGAGAAGACTCCCAGGCAAAAACCGCCTGATGGAGAAGCCAGAGCAATCCCCTCCCTTTGCCAATCTCTCCTGCCTGTGCAACCCAGTCCAGACCAGACCAGACCTAGTCCGTTCTAAGCCCTGCAGAACGGGAAAGCAGAAATGGAATTGCTCAAGGGCTGCGTTCAGCTCCTGTTGGCCTGGCAGCATTTGTGAGCATTAGCCAGCTTCACAGCATGCTCCACTGGACACTAGATCTGGAGACAATGCCAGACGATAGGTAAACATACCTGTTTCGTGAAAGGAAGCTAACCTATACCTTAACAATCTATTAACACTATAATCTCCATGCACTAAAACCAAATTGTGCTTTGAGAGAGGCATGAAAAGATTTAGGGAAAAAAAAAGACCACGAGGAATGAATAGGCTGGAGATTTACTCCTTTACATTGAGTTGTTAGAGTAAAATGCACCTTCACAAAAGCAAAAAAAAAACCACCAAACAGGAAGTACTTGAGGGTCTTCAAATAAACATGGCCATGTAATCTCTAAATTAAAAAAAACTAACTTAAACATAAGAGGCCTCTGAGTTTTGCAGTGAAGTGTAAGCAAGCAAAACCAAGTTGCACAGCACTAGAAGCTGAGCTACATTTATCAGGATAACCAAGGTGTTGTAACAGCCTCTGAGGTCATCCCAGAGAATTTAACCTTGAAGCTGCAAAAGCAATGATGGAAAACTGTTCTATCTCTCCCAAAAAAGTAAGAGAACTTTGTTTACCTAAAAGCAGCATAATGAGGGCACTGAGTGAACTTCATTCGGGATGATCAAATCTACCTTATTTTCAGACCAAGAAAGTATTTAGTAATTTGTGGTGTAGCACTTTTCCAAATGATAATTCAGTAGCTTGCTCTGCTCCTTCTCAGGCTCACCTAGAGGTGCTGGATTTAGCTCAAAGAGGAGGCCATGTATCGCACAGCGGTGGGATCAAATTATGTTTGACACTTTACTGGGAATTCTAGATTTGCTTGGTGTAAAGCTGCATGACAAAGACAATTCCAAATCTGTTAGGTTTTTTTCTGTCATCAACAGCAGTTTGCTGACATTTCCTGTTGAGTCAGATCCTTCTTGCTTTCACAAGCCGTTTGAACGAAGGGGAGCAAAGCTGAATGACTTCCACTGACATCATGGCCATTTCAGGAGAAACGGGGCTGGGGTTAACAGAATACGAAAAACCGAAACTTCCCTGCCATCCGACCCTGTAAACCTGACGCGGGGTTCACTGCAAACTGAGAAGCTATGAGGTTCTAGCAGGGGAAGACTCATTAGGGACCGTGACCTTAGAGCCCAGCTCTGAGGTAGCTGCCGCTGCGGGAGGGATGTGCAAGGCCAAGGAGTTGTGCTTACAAATATCTGAAGGGTGGGTGTCAGGAGGATGGGGCCAAGCTCTTTTCAGTGGTGCCCAGCGACAGGACAAGGGGCAACGGGCACTAACTGAAGCACAGGAAGTTCTGTCTGAACATGAGGAAGAACTTCTTCCCTCTGAGGGTGACGGAGCTCTGGAACAGGCTGCCCAGGGAGGTTGTGGAGTCTCCTTCTCTGGAGATATTCAAGACCCGCCTGGACAAGGTCCTGTGCAGCCT